>Ga0153956_1001166_pt1 | contig 24555 bp, 18 predicted proteins | sample TSFL040MetaG_FD_104704 | JGI IMG/M metagenome (GOLD analysis project Ga0153956, IMG submission 104704) | Attine ant fungus gardens microbial communities from Florida, USA - TSFL040 MetaG | ecosystem: Host-associated > Fungi > Mycelium > Unclassified | place: USA: Florida, Wekiwa Springs... | reverse complement strand
TGGGACTCCGCTTCGCTGGGCGGTCTGATCGACTTCAACACCAACACGAACAAGAAGTCAATCGGTGACATCAACGGCGACGGTGCCGACGAGTTCGTCGCTACCGCACCGGCCACGACGGTAGATGGCAAGGCAAACGCCGGGCGCGTCGCGATCTTCCAGAGTGGCGTTCCGGCGGATCAGAACGTGGTCGCCGTCGATGCGTCAACTCCCGCATCGGAGGTGCTCATCCTGAATGGTGGTACCGCAGCGCTCCGTCTGGGAGCCGGAATCGCCCCCGCCGGTGATTTTGACCGGGACGGGGTAACGGATCTGGCGATCGGTGCCGATGGGTACGCGCTCACCAACCCTGCGGTCGCTAACGTCGGCATGCTGGGTACCCTCAGCACTGCCCTCTATTACCCACAGGCGGGAACGGGGATAGCGGGCGTTGACGGGTCAGACTCGGCCACCGTCGGCGGTATCGCCGACGCCAACCGGCGGGACTCTGTCGCCTGGTTCGAGTACGGCACGACAGGTGACTACGGCTCGGCGACCGCCGAACAGTCAGTCGGCGATGGTGGGAACGGTCGCGGGTTCCAGGCTGACCTCAGCGGGCTCGCTCCGGACACCGAATACCACTACCGGGCCGTGATCGAGAACGACCTGGGTCTGACCTCCTACGGCGCCGACCGTACATTCACCACGGCCAAGACGCCAGTAAACCCCCCGAGTCAGTGTGAGCTGACCCCGGATGCGGCGGGTTGCCCCGGCTACTGCCCGGCACACCCGCAGGCCGCGGGTTGCGTCCAGCCGCCGCAGCCGTTCGCCCGGCTCAGCAACCTGGTCGCCAGCGTAAGTGCTGCCAAGGTCAAGCGTGGCAAGAAGGTCACCGTCAAGGCGACCATCGTCAGCACCGGGACCGGGGATGCGACCGGCGTCAAGGTCTGCGCCAGCGGCCCGAAGAAGCTGGTGAAGGTCCAGGCGTCCTGCGTGAAGGTGGGATCGCTCGCCTCCGGTGCTTCCCGGACGGTGAAGTTCACCGTGAAGGCGAAGAAGAACGCCAAGAAGGGCGCGAAAGCCAAGATCAAGCTTGTTGCCTCCGCCACGGGGTTGAGCAGCAAGAACGCGCAGGTGACGGTGAAGATCACCAAGTAATCCCGCGCGGATGTGGTGGGCGCGATGAGCACTGGCCGAGTTCCCTGCCTCGGCCAGTGCTCCCGCCACCACCACAGGTCTTTTCGCTTCACTGCGGAAAAGTAATAAGCAGAAGAGCAAAACTTTTCGAAATGCAAGGTTTGAATAGTCAGGAGATCTACTCCACTCGGATTGGGAGAGATCAAGGGATTACGGACATCAGGCGGATCGACCGCCCATGAGGAGGAAATGTGAATCGCAGCAGAGGTAGGACTTTCAAGACTGGGCGCGGTCCCAGGGTATGGGTGGCTACGGCCATCGCAGTATTGGCCGGGGCGATGTTCTTGGCCGTGGGCGCCGGCGCGGCGCAGGCTGAGCCCTTCGATATGTCGATCGACAATGCGGTTCTGGACCTCGGCGGTCTGAGCGGGGTCCGGGCGATCGATCCGGATCTCGGAGATCCGCCGGCCACCCTTTCCGGCGATATAGATGGGAGCACTGTGACCGTGCCGAAGGCGGGATTCGTCTTCCCGACCAAGGTTGCTGAGCTTCAGCCCGGCCTCAATGCGGAGATCGACATGGAGGCCAACGAGGACATCACCGGCACCTTCGACGAGGCGACCGGTGCGCTCAGCATGGACGTGAGCCTCAAGGCGACGGTTCAGGTACTCGGTGCGACCTGTGTCATCTCGCCGATCGCGATGACGCTCTCTTCGGACAACATCCGCCCCTACCTTGGCGAGCCGTTTTCGGACGGCATTGAGGGTGAGGGTGTGGTCGGGGGCAGTTGGACAGGTCTGCCGCCGGTTACTGGCGGAGGAACCTGTGGCATCGTCGCCGGCGTGATCGCGGGCCCGGGCGGCATCGCGATGTCCCACGGGATCCATGACTTCCCGACCTGCACGAGCGATCCGCTGGATCCTCGCTGCAACGTCGTCGTCCCGCCGACCGCGGAACCGATCCTGAACTCGGCCCCGGCCACCAGCACGGACCAGACCACCGCCAGCTTCAGCTTCGCGAAGGGGAACGGTGAGACTCAGCCGGTCGACGGTTTCGAATGCAAGTTGGACAGCGGCGCTTTCGAGGCCTGTGATTCTGGGACCAAGGAATACAGCGGTCTCGCGGTGGGAGCCCACAGCTTCACCGTCCAGGGGACGAACACGGCCGGAACCGGCCCGGCTTTCACCTACAACTGGACGATCACCCAGAAGGAGCAGGAGAACTGTCCTCCGGGCACAACCGGCACCCCGCCGGACTGCGTGAAGAACCCGGTTGGCGGCACCCCGACGCTCGCCGCGTTGAAGGTCGCCCCGAAGAACAAGGCTGTGAAGCGTGGCAAGAAGGCCACGATCACGGTCAAGGTCAAGAACTCCGGCGATGCCGCGGCAACCGGTGTGAAGGTGTGCGTGACGGCGCCGAAGGCTCTGGTCCAGGTGAAGAAGTGCGTCACCGTGGGTCAGGTTGCCGCTGGTGCCACCAAGGCTGCGAAGTTCAAGGTGACGGTCAAGAAGAAGGCCAAGAAGGGCAAGAAGGCCGTTCTGAAGTTCAAGGCCACGTCGGGTAATGCCGGTAGCAAGGCCGGTAAGGCGACGATCAAGGTCAAGTAGCCACACGCCAAAGTTTGGTCAAGGATGGCCTGACCTCCCCCGGCGCTCGATGAACGAGGCCGGGGGAGGTGTTATTTGAATACCGCGGGTTTGAGCCATAGAGAATCCGAGGAGAAATGGAGAGAGAAATGAGCAGGGTGAAATCGAGACTCGCGGCGGCATTGGTTGTGCTGGTCGCGATCTTTACCGTCGGGGTTCTGGAGGCTCCAGCGGGGTTGGCTGCGTCGGCCGCCGAGCCGGATCTGTACACCAAGCTGGACAACCAGCGGGCCGCGCAGATCAAGAAGTGCAAGCAGTCGGTCGTCAACGCCAACAAGCGTGTCAGGAAGACCAAGAAGCAGGTCGTCAAGGCGAACAAGCGGGTCCGGAAGACCAAGAAGCAGGCCCGCAAAGCGCAGAGGACCCACAGCAAGGCCAAGATCAGCAAGGCCAAGAAACAGGTCCGCAAGGCCAAGAAGCAGGTCCGCAAGGCGAAGAAGCAGGTCCGCAAGGCCAACAAGCAGGTCGGCGTTGCGAAGCGGAAGAGCAAGAACTGCGTGGCGCAGGCCGACAAGAGCTACAACGAGCAGCTCAGCAAGCTCGCCCCGCGGGCCAATGCGGACGCTCCGTACACCGCTCACGGCAGCGTCGATGAGGCATACGTGAAGGACGCCGCCCCCGGCACCGAGCTGATGCTTATCGACGGCAACGAGCAGGTTGTCGCGACCGGCGTCGCCGACTCGTTCGGCTCGAAGATCTTCTACGACCTGGAGCCGGGCGCCGGCTACTCGGTCCGGACCAAGGTCGATGCGAAGACCGTCCAGGGAACCGACAAGTTCGAGGTTCTCAAGCCGGGCGACAATCCTCCGCAGTCGTTCTACGACAGCAAGGAGCTGAAGCCGGGCCTCAACTACGTCACCATGCGTGACGGCACCGAGCTCGCGATGACCTTGCGCCTGCCGGCCGGCAAGACCATGGCCGACGCCCCGTTCCCGACCATGATCGAGCATTCCGGCTACCAGACGGCAGCGCCGCATGATCTGCTCAACTCGGTCGTCGCTGGTCTTGGCGGAGGCGGAGGGCCAGCCGATCCGTTGGCTCCGGTCACCTCGACCGCGGTCGGCGGACTGATCGGCCAGCAGATGGGCTTCGCCGTGGTCAGCGTGCAGATGCGCGGCTCCGGCTGCTCCGGTGGCGCCTTCGACCTGTTCGGTCTGCCCACCACCTATGACGGCTACGACATGGTCGAGACCGTCGCCGCGCAGCCGTGGGTGAAGTTCCACAAGGTCGGCATGGCCGGCATCTCGTTCTCCGGGATCAGCCAGCTCTTCGCGGCCGGCACCCAGCCGCCGCACCTGGCGGCGATATCGCCGATGTCGGTGACCGACGACGTGTACACCGCGACCGGTTTCCCCGGTGGCATCTTCAACAACGGTTTCGCCTACAGCTGGATCACCGAACGTGGCGATGACGCCATGCCGGCCCCCGAGGGCGGGCAGCCCTGGGCCCGGGCGATGACCACGACCGGTGACCCGGACGTGACCGACCCGAACCTGCGGGCCGAGCAGAAGCAGCATTGCCTGGACAACCAGAAGATGCGGCTGCAGACCCGTGACTACAACCAGCTGATCAAGGACAACCCGTTCCGGACCCCGCTGCTCTTCGACCAGCGCTCGCCGGGCGACTGGCTGAAGAAGGTGAACGTGCCGGTGTGGTTCATCGGGCAGTTCCAGGATGAGCAGACCGGCCCTCACTTCCCTGAGGCTCTTGCGGGCCTGAAGGGCAAGCCGGACGTCTACATCACCATGCAGAACGGTGTCCACGTGGACTCACTCGGTCCGAGCGCGATCACTCAGTGGGTCGAGTTCATGGACCTGTACGTCGCCCACGAGGTGCCGAAGATGCCCGCCCTCCTGCAGGCCATCAGCGGAACGCTCTATGACGAGCTGGCCGATGCCGGGGCTCTGCCGATCCAGGAATCCGACCTGGCGGACGAGCCGAACGCGGATGCCGCGTTGACGAAGTTCAAGCAGGAGAATCCGCGGGTCCGGATCATGATGGACAACGGTGCCGCGGTCCCCGGTGATCCGGGCGCGATCGGTGCGGCCTGGGAGACCAGCTTCACCGACTGGCCCGTCCCGTCACTCACCCCGACCGACTACTACCTCGGCCCGGAGGGTGAGCTGACCACGACCAAGCCGGCCACCGCCAGCTCGGACAGCTATGTGTCCGATCCGTCGGCCCGTCCGGCCCGGACGCTCGGGGCGAACGCCCAGGGCGATTCCTGGCTGGCGCAGCCGCCCTACAACTGGCAGCCGGTGGCTGACGGCAAGGGACTCGGCTGGACCAGCCCGGCCCTCGACCATGACCTGTTCATCGCCGGTCCGTCCAGCCTCGACCTCTATCTGAAGTCGAGCAAGGCGGACACGGACCTGCAGGTCACTCTGACCGAGGTCCGTCCGGACGGCAAGGAGACCTACGTCCAGAACGGTTGGCTCAGGGCATCGCATCGCAAGATCGATCCGGCCCTCTCGACCGCGAACGATCCCGTCCAGACCCACCTGGAAGGCGACGCCGAGAACCTCGAGGCAGGGAAGTTCAACCTGACTCGGGTTCAGATCTTCCCGGTCGCCCATGTGTTCCGGGCCGGCTCGAAGATCCGGATCAACCTCCAGGCGCCCGGCGGAGACCGGACGATCTGGGACTTCGACACGATCGAGAAGGGTGACACCACCAACACGATCGGTTACGGCGACGTGACCCCGTCGAAGCTGGTTCTCCCGGTGATCCCAGGTCAGACCGCTCAGGGCACGCCGCTGCCGCCCTACAACGCGCTCCGCGGCGAGCCGAGCCGGACCTACGTCCCGGCCGCGAATGGAGGCTGATCTGAGACGGACGATCTGACGGAAAGCTTGGACCCCGGCGAAGTGCTCCCCGGGGTCCAAGCAGCCCGATCCGCTCTCTCCCTGGAGCGGCCGGGCTGACGGTGGGCGTTCCCGACTCCCCGTTGGGTCCCACCAGGCGCCTGTGTTCCCTGCCACGTCTGGCGCCAGGATCGGTTTCATCTCCCTGATACCGGTTCCAGAAGCAAGCGCGGCCCCCGTCTCCCATCCCGAAACGGGGGCCGCGCGGCTTCACCTCCGGAGCTGACGCCGTCCCGGCGTTCTCGGAAACATGATGTTCACAGACCGCAACTTTGCCCTATAGTCCCTCTTTACAGGGTGTGGAAGATGGGCTTCCACGGGGAGACAGGGAATTGCTCCCGGACTCACAACACTTTTTTCCTGGGATGGAGGAACGCAGCATGCGTAGTATTCGGGTGTACCTGGCCACGTTGGCCTCAGTGATTGCGGGGCTCGCCCTGGCCGGTGGCGTGGTCACCGCCAGCGTCGCGGCCAAGCCGGCGTCCCCGCCGGATCAGTACGCGAAGCTGCAGCAGCAGCGGAACAGCCAGATCAAGAAGTGCAAGAAGCGCGTCACCAAGGCCAAGAAGGGCGTGAACAAGGCCAGGAAGGGTCTCGCCAAGGCGAAGAAGTCCCACAAGCCGATCAAGGCCAAGAAGAAGCTCGTCAAGAAGCGCAAGGCGCAGCTCCGCAAGGCCAAGAAGCAGAGCAAGAACTGCGTCGGCAAGGCCAAGAAGCGGTATCAGGCCCAGCTCAAGAAGCTGGCGCCGCAGAGCAACGCGGCCGCTCCGTACACCGCCCGCGGCAGCGTCGGTGAGGCTTACGTGAAGGGCGCCGCCCCCGGCACCCAGCTGATCCTGGTCGACGGCAACGAGAAGGTCGTCCAGACCGGCGTCGCCGACTCGTTCGGCTCGAAGATCTTCTATGACATGGCCCCGGGCACGGGCTACTCCGTTCGCACCAGGGTCAGCAAGACGCGGGTCCAGGGAACTCAGAAGTTCGAGATCCTCCGTCCCGACGAGAACCCCCCGGAGTCGTTCTACCACGACGCCGGACACGAGCTGCAAGAGGGCCTCAACTACGTGACGATGCGTGACGGCACCGAGCTGGCCATGACCGTGCGCCTGCCCCAGGGCAAGTCGATGGCCGACGGTCCTTTCCCGACTTACATCGAGTACTCGGGCTACCAGACCGCAGCCCCGCACAACCTGCTCAACTCATTCCTCGTCCCGGGCCAGGGGCATGATCCGCTGGTCCCGGACAGCTCCACCGCGGTCGGCGGGCTGATCGGCCCGCTGCTCGACTTCGCGACCGTCTCCGTGCAGATGCGCGGCTCCGGTTGCTCCGGCGGCGCCTTCGACCTGTTCGGTTGGCCCACCACCTATGACGGCTATGACGCCGTCGAGACCGTCGCGGCCCAGGACTGGGTCCAGGGCGGCAAGGTCGGGCTGGGAGGCATCTCCTTCTCCGGCATCTCGCAGCTCTTCGTCGCCGGCACCCAGCCGCCGCATCTGGCGGCCATCTCACCGCTGTCGGTGACCGATGACGTCTACTACGGCACCGGCTTCCCGGGCGGCATCTTCAACAACGGATTTGCCTACAGCTGGATCACCGACCGCGGCAACAACGCCCAGCCCGCCCCCGAAGGCGGTCAGGAATGGGCGAAGGTCATGACCACGACCGGCGACCCGGACGTTCCGGAGCCCCTGCGCAGTGAGCAGATCAAGCACTGCCAGGACAACCAGAAGATGCGTCTGCAGACGCGTGACTACAACGCGCTGATCAAGGACAACCCCTACCGCACGCCGCAGCTGTTCGATCAGCGTTCACCGGGTGCCTGGGTGAAGAACATCAACGTCCCGATCTTCTGGGTCGGGCAGTTCCAAGACGAGCAGACCGGCGGCCACTGGCCGGAGGCTGTGAAGAACCTGCCGAAGGACAACAAGGACGTCTGGGTCACCATGCAGAACGGTGTCCACGTCGACTCGCTCGGCCCGAGCACGATCACGCGCTGGGCCGAGTTCATGGACCTGTTCGTCGGCAACGGCCGGATCCCGAAGATCTCATCGCTGGTCATGGGCGCGAGCTCGACCCTGTACAACGAGATCGCCTCGGCCGGTGCCCTGCCGATCGAGCAGAGCCGCTTCGCGTCGATGGCGGACACTCCCGCGAACGTCGCGACGGCCAAGGCCGAGTTCAGGCAGGACCCGCGGATCCGCATCCTGATGGACAACGGTGCCGCCGTCCCCGGCGACCCCGGTGCGATCGGTGCCAAGTGGGAGGCTGACTTCGACAGTTGGCCGATCAGCAACACCCAGCCGACCGACTACTACCTCGGTCAGGACGGCTCGCTGACCACGTCCAAGCCCGGCACCGAAGGTTCGGACAGCTACCTGTCCGATCCGTCGGCCCGTCCCGCGAGGACCCTCGGCCCGAACGCCCAGGGCGACTCGTGGCTGGCCCAGCCGCCGTACGACTGGAAGCCGGTCGTCGACGGCAAGGGCCTTGGGTACATCACCCCGGCCCTGGACCACGACGTGTTCATCGCCGGCACCTCCAGCGTCGACCTGTACCTCAAGTCATCCGCTGCCGACACCGACCTCCAGGTCACTCTGACCGAGGTCCGTCCGGACGGCAAGGAGACCTACGTCCAGAACGGCTGGCTCAGGGCTTCGCACCGCGCCCTCGACGAGAGCGCCTCGACCGCGAACGATCCGGTCCAGACCTGGCTCGAGAAGGACAGTGCTCCGCTGGACAGCGGCAAGTACAACCTGACCCGAGTCCAGATCTTCCCGGTCGCCCACGTGTTCCGGGCCGGCTCGAAGATCCGTCTGAACATCCAGGCGCCCGGTGGAGACCGGACGATCTGGGACTTCGACACGATCGAGAAGGGCCAGACCACCAACACGATCGGCCTCGGTGGGGCGGTTCCGTCGAAGCTGGTCCTGCCGGTGATCCCGGGCCAGGACGCCCAGGGAACTCCGCTGCCCGACCCCACCGCGCTGCGCGGTGAGCCGAGCCGGGACTACGTCCCTGCCGGCAACGGCGGCTGACCGACACTCGCGAGATCGGAGAAGTCAGCGATTATCGCTGACTTCTCCGATCTCACTTCATGCGCTCGTCCTGGCATGCTTCGTCCATGGCGAAGCGCAGACCGAAGCGGCGTGAACGAGAGAAGCCCTCGACCTCCAGCTACACGGACAGCGAGGGCAACACCCTGGTGCTGCGCGACTCGCTCAGCTCTGGCTCGATCGCCAAGGTGAACGAACAGATCGGCAATCAGGCCTACTCGGTCGATGATGTCTGGCAGCGGCGGACCGAACTGGTCTTCGAACGGCTCGCAGTCTCGTGGGAGATCGCCGGGCTTCCCCTCGACGACCAGAAGATGCTGCTCGGCCGCTACCGGATGGCCGACCCGGACACCCGTCGCTGGGTGCGGGAAACCCTGGATGAGCACGTCCGGAAGCACATCCCGGAGCTCGCCTGACTCGGATTGCCCTGCGTTTATTCCCGTACGGGAATAAACGGTGGAGCTTCCGAGGGAAGTGGATGAAAAATTCCCGTACGGGAATAAAAATCCGTAGGTCATCCGCTTTCAGGCAGAATATGCCCGTACGGGAACAATGGTGAGCGACTCGGACACAAGACCAATCAACGATGCGGAGGACATCGGTCGGCTGATCCGCCTCAGGCGCAAGCAGGCAAACCTCACCCAGGCCGAGCTCGCCGGCATCGCCAGGACCACCACGAGGCTGGTGTCGGAGATAGAGCGCGGCAAGCCCACCGCTCAGATCGACGGGATCCTGCGACTCACGGCTGCCCTCGGCATCGAGCTGAAGGCCCTGACCAGATGAACCGTCTGGACGTCTATCTGCACCACGATCTGGTCGGTCATCTCGACCGGCTGGAGCATTCTCTCCTGACCTTCTCCTACACCCCCGAATGGGTCGAAGCCGGAGGGAGCCGACTCTCGGCGTCATTGCCGGTTCGGTCGGAGCCTTTCGACGATCGCGAAGCCCGGCCCTATTTCGCCGGCCTGCTTCCCGAAGGGCGTTTCCTCCGGGACATCGCGAGGGTCTACGCGGTCTCGGCGAGCAATGCCTTCTCGATGCTCGAGGCGATCGGCGGCGAGTGCGCGGGCGCGATCACCATGGTGCCGGCCGGGGAGCCCCTGCCGCGGGACGATCAGCCGCGGTGGATGGAGGCCGAAGAGTTCAGGGCCCTGATCGCCGGCGTCGCCGCCAGGCCGCTGGCGCTGATCGAGGAAGCCGACGGGCTGCGCCTGTCTCTGGCCGGAGCGCAGGAGAAGCTGCCCGTGATCTTTCGCGAGGAGTCGATCGGCATCACCAGGGGATTTCCGCCCAGCACCCACATCATGAAGATCCCCGACCCGCGTTTCCCGGGACTGGTCGCGAATGAGGCCTACTGCATGATCTTGGCCGGGATGGCGGGGCTCGATGCCGCGTTGGCCGTGCCGGTGGCCGTCGACCCTAAAAACCATCGAGCGGGAGAAGGAGAGGTCCTCGTCGTGGTCAGGTTCGATCGCGAGCAGGACACGGAGATCTCGCACCGTCTCCATCAAGAGGATTTCTGCCAGGCCATGGGCGTGGTCTCGGAGGAGAAATACGAAGCTGACGGAGGGCCTGGCCTGGCCGAGTGCGCCGGCCTGCTCAGGGGGCAGTCCTCGCTGCCGGCTCGAGACCTGATAGCACTGGTCGGGGCCGTGATCTTCAACTTCCTGATCGGCAACAACGACGCCCACGGCAAGAACTTCTCGATGCTCCGGGAAGGGGAGGGCACTCCGAGATTGGCGCCCTTGTATGACCTGGTGTCCACCGTTTCATTCAACGGGCTCGATCGCCGGATGGCGATGCGCATCGGCGGCGAGAATCGTCCCGAGTACGTGCGGCGCAGGCACTGGGAGGGCTTTGCGGAGCAGATCAACGTTTCGATCAGGCTGGTCGAGGAGACCGCCCAGGCATTGGTGAGCAACGTGCGCGAGGTCCGCGACGAGGCAAGGGCGCTTCTCGACGAGGGCTTCGCGGATCAGGCCATCCTCGACGAGATCAACCTCCAGATCGATCGCCGGGCCGGATGGCTGGAGGAAGAGCTGCTCGATTGACTCGGGCTACGGCTTGAGGCGATGCCCGGTGCTGAACAGGAACTGGGCCCAGGCGAGGAGGGCGAGGGCGATCGCTCCGACCACGCCGAGCGACAGCCAGGGGGAGACGTCGGCCGAACCGAGGAACCCGTAGCGCGTCGCCTCGACCACGTAGAAGAGCGGGTTGAGGTGCGAGATCTGCTCCCACGGCGCCCCGAGGCGGCTGACCGAGTAGAAGACCCCGCCGAGGAAGATAAGCGGCAGGATCACGATGTTGTCGATGAAGGACTGGTGGTCCCAGGACTGGGCGTAGATGCCGACGATGATGCCCAGGGCGCCGAAGCCGGCGATCGTGAAGATGACCGCGGGCAGCAGGATGAGAGGCTGCTCGAGCGGGGCTCCGGTGATGGGCAAGGCCAGAGCGGCAAGCAGCGTGCCGATGATCAGCGACCGCATCGCCCCTCCCACCAGGTAGCCCAGGTGGACCTGCCAAGCATTCATCGGCGCCGAGAGGACGTCATCGAGGTAACGGTCGCTCCGGGCCTGGAAGATCGTGCTCGAGTTGTTCGAGTAGCCCGACTGGGCCATCGCCATCGCGATCAGCCCCGGCACGATGAAGACCCGGTACTCGAACCCGTTGATCTCGGAGATGCTGCCGCCGAGGGAGAGGCCGAAGACGATCATGAAAAGCAGGGAGGAGATCACCGGGGCGAGGATGGTCTGCTTCCAGAGCTTCAGCACGCGGTGGCACTCCCGCCTGGTCAGCCAGGCGAGGCCCCGCCACGGACGCGGCTCGACTTCTACCGGGGGCAGCGGGGTCAAGCGATCGGCTCCGAGCCTGCTCCGGGCTGGGCGCTGCGGCGGCTGCCGGCCGCGGCCTCTTCGCGGACGATCTCGATCACGGCGGAATCGTCCAGGTCTCCGCGACCGGATTCGACCAGCCGGTCGAGCGCATGCCGAGCGACGTCGAAGGCAGCGACCGGGGTGCCGGTCTGCTCGGCCATCCGCTCGACTATCCGCGCGTCCTTCGCGTGCAGGGCCGATTTAAAGCCCGGCTGGAAGGTGCCGTCGACCATGCGCTGACCGTGAACCTGCAGGCAGTTGCTGTCGGCGAATCCGCCGGTGACCGCCTCTCGCATGATCGCGGGCGAAACCAGGCCGCTCCGTTCGGCCAGAACCATCGCCTCGGCGATCGCCATCAGGTTGCTGCCGACCAGGAGCTGGTTGCAAGCCTTGACCATCTGGCCGGCCCCGGCCGGGCCGGTATGCGTGACCCGCGCGCCGACCACCTCGAGCAAAGGCAGCACCTTGGCGAAGTCCTGCTCGGACCCGCCGGCCATCACTGAGAGGCTTCCCTCGATGGCGCCCTTCTCGCCGCCGGAGACCGGGGCGTCGACGAACCCGATCCCCCGCCCGGCGAGGTCGGCCGCGAGCTCGGAGGTCCGCGCCGGGTCGATGGTGCTCATGTCCACCACCAGTCCGCGAAAGCCGGGTGACGAGGCGATGCCGTTCTCGCCGAGAAGGACCAACTCGACGTCCGGGGTGTCGGGGAGATTGAGGAAGACGACTTCGGCGCCGGCCGCGACCTCGGCCGGAGTGTCGGCCCAGGCCGCGCCGGCCTCGATCACTTCGGCGGCTTTGGCGGCGGTGCGGGTGTTGACCGTCAGCTGATGCCCCGCGGCGATCAGGTTGAGGGCGCAGGGGCGCCCCATGATCCCCAGGCCGATGTAACCGATCTTGCTCATTCGACTTCCTCCAGCTGGTTGATCGCGATGCGGCCTCCGGCCACGGTGCGGAGATAGACCTCTTCCAGAGTGCCGACGCCATGGGTCTTCTTCAGGCCCTCGGCGGTGTCGCGGGCGACGATCCGGCCGCCGCTGATCAGGGCGATCTCGTCGCAGAGCGCTTCCGCCTCCTCGAGGTAGTGGGTGGTCAGCAGGATCGTCGTGCCCTGCTCGTGGAGTGCCCGGATGTATTGCCAAAGCTCATGGCGCAGCTCTAGATCGACCCCTGCGGTCGGCTCGTCCAGAATGACCAGCCGCGGCCGGTGGAGGAGGGCGCGGGCCAGCAGCAGACGTCGGCGCATGCCGCCGGAAAGCTTCGGTGCCTCGACGTCCCGCTTGGCCCGAAGATCGAAGGCATCGATCATCTGCTCTGCCCGCTCCGAGGCTTCCGTCCCGTCCATGCCGTAGTAGCCGCCGTGATAGATGAGGGTTTCGTAGACGGTGAGGAACTTGTCGAGGTTCGGTTCCTGCTCGGCGATCCCGATCATCCGCCGGGCGGCCATGGTTCCACCGGGTCGGCCGAAGACCGAGATCTCGCCCGCGGTCAGCCGGACCAGATTGCAGACCGCGCCGATCAGAGTCGTCTTGCCGGCCCCGTTCGGTCCCAGCAGCCCGAAGAAGCTCCCGGCCGGGATCTCCAGATCGAGGTTGTCCAGCGCCAGCGGCCCATCCGCGTACTGCTTGGTCAGCCCACGGATCGAGAGGGCGGAGGGTGCCGCCTTCTCCGGCGCCGAAGGTGTCGTCGTGGCGTGGTCCATGTCTGACCATGCAACCACGAGCGCACTCCCTGGCGTAGTCGCCTGCCACACTTGACCTGTGGATCTGAAGCTGCTCGACGAAACGATGGCCGATCTCGGCCAGCCCTCCTACCGGACCGGTCAGGTCTGGGAGTGGCTGTCGCGTGGGGCGGGGTCCTTCGAGGAGATGACCAACCTTCCGGCCGGGCTGCGGGAGGAGCTGGCGGGCAAGTTGCCGATCTCGACCCTGCAGGTCGATGCCTCGGCCAAGTCGGTCGACGGGACCGAGAAGGCCCTCTTCCTGACCGGAGACAGCCGTCCGGTCGAGGCGGTGCTGATGCGCTACCGCGACGGGCGGCGCTCGCTTTGCCTGTCGAGCCAGTCCGGCTGCCCGCTCACCTGCACCTTCTGCGCCACCGGAACGATGAAGTTCGGCCGCAACCTGACCGAGTCGGAGATCCTCGACCAGGCGCTCCACTTCCGGCGGATCGAGCCGGTCAACCACACCGTCTTCATGGGCATGGGCGAGCCGATGATGAATCTCGACAACGTGCTGGCCGTCTGCGAGAAGCTGCCGGAGATCGGCATCGCCAACTCACACACGACGATCTCCACGGTCGGCTGGCTGCCGGGCATCGAACGGGTCACGAAGGAAGGTCCGGCGGTGCGGCTCGCACTTTCGCTCCACGCCCCCAACGAGAAGCTGCGCTCGGAGATCATGCCGGTCAACGACCGCTACCCGATGGTCGATGTGGTCGCCGCCTGTCGCGAGTGGCGTCACACCCGCAAGCGCAAGGTCTTCATCGAGTACCTGATGTTGGATGGCGTGAACGACTCGGTCGAGCTCGCCCACGAGCTGGCCGACCTGCTCTTGCCCAAGAATGACTTCAAGGTCAACCTGATCCCCTACAACCCCAGCGGCACCGGTTACCAGGGCTCGCCCCGGGAATCGATCGACCGCTTCCGCGACACCCTCATGTCCCGCGGGATCCACGCCACGGTCCGCCTCACCCGCGGCCGAGACATCGACGCCGCCTGCGGCCAACTCGCCGCCAAAGCCGCCGCAGCCTGAGTTCGGCGAGGTCCGGAAAGTCAGTGATAATCACTGACTTTCCGGACCTCGCTTTGCTTGTCGGCTTCTTGTGTCTCTTACGTAACTCAATCGTTCGGATCAGGGAGCCACGCTTGAGCGCTTTTGGTCCAGGCTCCGGCCATGTCGCCAAACTCTTACGGCCTTGGTCAGCTTCGAGAGTTGATGGAACCGCGCGGATCGGTCGCCGGGCGCTCGGAACTGGTCGAGCGTGGCTTCAGCGAAGCTGCGATTGATGGATGGATACGCAGCGGCCGCCTGGTTCCCGTCCTGCATGGCGTCTACTCGTTCGGGCGAGATGTCGATACTCGCGAGGCAACCTGGCGCGCGGCGCTTGCGCTCGCTGGACCTGCTGCGGTTCTGACCGGTCACAGCGCCTGCGAAGCCTGGGGAATCATCGAGGCCGGCGAGGCGATCCCCGAACGAATCGAGGTGGGAGTCCCTTCGGGCCAGCGCAGAGAGATCAAAGGACGCTCGCCTGCCCTGCGCAACACGACGGTCGAGATAGTGAGGCGCGACTTCGAGCCGGGGGAGGTCGTGTTCAGGGATGGTCTTGCAGCGGCCCGACCCGCTCGGGCGCTGACCGATCTGGCTGCCGGCGCCTCCGAACGGGATTTGATGTTCGCCTTTCTGGAGGCTTGTCGTCTCAGGCTCTTCGGTCGACCGGACCTCGACTATTGCCTCCGGAGGATCGTCGGGCGAAGAGGCGCCCGGAACCTTCGCTCGCTACTTGCGCGGTGGGTTCCCGAACTGGGCCGGATCAGATCCGTGCTCGAAGGGATGTTCGTGTTGGCTCTGGTTGAGGGACGCCTGCCGATGCCGCTGGTGAACGCGAAGGTATGTGGCTACGAAGTCGATTGCCACTGGCCCGCTCAGGCGCTGGTGGTGGAGCTCGACGGCAATGCCTTCCACAGCGATCCGCTCGCTCGCACCCGAGACAGCGAGAAAACCAGGAGGCTTGAGGCCAACGGCCTCAAGGTCCTCCGGATCTCATACAGCGAAATGGAACAAGACCCCGCAGCGGTCATAGCGCAGGTGCGGAGTGAACTCCGAAAAGTCAGTGATTATCACTGACTTTTCGGATCTCGGCCGGTGCTATTTGTCGTTGAAGCGCTTGCGGCTGAGCTCGAGGACTTCGAGAGCGGACTCGAGGGGGTACCAGCCGTCGACTTCGACGTGCTTGCCCTCGGGCTGCTTGTAGACCGCGAAGAAGTGGGAGATCTCCGACTTGAGCTGCTCGGAGAGCTCGTCCAGGGACTTGATGTAGTTCCAGTTGGGATCGTCGGCGGGGATGCAGAGGATCTTGTCGTCGAGCTCGCCGTCGTCGGTCATGCGGAAGAGCCCGAGCGGGATCGACGGGATGATGCAGCCGGGGAAGGTCGGCTCCGAAACGCAGACCATGGCGTCCAGCGGGTCACCGTCGGCACCCAGCGTGTTCGGCACCATGCCGTAGTCGACGGGGTAGACCATCGAGGAGAAGAGGAAACGATCGAGCTTGATCGCGCCGAGCTCTTCGTCATATTCATATTTGTTTCGGGAGCCCTTCGGGACTTCCACCAGAACGTTCAGGATCTCAGACATATCGCGCGAATCCTATCTGTGAAGCCCCGATGCGGGCTTGGCGACCCAAGCACGGTGAAGCAGGTTTGGTCGGGAATATCGCCAAGACGTGCTTCACCGCGTCGTGGCGGCTCCCTAACCGCCGAGGAGCATGTGGTGGCGGGCGTCCTCGACCGGCCGCCAAGGCACGTCCCAGTCGCAGACTCCCTTGACCAGGCGATTGGCCTCCTCCGGTCCCCAACTGCCGATCTCGTAGGGGACCACCGGAGGTGGGTCGTCGAGCAGCGGCTGGACGACCCGCCAAGTCTCCTCGACCATGCTGAACTGGGTGAAGAGGTCATAGCGCCCATGGATCGCGTCGTCGAGCAGGCGCTCGTACGGCTCCGGTTCGCTGCCCGGCTCTTTCTCGAACAGCACGTCGAGATCGGCCTCCTCGAAATCCTCGACCCCGGCCGCCTTGGCGACGAAAGCCATGCGCGCACCCGGCATCGGGTCGATCCGCACGACCATCTGGTTGCGCGGCGGCTTGTGTGACTTCATTCCGACCCCGGTATGAGGCGGGCGCTTGAAGACCACCCGGACCTCGGTGTGCTTGACCGGCAGGTTCTTGCCGGTGCGCAGGTAGAACGGCACGCCCGACCAGCGCCAGTTGTCGATCGCCAGCTCCATGGCAGCGTATGTCTCCACCTGGGAATCGTCGGCGACGTCGGGAATGTCCCGATAGCCCACGTACTGGCCGCGCACGCACATGGCCGGGTCGGCCGAGCGGATCGCCTCGAACAGCTCGAGCTTCTTGGCCCGGATCGAGTCGTGCTGATTCGCGTTGGGAGGTTCCATCGCGAGCAGAGCCAGCACCTGCAGCATGTGGTTCTGGACCACGTCGCGGATCGCTCCGACGCCGTCATAGAACCGGCCCCGGTCCTCGACCCCGAAGTTCTCGCTCATGGTCATCTGGACGTAGGAGACGTAGTTGCGGTTCCAGACCGGTTCGAGCAGGGCGTTGGCGAAGCGGAGATAGGTGATGTCCATCACCGGCTCCTTGCCCAGGTAATGGTCGATCCGCAGGATCTGATCCTCCCGCAGCACATGCGTGAGGTCCTTCTGCAACTGCCTGGCCGACTCCGAATCGTGGCCGAAAGGCTTCTCCAGGATCACCCGCGCGTTCGCGGTCAGCCCGGCGCCAGCCAGCCCGTGAACCACCTCGGAGAAGAGCGGCGGCGGGATCTCGAGATAGAACAGCGGCTTCGAGTAATCCGCCAGCTCCTCGTCAAGGGACTGGTAGAGGGCTTCGTCGTCGAAATTGCCGTTGACGAAACGCATGCGGTCGGCAAGACGTTTGAAGACGGCGGCGTCGAACTCGTCCATCGAGTCGCGGACCGACTCCTCGGCTCGCTTCCTCATGGTCTCGTGATGCCAGTCCTGGTTGCGGCCGACACCGATGATCGGACAGTCCAGCTTGCCCCGCTTCTCGAGCCGGTAAAGGGCCCGGAAAGTCATCTTCTTGGCCAGGTCTCCGGTGATGCCGAAGATGACCAGCGCGTCGGTCGCCTCCCGCTCCGTGGTCTTGCTCATGCCGGGAGGGTACCCGGACTGCAACCTGATTCAGGAAACACGCAGTCGGGTTCTAATATGAGGACATGGAAATCGGGATCGTCGGGCTTGGCCGTATGGGGGCGAACATCGCCCGGAGATTGATGAGGGACGGGCACCGGTGCGTCGTCTATGACGTGAATCCGGAAGCCGCGCAGGGCCTGGCCGGCGAAGGCGCCGACCCGGCCGCCGATCTGGCCGAGCTCGCCTCGAAGCTCTCGGCCCCGCGAGCGGTCTGGATCATGGTCCCGGCCGGGGACATCACGCGCGACACGATCCGATCGGTTGCCGAGGTGCTCGAACCGGGCGACGCGATCATCGACGGCGGCAACACCTACTACCACGACGACATCCGCTTCGCCGAGGAACTGGGGCAGAAGGGGATCGATCATCTCGACTGCGGGACCTCCGGCGGGGTCTTCGGCCTCGAACGTGGCTACTGCCTGATGATCGGCGGCCCGGAAGCGGCCTACCAGCGACTCGAGCCGATCTTCGCGACGCTGGCCCCCGGGATCGGGGAGGCGGAGCGCACCCCGGGCCTGACCGGTGAACCCTCACCGGCCGAGAACGGCTACCTCTACTGCGGGCCGGCCGGTGCCGGGCACTTCGTGAAGATGGTCCACAACGGGATCGAGTACGGCATGATGGCGGCGATCGCCGAGGGCCTGAACGTGATCAAGAGCGCCGATGCCGGCCTGGTCGCCCGCGACGGCGATGCCGAGACGGCCCCGATGGAGAACCCCGAGTATTACCAGTACGAGATCGACGTGGCGCAGGTGGCCGAGGTCTGGCGCCGGGGCAGCGTGGTCGGATCCTGGCTGCTCGACCTGACCGCCGCCTCGCTGGCCGAGTCGCCCCAGCTCGAAGAGTTCTCGGGCCGGGTCTCCGACTCGGGCGAAGGTCGCTGGACCTCGATCGCGGCGATCGACGAAGGGGTGCCGACCCCGGTCCTGACCGCGGCCCTCCACGAGCGGTTCTACTCGCGCGGTCTCGGTGATTTCGGCGACAAGGTGCTCTCGGCGATGCGCAAGCAGTTCGGCGGCCACGACGAGAAGCCCGCGGAGGGCAAGGGATAGAAATTGGTCTCCCGGTCCGTCGCAGACACGGAAACGGCGGCGGCAGAGGCCGCCCGGCTGGTCGAGCTGGCGGCCGCGGCGGCGATCGTCGACCGCGGCCGCTTCAACTTCGCGGTCAGCGGCGGCAAGACGCCCTGGCGGATGCTCGAGCTGCTCGCCGACAGCGACCTCGACTGGGGCCGGACCTCGCTCTTCCAGGTCGACGAACGGATTGCCCCGACGGGCAGTCCCGAACGCAACCTCACGCATCTCGTCCTGACCCTGCCCCTGATCTGCCAGGCGGCGATCAGGCCGATGCCGGTCGGCGCCGATGACCTGACCACCGCCTCCAGCGGATACGAATACTCGCTGCCCGACCGCTTCGACCTGATCCATCTCGGGCTCGGCCCGGACGGGCATACCGCGTCGCTGATCCCCGGCGACCCGATCCTCGAGGTCAGAGATCGCCAGGTGGCGATCACCGCCGGCGAGTATCAGGGAACCCGTCGCATGTCGCTGACCTACAAGGCCCTGAACCGAGCCCGAAAGATCATGTTCCTGGTCACCGGGGAAGGCAAAGAGGACGCTCTGTCGAAGCTGATGGCCGGAGACGAGAGCATCCCGGCCGGTCGGATAGAGAACCCCGACCTCACCGTGATCACCGACATCGAACTTCAAACGGCGTAGACGAGATTTGAACAGAATCAGCGACATGGGGGCCGAGCGCTATGGATTGGCGCTGATCTTGATCCTCGCCTCGATGGTCTTCATCATGGCCTCCTCCGACAGCAAATGGGCCGAGGTCGTGGCGTTGAACCTGCAGGCTTTTGCTCTGCTGGCGTCCGGACGGGCCGCGCAGCCGAGCATCCAACTGCGGGTGGTGGTCGGAGCGATCATCGTTCTGGCCATCGTCGCCGCCTGGATCATGGCCGCCTTCACCAATGACCTCGGTGAGGATTTCGTGCGCCTCGCCACCCTGGCCCTGGTGCTGGTCGCCACGCCGGTCATAGTCGCGGGGTTGATCCGTCAAGTCAGGTTGAGAGGCAAGATCACCGTCCACACGATGATGGGCGTGCTCTGCATCTACCTGCTGATGTGCCTGGCCTTCGCTGCGGCCTTCGCGGCGATCGCGGCGATCAGCGGCGAACCGTTCTTCCAGCAGGGCGCGGCGGTCGGGACGACCAACAACTATCTCTACTACAGCATCACCACGGTGACCACCGTCGGCCTGGGGGACTTCAGCCCGGCCACCAACCTGGGCCGGTCGCTGACCGCGGCCGAGGCGCTGATCGGACAGATCTACGTGCTCACCGTGGTCGCCGTGATCGTCGGCAACCTGGGGAGGTCACGCAAGGATGGATGAAGCGCTGCTCGGGTTGAGCCTGGTCGTCATCCTCTCGGTGCTGGCCCGGCTCTCGGCGACTTGGATGAAGGTGCCGGCGATCGTCCCGCTCCTGGTCGTGGGCGTCGCGATCGGCGTCTCCGGCCTGGACCTGGTCGACCCCCAGAAGCTGCTTGGCGACGCCCTCTCCCCGATCGTGGAGATCGCGGTCGGGATCATCCTCTTCGAGGGCGCCCTCGGCCTCAAGCGGGAGGAGCTGGCCTTCGGCGTCCGCTCGGCGGTGGCCCGGCTGATCACGCTCGGGGTGCTGATCACCTGGGCCGTAGCGAGCATCGCCATCGACCGGCTCTTCGACATGCCGACCCCGATCGCGATCTTGATCGGGGCGACCGTGATCGTCTCCGGCCCCACCGTGGTCCTGCCGATCCTCGACTTCATCGCCCCCGAGCAGAAGGTGCGCCGGGTCCTCAAGTGGGAGGGCATCATGATCGACCCGATCGGGGCGATCATCGCCGTGGTGGTGTTCGGGTCGCTCTCCAACCAGCACGGGCACCAGGGCGCCTTCGACGTGGCCGAGATATTCCTCTCGATCGGGGTCGGGGGCGGAGTGGGGATCGTCGCCGCGATGCTGATGATCCCGCTCCTCAAGACGAAACGTCTCACCGGGCGCGACAAGGTCGCCGCCACCCTGATGGTCGTCGTCGCCGGCTTCGCCGTCTCCAACGCGATCTTCGCCAACTCCGGCCTGGTCGCCACGATCGCGATGGGAGTGGCGCTGGCCAATCAGCATCGGGCGCGGATCGAGCAGGTCGCCGAGTTCAAGGAGACGTTGGTACCGATCCTGATCGGCATCCTCTTCGTCCTGCTCTCCGCCAACATCGAGATCAGCCAGGTGATCGATCTGGGCTGGAAGGTGCTGGTGCTGATCGGGGTCCTGATCTTGGTGGCCCGCCCGCTCGGCGTCGCAACCCTGGCCGGTCTTCCTTTCAGCCGCAACGAGAAGATCTTCTTCGGGGCGATGGCGCCGCGGGGGATCGTCGCCGCCTCGACCGCTTCGGCCTTCGGGCTGGAGCTGACCGACAACGGTGTGCCCGGGGCGGAGCTGATCATCCCGATCACCTTCGCGGTGATCGCCGGCACGGTGGTGTTCTACTCGCTGGTCACTCCCTGGCTGGCTCGTGTGCTCAACCTCGCGGGCGAGCACCGACCGACCCTGCTGCTGGTCGGCGCGCCGAGTTGGGCGCTCACGGTGGGCCAGGGACTGGTCCAGGCCGGGGCCGACGTGATCGTCTGGACCGAATCCGCGGATGAAGCCGAGGCCGCCGCCCGTCACGGGTTGCCTTCCTTCGGCGGCCCGCTCGACCCGGAAGACAAGTCGGCGGACTCGCCGCTCGAGGACATCTCCGCCTTCGCCGTGGTCAGCGAGGACGACAGCCTCAACCAGCTGCTCTCCTTCCAGCTGGCCGAGCTGTACGAGGCGAATCAGGTCTACCGTCGCCGCTCACCCTCGGACCGGGCTCCGATCGTCAGGTCGGAGGCGCTCGAGCTGTTCCACGACGGGGACGACGAGACCGAAGTGCAGAAGCGGCTTTCCGCCGGGGATCCGGTTTCGGTGGTCGGCCCCCTCGCCGCGGTCCCGGAGGGGGCGATCCCGCTGGCCGCGGTCATCCCCCAGGCGGGGACGATGCCGGCCAAGATCCATCTCACGACCGAGGAGAAGCCGGTCAAGCCGGACGGCAGGTCGACCCTGCTGGTGCTGGACGCGCCGGCGTGACCGGACCCCGTCCGCTCTCAGCCACGCCACCTTCGCTGGAAGGGCAGGCGCCAGCGGTTGGGGGCGATCAGGTCGTGGATTTCCTTCGGGCCCCAGGTGCCGCGCTCGTAGGCAAGCGCCTCGGGCGGGTCCTCCAGCATCGGCGCCGCCGTGTTCCAGAGCTCCTCGATGCCTTCCGCCGTGGTGAACAGCGTGTGGTCGCCACCCATCGCGTCCCGGATCAACCGCTCGTAGGCTTCCAAGGTGTCGCCTTGGGTGTCGATCTCGTTGAGTGAGAACTGCATGCTCAGCTTGTCGACCAGCATCCCCGGGCCCGGCCGCTTGCCGTAGTAGGAGAGCGAGATCCTCGACGACTCGTCGAGATCGAAAGTGAGGTGGTCCGGTCCTTTGACTCCGACTCCCGAATGGGCCGGAAACATGCTCTTCGGTGGTTCTCGGAAGGCGATCGAGATGATCCGCGCGCCTTCGGCCATCGCCTTGCCGGTCCGCAGGTAGAACGGCACGCCGGACCAGCGCCAGTTGTCGATCCGGCACTTGAGAGCGACGAAGGTCTCGGCCTCGGACTCCGGTGAAACTCCCGCCTCCTGATGGTATCCCGCGTACCGGCCCCGGACCACGTCCTCCGGTCGGATCCCCTTCATCGAACGGAACACCTTGTTCTTCTCGACCGTGATCGCGGCCGGCGCCAGCTCGACAGGCGGCTCCATGGCGACGAAGGCCAGGACCTGGAACAGGTGGGTGACGACCATGTCCCGGAAGGCGCCGGTCTCGTCGTAGAATCCGCCCCGCCCTTCGACGGTCAGGGTTTCGGGGACGTCGATCTGAACGTGGTCGATGAAGTTGCGGCTCCAGATCGGTTCGAAGAGCCCGTTGGCAAAACGAAGGGCGAGGATGTTCAAGGCGGCCTCCTTGCCGAGGAAGTGGTCGATGCGAAAGACCTGCTCTTCGTCGAAGACCTCGTGGACAATCGCGTTGAGCTCCCGGGAGGAGGCGAGATCGGTTCCGAAGGGCTTCTCCATGATCACTCGCGACCGCTCGGTCAGACCGGCCTCTCCCAGGGTCTTGATCACTGCCGGCGCGGCGCCCGGCGGCACGCTCAGGTAGTGGAGGCGGCGGGTCTTCTCGCCGATGTCGGCCTCGGCTTCGGCGACTGCGTCGGCGAGCGCGACCGGCCCGTCGGCTCCGTCGACCCAGGAGAGGCGACGTTCGAAGCGGTTCCAGTCATCCTGGTCGACCCGGCCTCGTCCGAACGTCTCGCATGCTTCACGGGCCAGCCGCCGGAACTCGACGTCGCTCATCGCCTCGAGCGAGGTGCCGATCACCCGGCAGTCGGAGAGATGTCCGGCCCGGTCGAGATGAAACAGGCCCGGGAGCAGTTTGCGCCGGGAGAGGTCGCCGGAAGCACCGAACAAGACGACCACATGAGGCTCGGGCGGGGCCAGGGCGGCGGGGGAAACATCCTGGGGTCCGATATCGGCCATGTCTGAATCTAACCTGCCCGCCTCAGTCGATTGTTAACGACCCGTCCTCGCCTCCGGCCCGCCGTGGAGGCTGTCGTACGGCCGCCCGGTCAGTCGTCGGAGACCACGCCGGTTCCCTGGATCCGGTTGAAGACGGCCGCGTCGTGGACCAACTTGCGCCGGTCGGCGGCGCCCTGCTTCGTCTCGTTCTGGCGGAAGGTGGAGATAGGCACGCGGCGGAAGTAATCGACCCACTGGTTGCAGATCTGGCTCATCGCCACCTTCCGGCGGCCCAGCCCGTTCATCGCGGCGATCCGACCCAGCTTCGTGCTCCTCGAATAGCCGGTGATCCGCTGGAGCGTCGACGGATCCCACGCCGTGACGGTGATCGTCACCGGCCCCGCCTTGTCGACCTCGAAGGATCCCGACGGCCAGAACTGGCCGTTGCTCCCGGTTTCCAGGTTGGCCAGCCGCTGACCGTCGATCGCGGGCTTGAAGCCCCGCTTGAACCCGGTGCTCGTGGTCAGGGTGAAGCCGCCGGGGGTGAAGTACTGCATCGAAAGCCACCAGAGACCGGGGGTGAGGTTCAGGGTCAGGCTGGCCGATTCGCCGGCCTTCAGGTCCGGTGAAGGCGACCACTGGTCACGCAGCGCGAGCACCGTCTTGGGTATCACGGTGGCAGACCCGTCGACCTCCGTCGAGAAGTATTTGCCCCCGACGCTCGAACAGTCGGCGAGTCGCGCGGGCAGCGTCGCCTCGTTGAGGATCGGACGATTCACGGCCTCGCCGACCCGCTTCCAGAGGATGTACGAGTCGGTGCGGGCCACCTCTTCGAAGAATTTCGGCGCCTCGCTCTGGAAGCCGGCCGCGCTCGTGATCACATAGTCGAAGTTCTGCAGGCTCTCGCCGTCGAAGGAATCGAAGTCGATCACGCCCTGCCCGGTGTCCCCCTGGAACGGCTTCTTCGGATTCTCGACCACGTTCGGGTCGGGGAACTCGGCCAGCGGCACGCTGACCTTGGCACCGGTCAGGTAATACGGCGCAAAGCGGTCCTGATCGGCGTAGAGCACGGTCTTGCCATCGATCTCCTTCTTGAAGGCGCCGAGCTCGGCGGCATGCCCAGGAGGCGAGACGGAGGCGTCACGCAGCACGATCAGACTCGAGGCGATCGCGCCGACCACGAAGACGGTGGCGAGGGTCACCCAGGCCCCGAAGTCCATTCCCTGGCTGGGCTTCCAGCCTCCCTCCGGTCCACTGAGCAGGGCGGTGAGGATCACCACCATGCACAGAGGCGAAGCGATCACGAGGGCCTTGGCCAGCGAGTAGTCCCCGACCCAGGGCAGCGAGACCAGGTAGAGGAAAGCCGCGGCGAGGAAGGCCAGAGGGTAGGGCGAACGGGGCTGCTTGCGCCACCACCAGAGAGCGATCAGCAGGGACAGGACCGAGATCACCCCGAG
>Ga0153956_1001165_pt1 | contig 24581 bp, 20 predicted proteins | sample TSFL040MetaG_FD_104704 | JGI IMG/M metagenome (GOLD analysis project Ga0153956, IMG submission 104704) | Attine ant fungus gardens microbial communities from Florida, USA - TSFL040 MetaG | ecosystem: Host-associated > Fungi > Mycelium > Unclassified | place: USA: Florida, Wekiwa Springs... | reverse complement strand
GGCAGGCGCTTGGCCTTCTTGAACTCGGTGCCCTGGGTGTAGGCGATCGGGAACAGCCCGCCCTGGGCGTAGTGGTCGAACGGGATGCCCAGGATGTCGGCCGCCTGCTTCTCCCCCTCGCCGATCAGGTGCAGCGTGGTCCACGCCGAACCCAGACCGCGCGTGCGCAACGCCAGCATGAAGCTCCACACCGCGGGCAGCAGCGAACCCCAGTACGACGCCTGCATACCGGCGGGCGCGCCGTCGGGACGGCCCTCCAGACACGGGATCATCAGCACCGGGGCCTTCTCGAAGTTCTCGTTGAGGTACTTTGCCGAGTTCATCACCGCGTCGATCTGCTGATCGCGCAGATCACCGCGTTCGGGCTTGGGCATATCCAGATACGGCGTGGCATTGGAGCGGTAGATGTCGGCCAGGGCCCTCTTCTTGGCCGGGTCGGTGACGAACACGAACTGCCAGCCTTGGGCGTTGGATCCGGTCGGCGCCTGCAGCGCCAGGTTCAGACACTCCATCACCACCTCACGTTCCACCGGCTTGTCGAAATCCAGGCGCTTGCGCACCGAACGGGTGGAGGTCAGCACTTCGTCGGCGGTGAGGTTCAGGTTCATGGCCCGAGGCTATCGCAATGTCCACCAGGACAATGGTTTTCGCACGTCACGGCGCCACCGCGCGGCAGACCAGATCCACCACCGACCGGCAGTACCCCTCGTCGGCGACGTCGTTGTTGTACAGCACTCGCATGTTGATCGGGGCCACCACCATCTGCAGGACCAGCCGTGGGTCGATGTCCGGACGCATCTCGCCGCGCTCCACCCCGCGGTCGAACACCTCGGCCATCACCGCCGAACGCCGCTGCCACACCTGCGCCCGGATACCCGCCCGGAACTGATCGCGATTGCCGATGGCCAGCGTGCCCTGCAGGCTGCGGCCCCGTTCGGTGGAGATGTAGGCCGCCATCGCCATGGCCACCAGCAGCAGGTCGTCGTGCAGCGATCCGGTATCCGGCGGCTTGATCGACCGCCCGGGTCCGTCCAGCAGGACGTCGAGCAACAAGTCGTCTTCGTCCACCCAATGTTCGAAGATGAGCGTTCGGTCGATGCCGTGGCGCGCGGCCAGGTTCTGCACGCTGAATCGCTCGATGCCCCAATGAGTCACCTCATCGAACGCGGCTTCCAACACGCGCTCACGCATCGCGTCGCTACCGTCCTGCGGCTTGTCCACTGCCCCACCCTGATTCCCTAGCAAATATCAGACCACAGTGATACCACGGCACTCGGACAACCGGTCGCGACGCCCGAAACCTATGATCACCCTGTGTGATGCTGTGTGATGCTGTGTGAGGCCGGGTGACGGCCGGGCCCGATACAGCTACCGCGGATGCCGAGTTTCAGTGCCGGGGCAACTTCATCACCGCGCGCACGATCGGCACCAGCGACTTCTGCCACAGCGGCGCCGGCAATCCCAGCGGCGGGTCCAGGTTGATGAATCGTGCCGTCGAAATCGTCTGCGACTCAACATATTTGAGCAGGCCCTCGGCTCCGTGTCGCCGTCCGACGCCGGAGATGCCCATACCGCCCATCGGCGCGCTGAGACTGCCCCAGGCCAGGGCATAACCCTCGTTGACGTTGACGGTGCCCGAACGCAACCGGGCCGCGATCTGCTCGCCGTCCTCGGTCGAGGCCGCCCATACGCTGGCGTTGAGCCCGTACTCGGTGTCATTGGCCTTGGCCACGGCCTCGTCGACATCGTCGATCGGGTAGATCGACACCAGCGGCCCGAAGGTCTCGTTGCCGGCGCATTCCATCTCGGCGGTGACGTCGGTGAGCACTGTCGGTTCGTAGAACAGCGGACCGATATCGGGCCGGGCCTTGCCGCCGGCGATCACCTTGGCGCCCTTGACTTTCGCATCATCGACGTGACCGGAGACGGTCTTGAGCTGACCTTCGGAGATCAGGCTGCCCATGTCGACGCTGAAGTCGTAGGCGGTGCCCAGCTTCATCTTGCGGACCCGGTCGCCGAACTTGCGGGTGAACTCCTCGGCGATGGATTTCTCGACGTAGATCCGCTCGATCGAGATGCACAGCTGGCCGGCGTTGGAGAAGCAGGCCCGGGTGGCGGCCTTGGCGGCCTTGTTCAGGTTGGCCCCGCGGGTGACGATCATGGCGTTCTTGCCGCCGAGTTCGGCCGAGAAGCCAATCAGCCGGCGGCCGGCGTGCTCGGCGAGTTGGCTGCCGGTGGCCGAGGAGCCGGTGAACATCAGGTAGTCGCAGTTGTCGGCGATCGCGGTGCCGACCACCGATCCCGGGCCGGGCACCACGGCATAGAGCCCGCGCGGCAGTCCGGCGCGGTAGAGCAGCTCGGCGCAGGCCAGCGCGCAGAACGGGGTCTGACTGTCCGGCTTGAGCACCACCGCGTTGCCCGCGATCAGGGCCGGCACGGCGTCGGACACCGTCAGCGTCATCGGGTAGTTCCACGGCGAGATCACCCCGACCACGCCCTTGGGCTGGTAGCGGACGGTGGTCTTGTTCAAACCCGGCAGCAACGCCGGCACCCGGCGGGGCTTGAGCAGCGCGGCGGCGGTCTTGGCGTAGTAGTCGGCGTTGGCGATCAGGTCGATCACCTCTTCTTGGGCCGCCCAGCGTGCCTTACCGGCCTCGGCCTGCAGCAGGTCCATCAGGAACCCGCGGTTCTCGATCACCAGATCGCGGTAACGGGCGATCACCGCCGCCCGCTCGGCAATCGGTCGAGATCCCCAGGTGCGTTGTGCCGCACGGGCTTTGACGAAAGCGGCTTCGGCATCGGCGGCCGTCGCGACCGGGATGGTGGCCAGCGGTTTGCCGGTGAACACCTCATCGATGGTCCGGACCGGGCGGGCCGCCGGGTCTTCGATGGCGGCCAGTTCACGCAGGCGGTCGAAAACCGATGCTGATGGTGCAGGCATGATGGCCCTCCTCCGGTGCTCATTGACGCGCGGCGATGCGGTACCAGCGGTCTCGGATAACACTACGGGACGTCGCTGGAGCTCACCGGAAGTCCCGCGACTTGGCCGTCACCCGCAGATCGAGCGGCCCTATCCGGTCGGCCACCACCGTCACCGCGCCACTGGCGTTCTGCACGATGCCGCGCACCAGCAACGCCCGCGCGGTCTGTGCCAGTTTGCGGTGCCGGGACCACACCCCCGGTGTACACAGCACGTTGACCATGCCGGTCTCGTCTTCGAGGTTGATGAACGTCACCCCTTGTGCGGTGGCCGGACGCTGGCGGTGGGTCACCGCGCCGGCCACCAGGATCCGGGTGCCGTCCGGCACGTCCAGCAGCCGCGCGGCGGGGATGACGTTCAGCGCGTCGAGGTCCGCGCGCAGGAACTGGGTCGGATAGCTGTCCGGGGACACCCCGGTGGCCCACACGTCGGCGGCGGCCAGCTCCAACTCGCTCATGCCGGGCAGCGCCGGGATGCCGCCGGCCGCGCCGACGCCGGGCAGCCGGTCCGGGCGCTCGGCCGCCGCCGCCCCCGCCGTCCACAGCCCCTCGCGCCGGCTGATCCCGAAGCAGCCCAGTGCCCCCGCGGTGGCCAGGGCCTCGGCCTGCGGTACCGACAGCTGCACCCGACCGGTCAGATCCAGAAAAGATACGAAGGGCCCGTTGGCTTTTCGTTCGCCGACGAGGCACTGCGCGAGTTCCTCGCCGATATGCCGGACCGCGCCCAACCCGAGTCGCACCTGTGTACCGCGGTTCTCGCACGTCGCATAGGCCAGCGAGGCATTGATGTCGGGTCCGTGCACCCGAACCCCGTGCCGGCGGGCGTCTGCCACCAGGGACTGTGGCGAGTAGAAGCCCATCGGCTGGGCCCGCAACAGGCCCGCGCAGAACACGGCGGGGTGGTGCAGTTTGAACCAGGACGAGGAGAACACCAGCGAGGCGAAGCTGAGTGCATGGCTCTCCGGGAAGCCGAAATTGGCGAAGGCTTCGAGCTTTTCGTAGATCCGGTCGATCGTCTGATCGGTGGCGCCGTGCAGTTCGCGCATACCGTCGTAGAACCGTTGACGCAGTTCGCGCATTCGCTCGGTGGAGCGTTTGGAGCCCATCGCGCGGCGCAGCTGGTCGGCTTCGGACGGGGTGAAACCCGCACAGTCGACGGCCAATTGCATGAGTTGTTCCTGAAACAGCGGCACTCCAAGCGTCCGCTTCAACGCAGGCCTCATCGAATCGTGTTCGCAATCGGGAGCTTCCAGCCCGTTGTGCCGCCGGATGTACGGGTGTACCGAGCCGCCCTGGATCGGACCGGGGCGGATCAGCGCCACCTCGACCACCAGGTCGTAGAACTTCGCGGGTTTGAGCCGCGGCAGGGTGGCCATCTGGGCCCGGGATTCGATCTGGAAGACCCCGACCGTGTCGGCCCGCTGCAGCATCTCGTAGACCGCTGGCTCGGACAGGTCGAGCTGGGCCAGGTCCACCTCGATGCCCTTGTGTTCCTTGGTCAGATCGAGCATGTAGTGCAGAGCCGAGAGCATGCCCAGCCCGAGCAGGTCGAATTTGACCAAGCCGATTTCCGCGCAGTCGTCTTTGTCCCACTGCAGCACGCTGCGCTTTTCCATCCGGGCCCATTCCACCGGGCAGACATCGGCGATGGGGCGATCGCAGATCACCATGCCACCGGAGTGGATACCCATGTGCCGCGGCAGATTACGGATCTGCAGGGCCAGGTCGATCACCTGCTCGGGGATCTCCTCGACGTCCGGGGAGTCCGGCCGCCCGTTCCAGCGGCTGATCTGTTTACTCCAGGCGTCCTGCTGCCCTTGCGAATAGCCAAGGGCCCGCGCCATATCCCGGACCGAGCTGCGGCCGCGGTAGGTGATGGTGTTGGCCACCTGGGCGGCGTAGTCCCGGCCGTATTTCTCGTAGACGAATTGGATGGCTTCTTCGCGGCGGTCCGATTCGATGTCGATGTCGATATCCGGTGGACCATCGCGTTCGGGGGCCAGGAATCGCTCGAACAGCAGCTCGTACCTGACCGGGTCGACGTTGGTGATTTCCAGGGCGTAGCAGACCGCCGAGTTAGCCGCCGAACCCCGGCCCTGGCACAGGATGTCGTTATCGCGGCAGAATTTGGTGATGCTGTGCACCACCAGGAAGTAGCCCGGGAAGTTCAGCTGCTCGATGATTTTCAGTTCGTGTTCGATCTGTTCATACGCCTCAGGAGCCTTCGGGGGCGGCCCATAGCGCCGGGCCGCACCGACGGCCACCAGATGCCGCAGCCAACTACTCTCGGTGTGTCCGGTCGGGACATCGAACGGTGGCAATTGCGGTGCTATCAACTTCAACGCGAAGGCGCACTGTTCCCCCAGTTCCGCGGCGGCGGCCACCGCGCCGGGGTGGTGGGCGAACAGCCGGACCATCTCATCTCCGGAGCGCAGGTGCGAACCACCCAGCGGGGCCAGCCAACCCGCCGCCTCATCCATCGAGTTACGGGCCCGAATGGCGCCCATCGCCATGGCCAGCTTGCCGCGGGCCGGAGCGGCGAAATGCGCTGCGGTGGTGGCGATGACGTCAAGACCGAACCGCGGCGCCAGGGACGCCAGCGCGGCGTTGTGCTCGTCATCGCACGGGTGGCCATGGCGGGTCAGTTCGATGCTGACCCGATCCGCCCCGAACCGATCCACCAGGTCGGCCAGTGCCCTCTCCGCGGCATCCACACCACCCGTCGACAGAGCCTGTCGCACATGGCCTTTGCGACATCCGGTGAGAATCTGCCACTGTCCCCCGGCGGCCTCGGTCAGAGTGTCCAGGTCATAACTGAGCACGCCCTTCTCGCCGCCGGCCAGATGCGCCCGGGACAGTTCCCTGGACAGCCGCCGGTAACCCTCGGGACCGCGGGCCAACACCAGCAGATGCGGCCCTGGCGGGTCAGGGCACTCGGTGCGAGCGGTGTTGCTCAACGACAGTTCGGCCCCGAAAACCGTTGCCATGTCGAGTTCTTTGGCCGCCTGAGCAAAGCGTACGACGCCGTAGAGTCCGTCGTGGTCGGTCAGGGCGATGGCCCGCAGGTCCAGCCGGACGGCCTCTTCTATCAGTTCTTCTGGGGTACTGGCGCCGTCGAGGAAACTGTAGGCGGAATGCACGTGCAGCTCGGCATACGGCACCGAAGCACCGCAACGCCGCGGGCGGCGCGCCGGTCGATACTCGCCCCGCTTGCGCGACCAGGCCGGACTGTCGCCGCCGTCGGCCGGCGCTTCCGGGGCAGCGCCGGCCACCCGAGGTTTGCCCTCGAGTACTTGCTGCATCTCCGCCCAGCCCCGCGGCCCGTTATGCCAACCCATCACCCGATAGTATCGAACAATTGTTCGATACGCCGTTGCGGGTGAGTCAGCCCACCCGAGTCAGATCGATGGTGGCCGTACACTGCCGGCGACCAACTCGTGCAGCCGGATCGGTGTCCGATGGAGTCAAAGCCACTGGACGGCAATACAATCAGGATCTACCGACAGAGCCCGAAGCGCCGCGCGACAACCGGTTCGCGGCCTGGCACACGTATTCCGCGAGGCGTGGGTGATCGTCCGGCGGCATCCGTTCGGCCGGCCCGCTGATCGCGACCGCGCCGATCGGCCGCCCGTCGACACCGAAAACCGGAGCGGCGATGGTCATCGACGGTTCATCGACCTCGCTACTGGCGGCATAGCCGCGGGCCCGGCATTCTTCCAGTAGGGCAAGGAACTTCGCGTCGGGTGGGTCGCCGAGCAACTCGGTCTGTCGTGCCAGGCTCAGGAAGGGCAGCAGAACTCGGCCGGTCGCACTGTCGCGCGCGGGCACGACGGCCCCGATCCGCGGCACCATGCGCAGTTGCTGCCGACTCTCGGCCACCTGTGACACCACCAGCCGCGGGCCATCCGGCTCGTTGAAGATCGCGGTCTCACCGGTAAGCGCCTCGAGCTCCTCAAGGGCATGTTGAATGCGTTGCCGCAGATCAGATTTCGCGCGCGAACTGTGAGCGATATTCGCGATGCGCGGGGTGGTCTCCCAGGCGGTCAGCTGATCTTCTCGCGCCTGGATCCAGCCCTGCTCGGCAAGTGTGACCAGGGCGCGCTGCACGGCACTCTTGTCGATATCCAGCATGCGAGACAACGCCGCGACGCCCACCGGTTGATTCTCGGCCACCGCCTCGAACACGACCAGCACCCGTGCCGCCGTGGAACTACCCTTGACGGCCATCCGCGACTCCCGTTAATGTTAAATAATGATCCACTGTATCAAATATTGATACGGTGTCAAGCGGTCAGAGAGGAATCCGCCATGTCGCCCATCCACGCCAGCCCCCTGCGGGAAGACCTCTCGTTCGGTGCACGGATCGTCGGCGTCACCCTGGATACCCTGCAAGATCAGGAAGTCCGCGAACGGCTGCGCCGGATCTTCGACGAGCGCGGGATGATCCTGTTCGAGGACGTCGAGCCCGACGGCCGGCTCCAGGTGGAGATCAGCAAGGTGTTCGGCCCACTGAAGGACCACCCCGTGCCCACCGTCCCGCGCGCGGGCGAAGCCCTGCACCCCGGCGTCATCGAGATCGGTCAGGCGCCGCGTCAGGGCAATATCGTGCTGATCGACGGCAAAGAGGTCACCTCTTGGCTCCCTTGGCATTTCGATCACTGCTACAACAACGAACTGAACCGGGCCGGTGTCCTGCGCTGCGTCACCGGCGTCACCGAGGGCGGCCAGACCGGATTCGCCGACGGCATCGACATGTACCAAGCGCTCTCGCCCGCCCTGCGCCGGCAGATCGAGGACCGCAACATCCTCTACAGCCTGAACCTGCGTTTCGCCGATATGCGCTTTGGCCTGGCCGACGGCTTCCGGGAGATCCAGCCACATGTGAACCTGCAGAAGACCATCGACTACGGCAAGCAATTGCCTCGTGCGATCCATCCCGCGGTGTGGACCCGCGACACCGGCGAGAAGGTGCTGCACATCTCGCCATGGATGGCCGAAGGCATAGAGGGCGACGAAACCGCTTGCGGCGACGAACTTCTCGAAGCGGTGTGCCGGGAGATCGTCACCAAGGTCACGCCGTACTTCCACACCTGGCGGCCCACCGACATGGTGATCTGGGACAACCTGCGGATGCTGCATTCGGTGACCGGTCACGACCCCGACGAACCGCGCACCATGCATCGCACCACGATCCGGGGCGACTACGGCCTGGGCTACTTCGAGAACAACGCGCTGGGCGACGAACTGCTGGAGATGACCGTCTGATCCGGCGACCGGCCGTCACCCACGCCGAGCCCCACCCACCAGGCCGACGTGCGGATCGATCAATGGTTGCGCCGGGATGCAGTTGTTCGCGGCGGCATGCAGGTAGGCCTCGGCCACGGCGCTGCCACGTAACAGACGGCGGCGCCCGTTCAGGGTTCCGCAGGTGCACGACACCAGATACCCACCACGGCCGGCCGTCAGCACGACCGTGACACCGGCGGGGCGAGTGTCACGCACAGAGAGACCGACCGCCGTCGGAGATACCCGTGCCGTCACCGGCACTTCGGCCTCAATATCAAAGGTCAGCATGGCGTCCTCTTATATCTGCGTTTCCATCACGGTCGCCGTCGGCAGATCCAACGCAGCGCGGCGTCCCGAATCGACCAGCGAAGCCGAGACACCAAGATATTTCCTCATCGTCAATTTCTATAGAGTCAAATGTCTCGTTTCAGGCCTGCTCCGGCCGCGCCCTTCGGTGCGACTCGCACGGACAGGGCAGAGCGCTGGCGCGATGAGTTCCGGACCCCTGTGCGGTCTAATCCGTGGAGTCCATTCCACAGGTCGCGATCACCAGGAGGAACCATGACCGTCCCCGCCTCACCGCCCGTCGTCGATCAGAACACCTGGCGCACCGCCCTCGATGATCTGCGCCGCCGGGAGAAGGCCGCCACCCGCGAGCTCGATGCCATTGCCGCCCAACGCCGTCGACTGCCCATGGTGGCACTGCCCGAATACACGCTGATCGGCGCCGACGGCCCGGTGCCCCTGGCCGAGGTGTTCGACGGCCGCTCGCAGCTGATCGTCTACAACCACATGTGGACCGACGGTGCCCAGTGGCAATGCCCGGGGTGCACCGGCTTCACCTCGCAGTTCACCCGGCTGGATTTCCTGTCCAACTATGACGCCCGGTTCGTCATCGTCACCAACGGACCGATAGCGGAGGCATTGGCCTACAAGGCCAAGGTGGGCAACCGGATGGACTGGTATTCGTCGTCGGAGAGCAGCTTCGGCACCGATATGGTCGAGTCTCGTCCCGAAACCGGATTTGCCGTGAATGTCTTTCTGCGACAGGGTGATACCGTCTATCGCACCTGGTGTACCGACGGCCGGGGCACCGAACAGTTGGGCTACACCTTCGGGTTGCTCGACATACTCCCGTACGGCCGTCAGGAACAGTGGCAGGATTCGCCCGAGGGCTGGCCGCAGTCGCCGACGTACTCGCGCTGGGCCGGCTCGCCCGATATTGCACGACTTTACGGACCGAACGGACAGGACCGATGACCGAAGAACGCGATGCCATCGACACCGCACCGATCACCGCCGCGGGGCAGATTTTCGCAATGAGCATGTCCGGGTGATTTCGGCGCCGGCTCAGATGTATTCGGCGGTGCCGTCCTCCAGGACCAGCCGTTCGTTGCTGCCGTCGGGACCGGCGGCAGCCGTACGGAACACCGCATGCCCGGGCTCGGTGCGCCACACCGACGTCGTCAGCGTCTCACCGGGGAACACCGGCGAGGTGAACCGCGCGCCGATCGCGGTGACCTTCGAGGCGTCACCGCCGCCGAGTTCGGCGACCAGCACCCGGCCGGCCACCCCGTAGGTGCACAAGCCGTGCAGGATCGGCTTCGGGAAACCGGCCAGTGTCTGGGCGAACCAGGGATCACTGTGCAGCGGGTTGCGGTCGCCCGACAGCCGGTAGATCAGCGGCTGGTCCTCGGTGGTCGGCAACGCGACCACGGCATCGGGTTCGCGGTCCGGGATAACCGGCGCCGGGGCGCGCTCACCGGGTTGGCCGCCGAAACCGCCCTCACCGCGGATCACCGCCGTCGACCAGGTCTCGGCGATCAGGTTTCCGGCGTCGTCGGTACCGGTGCCTTTGAAGGTCAGGATGGCGTTCTTGCCCTCCCCCTTGTCCTGGATGTCGACCACTTCTGAGGCGACGTTGAGCTTGCCCGACGGTGGCAGTGGCGCATGCAGCCGAATCTGCTGGCTGCCGTGCAGCAGCATGCCGAAATTGAAGCTGCCGACCTCGCCGACCGCACCCCAGGCGCCACAACAGATCACCGCGTAGGTGGGCAGTACCTGCTGGTCGATGTCGTGGCTGTTCTCGGTGGTGAAGGCCAGATCCTTGGTGCCGCAACCGACTCCGAGTGCGTAGAGCAGGGTGTCGCGTTCGGTCCACTCGAAGGGTTGGGCCGCGGTCTTGGTTCCGACGGCATTGGGGTTGATCGGCATGCAGATGTTCTCCCTCACGGACTGGGTGTGACTTAGACGGACCCTACGCGCTGTTGACCTTTGTCGACGACAGGTTCACCATGGCTGTCATGCGCTATATCGTTACCGGCGGTACCGGGTTTATCGGCCGCCGCGTCGTCAGCCGGATCCTGCGATCCCACGACGACGCCGAAATATGGATTCTGGTTCGCCGGGGCTCGCTGTCCCGGTTCGAGCAGCTCGCCACCGACTGGGGACCACGAGCAAAACCGCTGGTAGGAGAACTGACGTCGACCGATCTCGGGCTGACCGACGACGACCTCGCCGAGTTGGGCCGCATCGATCACCTGGTGCACTGCGCGGCCATCTACGACATGACCGTCGATGCCGACAGCCAGCGAGCGGCCAATGTCGAGGGCACCCGCGCGGTGATCGAACTGGCCCGGCGCACCGGTGCCACCTTGCATCACGTGTCCTCGATCGCAGTCGCCGGAAACTTCCGCGGGGAGTTCACCGAGGACGACTTCGACGTCTCCCAGGAGCTTCCCACCCCGTATCACCAGACCAAGTTCGAGGCCGAACAGCTGGTCCGCGATGCCCATGGGGTACGGCACCGGATCTACCGCCCCGGCGCCGTGGTGGGCGATTCGCGCACCGGTGAGATGGACAAGATCGACGGCCCGTACTACTTCTTCGGGGTGCTGACCCGGCTGTCCGCACTGCCCAGGTTCACCCCGATGATGGTGCCCGACACCGGCCGCACCAACATCGTGCCGGTCGACTACGTGGTGGACGCCATGGTGCACCTCATGCACGCCGACGACCGCGACGGCCAGACCTTCCACCTGACCTCACCCAAACCCGTTGGGCTGAAAGATATTTACCGTGGGATCGCCCGCGAGGCCGGGCTGCCGCCGCTGCGCGGAACCCTGCCCAAGGCCACCGCCACGCCGGTACTGGGTGCTACCGGCCGGGTAAAGGTGTTGCGCAACATGGCCGCAACCCAGCTGGGCATCCCGGCCGAAGTCCTCGACATCGTCGACCTAGCGCCGACATTCGACTCCGAGCAGACGGTCGAGGCGTTGGTCGGCAGCGGTATCACCCTGCCCGAATTCTCTTCCTACGCACCGGTTCTCTGGCGTTACTGGGCTGAGAATCTGAACCCCGACAGAGCCCGGCGTGATGATCCGCGCGGACCGTTGGTCGGGCGCAACGTGATCATCACCGGCGCCTCCAGCGGTATCGGACGGGCCTCGGCCATCGCCGTGGCCGAACGCGGCGGGCGGGTGTTCGCCTTGGCGCGCAGCGCCGACGCTCTCGACGAGCTGGTCACCGAGATCCGCCAATTCGGCGGCGAGGCACATGCTTTCACCTGCGATGTGGCCGACGGCGACTCGGTGGAAACCACCGTCAAAGACATCCTGGGCCGATTCGGTCACGTCGATTATCTGGTCAACAACGCCGGACGCTCGATCCGCCGATCGGTGGTCAACTCCACCGACCGCTTCCACGACTACGAGCGGGTCATGGCGGTCAACTACTTCGGCTCGGTGCGCATGGTGCTGGCCCTGCTGCCGCACTGGCGTGAGCGCCGGTTCGGCCACGTGGTCAACGTATCCAGCGCGGGCGTGCAGGCCAACAGCCCCAAGTACAGCGCCTACTTGCCGAGCAAGGCGGCTCTGGATGCGTTCTCCGAAGTCGTTGGCACCGAAACTCTTTCGGACCACATCACGTTCACCAACATCCATATGCCGCTGGTGGCGACCCCGATGATCGCGCCGTCGAAGCGGCTGAATCCGACGCCACCGATCACCGCCGAGCATGCGGCCGCCATGGTGGTACGCGCGCTGGTGGACAAGCCCTCTCGAATCGACACCCCGTTGGGCACGCTGGCCGATCTGGGTACGTATTTCACGCCGAAACTGTCCCGGCGGGTGCTGCATCAGATCTACCTCGGCTACCCGGATTCCGCCGCCGCACGGGGTGTTCAGGGCACTTCTGGCGCTCAAGGCGCCTCGGAGGCCGAACCCACCTCGCACCGCAGCCCCCGTCGGCCCAAACGGCCCGGCCCCGCCCGGGCGTTCCGGGTACCCCGGCCGGTCAAGTCCGCGATCCGGCTGATCCCCGGGGTGCACTGGTAATCCATGCGCCCTAAAGTTGGCGCGTGACCGCAGTTGCCAAAGCGCAGCCGATCTTCGCCGACGTCGACACCGGAGTCGATGACGCGATGGCGCTGGCCTATCTGTTGGGCAGCGCCGACGCCGAACTCATCGGTATCGCGTCGACGGCCGGCAATGTACCGACCGATCAAGTGTGCGTGAACAATCTGGGACTGCTGGCGCTCTGCGGCGCCGAGGGCATTCCGGTGTCACGCGGCGCCGATGGGCCGTTGACCACGCCCCTGCGAACCGCCGAGGACACTCACGGGCCTTTCGGACTCGGGTATGCCGAACTGCCGTGCGGTTCACAAGTCCTCACCGAGTACGACGCGGCGCAGGCCTGGGTCCGGGCGGCCCGGGAATATCCGGGGGAATTGATCGGTCTGGTCACCGGACCGCTGACGAATTTCGCGTTGGCCCTGCGGATCGAACCGGGGCTGCCCCGGCTGCTGCGCCGACTGGTGATCATGGGCGGCGCCTTCGACTACCGCGGTAACACCACCCCGGTGTCCGAATGGAATGTCAGCGTCGACCCGGAATCGGCCGCCGAGGTTTTCTCGGTCTGGGGCGCGGCGTGGGGTCTGGACACACCCACACATCTGCCAATCATATTGGGGCTGAACATCACCGAGAACATCGCGATGACACCGTCGATCCTCGGCCGGTTGGCCGTCGAAGCCGGTTCACCGACTTCGACGATGAGTGTGCTCGATGATCGCGGCACCCGGTCATCGGCGGCCAATCCGTTGATCCGGGTCCTCGAAGACGCCATGCGGTTCTATTTCGAGTTCCATTTCGATCAGGGCGAGGGCTATCTGGCCCACCTGCACGACCCCTTGGCCGCCGCGGTGGCGCTGGATCCCGATCTGGTGCGGTACATCTCGACGACGGTCGATGTCGAGTTGGTCGGTCGGCTGACCCGCGGTATGACAGTGGCTGACTGGCGCGGACACTGGGGCAAGGCGCCCAATGCCCGCGTCGGGGTCGAGGTGGACCCGGCGGCGTTCTTCGACCGGTTCATCGAACGGGTCGGGGCTTTTGCTTCCCGCCTCTGATGCCCAATGGCCAGTTATCGCACGGATTTCCGCGAAAATCGTGCGATAACTGGCCGCTCGGCACGGGGAGGGTCAGTCGTCGGTGACGGTGATCGTCACGTCGATGTTGCCGCGGGTGGCGTTCGAGTAGGGGCAGACCAGGTGGGCCTTGTCCGCCAGGGCCTGGGCGGCGTCGTGGTCCAGATTGGGCAGCGTGATCTCCAATTCGACGGCCAAGCGGAACGCGCCGTCATCTTGAGTGCCAAGTGAAACCCGAGCTCCCACAGACGAATCGGTGACGTCGACTTTGTCCTGGCGGCCGACCAGGCGCAGCGCGGAGTGATAGCACGCGGCGTAGCCGACGGCGAACAACTGCTCCGGGTTGGTGCCGTTGCCACTGCCGCCCATCTCGGCGGGGATCGCCAGATCCAGGTCGAGACGGCCGTCGGAGGTGCGGCCGTGTCCGTCGCGGCCTTCGCCGGTGGCCAGGGCGTCTGCGGTGTAGAGGATCTTCATGACGGTCTCCTTGTTCGGTATTCCTGCATTGCTGTCGCTTGCTTGACGTCACTTGCTTGACGTTGCTGCCGCCGCGGCCAACACCTCGGTCAACCGATGTAGTGCGTCACGTAACTCGGCGGCCTGTTCCGCGGTCATCCCGGTCAGCTCGCCCAGCCGCTGCGGGATACATCGGGCCTTGCTTTCGAGCTTTCGCCCGGCCGCGGTGAGACTCACCGCAACTTGACGTTCGTCCTCCGGCAACCGCTCCCGGCGAATAAATCCGTTGGCCTCCAACCGCTTCAGTAGGGGCGAGAGGGTGCCAGAATCGAGTTGCAGACGCTCCCCGAGCCGGCCGACGGTCACGCGTTCGTCCTCCCACAGCACCAGTAGCACCAGGTATTGCGGATAGGTCAGGTTGAGCTCGGTCAGGATCGGTCGATAGGTCGCGGTCATCGCCCGCGACGCCGAATACAGGGCGAAGCAGAGCTGATGATCCACGGTGAGCGCTTCCACATTCACCACAGTAGCCAACAATTTAATTGTGCACAACCATTATTGCTCTCCGTGCTCCGCAACGACGACAACTCCCGATACCGCGGCAGCGCCGGCCGGCGCCACCTGTCACCATTGACCGAAAACCTCGACAACTTGTGACACATCTAGCAACCTCGCCGGATCTCGTTATTCGTAAACCCCTTCCAGGTACCACCTGCGCTGCCGATAACACAGCAGCAGCGCCTGACCTACCCCGTCGGCGCCGTCCAGTAACACCTGGACCCGAGCCGTGTGCCCCTTGGCCCGGTCCGGGTCCCACCATCGCTCATCGACCGACCACGGACCCGCCCACCAACTCAACACCCCGCGATAATCCGAACCTGCCAACCGCACCGGGTCCGCCGAGAACATCCCCCTTTCGGTCACCCGAACCGAATCACCCTGCAGGTCAACAAGATCAATAGGTTCATCGAGTAATACCGCAGGAGCCGGATCCGGCAGTTGCCCCGGCCAGGGCGCGTCCGGGTCGTCTCGCGGCACCAACTCATCGCCCAATGCCATGAACGCGATACGCTCGGCCGGTCCGCGTCCACCATTGAGCACCGGCACCTGCACCGCCTCCGGACCCAACAGCCCCTGCACCCGCACCAACGCTCGCCGGGCCCGCAACCGTCGTTCATCTCCTGACGATCCCCACAACGGCAACTGCAGCGCCGCCGCCGAAACCACCTCCACCGGCCGTAGGCGCAGCACCGTGATCGGCCCGGTCGGGGCAAGATCGCGCCGATGGGTCAGCCATCCGTCGAGCTGCCAACGCACCCGATCAGCGGTGGCATCCTCGGTCAACGGTTCGGCACATCGCCAAACCCTTTGCAACTCTTCACTATTGGCCGTCATCGCATGAATAGCCAGCCGGGTACACCCGATCCCGAAAGATTCCAGACTGCGGTGCAACCGTCCGGCCAACGACCGCCCGGCGAACGCCGCGGCATCCACCCGGTCGATCGGTGGATCACAGTCCAGCACCACGTCCAGATCGGCCGGCGGCTCCGGCCCCGACGGGCGACGGAAATCTTCACCGCGGGCAAACCGATGTGCGGTCACCGCATCGGCACCGAACCTCGATGCCACATCGCCGCGCGACAGTTCGGCGAATTGCCCGATGGTCCGTATACCCATACGCCACAACAAATCCGCCAGATCTGCACGGCCAACGCCGGACAGGCTGGGCTCGGTCGCCAACTGTCTGATCGACAACCCGGCCAGGAATCGCGCATCCGCACCCACCGCAACGATCTGCCCTGCCCGCGCCGCGAACACCGCGGTGGGCAATTGATCGGCGATACCGACCTGACACTCCGCCCCGGCCGACCCCACCGCGTCGACCAGTTGCTCGGCCGCAGACTGTTCGGACCCGAAATACCGTGCGGCGCCGCGGACCGAGAGCACCACCAAACCCGGACGCAATACTTCCGCGCGCGGTACCACCTCCTCTACCGCCGCGGTCACACCTTCGAAATATCGAGCATCGCGAGCAGGATCGGCCGTGGTGATGTACAGCTGCGGACATCGAGACTGGGCTTCTCTGCGCCGCAAACCCCTTCGCACCCCCATGGCCCGAGCCGCCGACGAACACGCCACCACCCGATTGGCCAGGGTGACCGCCACCGGGGTGGTCATCGGCACCTCGGCCGCCATCGCGGCCGCCACCGCCGGCCAATCCATACACCAGATGGCCAGCACCCGTCCCCGATCCGTGCCCTCACCCACCGACGGCTCGCGCCAACCGCCCGTGAACCCGGGTGTCCACCCGCACCCGACCTATCCGGCCACACCCCGGCCTCGGGCCACCGCCGGCCGCACCGAATACCTCATAACCGCTGACCCGGGCGTCCAACCGGGCGGCCGCACCCGGCCAATCGCCACCACTGACCAGCAGGGTGCACTCGCGCTGACGGGCCCGGGCGGTCACCGCCCGAGCCCGCCCCGCCGGCACCCTCCGGCCGCCCAGCCCGAGCGCCACCAGGTCCAGCCCATCCATCAGGACCGCAGCCACCTCCACCGGGTCGGGTCCCGGATCCGGGATGACCGCGAGGCGGTCCAGGTCCGCGCCCATCTGGACCGCGGCCAGCAGCCCCATCTCCGGCTGGCCGACGATCGCCGCATGCCCCCCGGCAGCCGTCACTTCCGCCACCAACCGCAACGTCAACGAACGGGCCCCGGAAAGCACCGCGACGGACCCTCGGGGCAAGCGCACCGGTAGCTGGTCAGATGGCAGATCGACCGGTTCCGGCAAAGGTTTTCCGGTCGACGATGAGCGCGGCGAGGACGCCGCCGGGTGTCGTACGACACTCGGCCCACCCGACATCTCGGCGATCTTCAGGCGGAGCCGTTCCACCTGCTCAGCGCGACTGTCTCGATCATTGTCCACACCAACAGCCACCGTCACAATCACACCTCCCACACCATTCGCCACACCAGTTATTCGAAAATATGTTCGATATCGCTAGTAAACACCCGACCCCCGACACGGTCAAGCCGATCCGCCCAGACCTTCCGCCGAGGACCGGGACCGGACTCATGCGTGAACATGTCCATGACGTGTAGAGTTGAAAAGACTCCAGAAACCCCTATCAGGCCTGGCACACAACCGATCTCCGGTCAGTTAAGGACTCACATCATGCGTTCACACCGTCTGGCCCGTGGCCTCGGCATCACCGCCGGTGGCGCGGCAATCGTCGCGATGGTCGGTTTCACCGGCGCCTGCGGCAACAACGAACAGAAGGCCCCGGGAACCTCGTCCGTAGCCCCGTCGACGACCGAAACCACTGAGACGACCGAGACCACTGCGACCACTACGGCACCCTCGAGCAGCGCTCCCGCGATGACCCCGGCCCCGGCCGTCACCCCGACCGAAAAGGATCTGGACTCCAACGGCGGCAGCCTGTTCACGCCCTCCATCCACGCCACACAGCGCTACACCCCCAGCCCCGGTCACCACTGACCCGAAGCCGGTTACCCACCGGGCCGGGGAAATCCCACCTCGGGCGCTACCGTTGTGGCATGCCGACATCGCTGCGGACAGCACCACATCGATGGTTGTCGGCCCTGGTCATCGTTGCGGCACTGACGCTGATCCTCGACCTACCGACGGCCCACCGCACCACCAGAGCTCCGAGTGTCATCGTCGGTCCCTACTCGTCACTGCTGGCCGCCTCGACCGATCTGGGTCCCGCCCGGGGTGACCACATCCAGATCACCGCGGCTCTGGACAGCCATGAACGCCCCAGCGCGTTGCTCAATTGGGCTGCATACCAGCATCTTTCGGTGCAATGGCGGCCAGGTGACAACTGGGCCGTGATCGCCGGCAAACCCGACCGGGTCGGCGATGCCTTCGGCGTCGACGTCCACGACTATCGCAGCCGACACGGTCAAGAGTTCTATGCGGCATCCCGACAACCGCAGGTGCCCAACGAATTACGCGGCACGGTAACCGAATTCGGCAGAATTCTCAGTTACACCCCACAGCACGACGCGACGCCGGCAATGCCGCTGAGCATGCCACAGCGCGGACTGTCACCGAGCATGCTGCTCAACGCCTACCACGCCGAACAGTTGGCCAAAGCCGGCAACACCGGCAAGGGCATCACCATCGTGATATTCGCCTTCGACGGATTCGACCAGGCCGACCTGGACATGTTCGCCACCACATTCGACCTGCCCAAGTTCACTCCCATCGTCGTCGGCGGCCTGCACGACGAGATCCACGGTGAAACCACCATGGATCTGGAAGTGGCACACGCCGTTGCACCCGATGCCCAGCTGGTCGTCGTCAACGCCCGGCCCACGGTCAGCGGCGATGGGGCATACGTGAAGATCGGCCAGATGTTCGAGCAGACCGACCGTGACTACCCCGGCGCCATCTGGAGCCTGTCGATCGGCTGGAGTTGCGACAAGCTGATCACCGCCGCCGACCTGGCCCCGGTTCGTTCCGCCCTGAGTGCGGCACAAGCGCACGGCACCACGGCATTTGACGCCAGCGGTGACCTGGCCGGCCTGGAGTGCCGAAGTGGCCAGGATTGGGACTCCCCACCCGGCACCGATGACATCGGACTGGACTCGGTGGCATCGATTCCCGAGATGACAAACGTCGGGGGCACCACCTTGTCCACCGATGCCGGCGGGAGTTGGCTCGCCGAACAGGCCTGGATCAACGTGCCACTGACCCAGGGCACCGGCGGCGGCATCTCGAATCTGTTCGAGCTGCCGCGCTGGCAATCCACGGCGGCCGATCAGGTCGACCCGAACCGCCGAACCGGCAAGCGCATGACCCCCGACATCTCGGCGGTGGCCGACCCGTACACCGGTGTGAAAATCGTTGTCCACCAAGAGGTCCTGATTGGTGGCGGTACCTCACAGTCGGCGCCCGCCTGGGCCGGCCTGGCCGCGGTGATGGACCAGTACCTGATCGACCACGGAGGTCACCGGATCGGCGCGCTCAACCCGGCGCTGTACCGCGTCGCCATCGGGGCACCCAACCCCGCCTTTCACGACATCACCCTGGGCGGCAATGCCGTTGACACCGCACACCCCGGATACGACTTGGTCAGCGGCCTGGGCACCCCGGACATCGACGGCATGACCCAGGACCTGCTGATCCTGCAGCGGGTGGCCCAGTGAGCACCCAACTCGACGAGCGCCCGACGATGGAGTGCGAGGTCTGTGAGCTCGCCGTGCCCGCCGGCCAGTACTGCGGGCTGTGCGGAGCACCCCTGAGCTCACACCGCCACGACGGACCGCACTGGCTGCGGGCGCGTTCCTACAGCGCGGCGCCGGGCGAACACCTGTTGCGGCCGTCGATCACCAGTTCGCTGTTCCCGCAGCTGTCGCCACGCGCCCGCACCGGCTTCCTCGCCGGCTTGATCGCATTGATGGTGGCACTGGCCGCGACCTCGATGCTCCGGCTCCCCGGCGCACTGGTCGCCGTCGCGGTGCTCGGCCTGCCGGCGATCTTCGGTACCTACCTGCGCATCTCGGAAGTCGACCGCGACACCCGGCGCGGCACCCTGGTGCTGACCGCGACGATCGGCATCGCCCTCGGCGTCGGCTGGGCGCTGCTCACCGGCGCGGCGGCGGCCAGGTCCTACGGCATCCCACTGGGTTCGGGCATCGCCGGCGCCCGGGTGCTGCGCGACGGGCTCGGGGTGACGCTCGGCGGACTGCTGCTCATGCAGGTGCCCGCCCTGGTGGTACGCCTGGTGCGCCCCGGCCCGCGAGAAGCCTTGCACGGCTACGCCGTCGGCGCATTCGGTGCCATCATCTTCGCCTCGGCCGCGACGCTGGCCCGGCTGGCCCCGCAGTTCACCACCGGAGTGGTCGTCATGGACCGCCCGATGCGAGGGCTGCTGGTGGAGGCCGGTATCCGTGGACTGGTCACCCCGATCGTGTCGGTCGCCGTGGGTGGCCTGCTCGGTGCGGCATTGTGGTTCACCCGTCCCCCCAACAAGATTCACAAACACCGCGGCTATGTGCGCCTCACCCTGACCCTGATCGCGGCGACCGTCGCGGCGATCTTCGCCCTGCTGGGACTGGTCGGGGTCTCCCAGATCGGTCAACTCACCCAGTTGGCGCTGTATACCGCGTTGGCCCTGGCGGCTGTGTTCGCCCTGCGAATCGGATTGCATCTGGCGTTGCTGCACGAGGCGCACGACGACTACGACATGGATCAGCCACTGCTGTGCGCCCAATGCGGCCATGTGGTGCCCGATACCCCGTTCTGCGCCAACTGCGGCGCGTCCACCCGCACATCGTCGCGAACCGTGCGCCATGCCCAGCGCAGCGCGCGTCTGATGCCGGCCGACCAACCCGATATGCCGACCGTACGACTACTGCCCGGGTACTCGTTGCACTCCGAGATGTATTCGGCCCCAACGACCGCCAGCAACCGGCATGTCACGATGATCCTGAGTTTCGTGACCGCCATCGTGGTGGTGGCGGCCCTGCTGGTCGGGCTGTCGGGCCTGCTGAAGAAGCCGGCGGCGCGGTACGTGTGCCCGCCCCAATGCGGGCACCCGCCGATGGGCAAGCCGGTGATGGTCAATCCCCGATTCACCGCACCGGACGGCTCGTTCAGCGTCGACTATCCGGCCGAGAGCTCGGCTTATACGGTCAGTACCGACGAGCACGGGGTGACCGCGCACCTCGATGTCAGCGACGGCGGCACCATGCGGTTGTTCAGCCGGGCCGCCGACGGCAAGACGCCCAAAGACATTGCCGACCAATTGATTCAGCACGCCTTTCCGGATGCCAGGGTCGCCTACGAGATCCCCAACGCCATGGTGGGCTATCAGTCCGGGTACGGCGAGGTCGCCGACTGGTACCCACAGAACACCAACGGCAACTACTCCAGGACACGGCTGCTGGTACTGGTCGCGGTCAAACACGACCTGGCCCTGGTCGCCGCGGCATCCGGCCCCTATCACCCGTTCGGGCCGGAGTTCGGCTCGGGCAAGCCATCATCCGTCGGCCTGGAACTGGCACTGGACATGGGCCAGTACGTCAACAGTTTCAGTTGGCGCGGCGACCCGCCACGCTGAGCGCCATCACTCCCATTCGATGGTGCCCGGCGGCTTGCTGGTGATGTCCAGCACCACCCGGTTCACCTCGGGGACCTCATTGGTGATCCGCGTCGAAATGCGTTCCAGCACTTCATAAGGCACCCGGGTCCAGTCGGCGGTCATAGCGTCCTCGCTGGACACCGGGCGCAGCACGATCGGGTGACCATAGGTACGTCCATCACCCTGCACGCCCACCGAGCGCACATCGCCGAGCAGCACCACCGGGCACTGCCAGATGTGTTGATCCTGACCGGCCGCGGTCAACTCCTCGCGGGCGATCGCGTCCGCCCGCCGCAGCATCTCCAGCCGGGGCCCGGTCACCTCGCCGACGATCCGGATTCCCAGACCGGGTCCCGGGAAGGGTTGGCGCGCAACGATTTCCTCGGGCAGGCCGAGCTCGCGTCCGACGGCGCGCACCTCGTCCTTGAACAGTAACCGAAGCGGCTCAACGAGTTTGAACTTCAGATCCTCGGGCAGGCCGCCGACATTGTGGTGGCTCTTGATGTTGGCCGTACCGGTTCCACCGCCGGATTCAACGACGTCCGGATACAGCGTGCCCTGCACCAGGAACTCGATCTCGGACTCACTCGATCCCAGGGTGTCGCGCACCGCGCCCTCGAACGCCCGGATGAACTCGCGGCCGATGATCTTGCGCTTGCCCTCGGGGTTGGTCACTCCGGACAGGGCATCCAGGAAACGGTCGGCCTCATCGACGGTGACCAGTTTGGCACCGGTCGCGGCGACGAAATCGCGCTGCACCTGCTCGCGCTCCCCCGCCCGCAGCAGGCCGTGGTCGACAAACACACAGGTGAGCCGGTCGCCGATGGCCCGCTGCACCAAGGCCGCGGCCACCGCGGAGTCGACGCCGCCGGACAGACCGCAGATGGCCTGCCCGTCACCGATCTGTTCGCGGACCGCCTCGATCAACTGATCGGCGATATTGGCGGCGGTCCAGGTGGCACCGATGCCGGCGAAGTCGTGCAGGAACCGGCTGAGCACCTGCTGACCGTGCGGCGAGTGCAGCACCTCCGGGTGGTACTGGACACCGGCCAGCTTGCGGGCGCGGTCCTCGAAGGCCGCGACCGGTGCGCCGGTGCTGCTGGCGACCACCTCGAAGCCCGCCGGCGCCGCGGTGACCGCGTCGCCGTGGCTCATCCAGACCGGCTGGGAGTTCGGCAGACCCGAATGCAGTTCACCGCCAGCGACTTTCAGTTCCGTTCGGCCGTATTCGCTGGTACCGGTGTGGGCCACGGTGCCGCCGAGCGCCTGGGCCATGGCCTGGAAGCCGTAGCAGATGCCGAACACCGGAATGCCCAGGTCGAAGATCGCCGGGTCCAGCTGCGGGGCGCCGTCGTCGTACACACTCGACGGCCCACCGGAGAGCACGATGGCCAGCGGCTCCGTGGCCTTGATGTCGTCGACAGACGTGGTGTGCGGGATCACCTCGGAGTACACCCGCGCCTCGCGAACCCGCCGCGCGATCAATTGCGCGTACTGAGCACCGAAGTCGACGACGAGGACCGGACGAGTCGGGGTTGCTGCCACCCGGTCAGTCTAGTGGCGGGGTCGGATCACACTGCGCAGTCGGTTGGGCCAATCGCTCGGTGGCCACGACGACGGCCTCGCGGATCTGCTCGTCGGTCAGCTCGCCGAGTTCCAGCGAGGAGCGCAGGAACGGCCCGAGCAGGCGCCAACCCAATTGCAGGGCAACGATATTGGCCACCGTGAGCCGGGCCTGCGTCTCATCCCGATACCGCCCGCGGGACTCGTCCACCATCCGGGCCATATTGGGAAATGTGGTCTGCAACTCACCGGCCGGGTAGCCGTCGAGAACCATCCGGGCCAGCACCTTGGCCTGACGATCGATCGCGGTGTCGATCGACTCGGGCGTCGCACCGTTCTCGATCAGCTCGCTGAGGTGTTGTCCGAGATGGTCCAGCACCGCTCCGACCAGCTTTTCCTTCGATCCCAGGTGCCGGAACACCAGGCCGTGGTTGACATTGGATTTGGCTGCGATATCGCGGATCGACGTGGCCGCCGGCCCCCGGTCGGCGAACAGCTCGGCAGCGGCCTCCAGTACCGCCGCAACGACTTCGTCACGCCCGACGGGCGCAGCCCCTGGCACCTGCGTAGTCATGCGACTACACTAGCGGCCATCATGCTGTAGTCACTTGACTACAGCCGAGTCGAAAGGACTGTCATGACCACCGTCACCAAACTGACCAGCAAGATCGGCGCCGTCATCGACAGCGTGCGCCTGGGCGGCGACCTGTCGCCCGACACCATCGCCGAGATCCGGGCCGCGCTGCTGACCCACAAGGTCATCTTCTTCCGCGGCCAGCACCATCTCGACGACGACCAGCAGCAGGCCTTCGGTGCATCGATGGGCACGCTGATCGGCCATCACGCGATGAAGCGGGACGGCGCACCGAACATCACGCCGATCGATTCGGAATACGGCAAGGCCAACCGCTGGCACACCGATGTCACCTTCGCCCCCGACTACCCGTCGGCATCGATCCTGCGGGCCGTCACGCTGCCGGCCTACGGCGGCGCGACGCTGTGGACCAACACCGTCGCCGCCTACCAGGGGCTGCCCGCGCCCCTCAAAGCCCTCGTCGAGAACTTGCGCGCGGTGCATTCCAATCGGTTCGACTACGTCAAGGAGGTCGCCGTCGAGACTGCCGAACTCAGCGACGAGCAGCGGGGCTATCAGGACACCTTCCAGAAGCCGGACTTCCGCACCGAGCACCCGGTGGTGCGGGTACATCCCGAAACCGGTGAACGCGCGCTGGTGGCCGGCAACTTCGTCCGCGGTTTCGTCGGTCTGGACAGCTACGAGTCCGCAGCGTTGCTGGAACTGCTCCAACGGCGAATCACCATGCCCGAGAACACCGTTCGATGGGACTGGCAGCCCGGCGATGTCGCAATGTGGGACAACCGGGCGACCCAGCACCGCGCGGTCGACGACTACGACGGCCAGTACCGGCTGATGCATCGCGTCACCCTCACCGGCGACGTACCCGTCGACGTGCACGGGCAGCCCAGCCGCGTCATCAGCGCCGCCTGACCCGCGATTTGTGCACGAAAACCCGCACTCAGCGCGGGAAACCGTGCACAAATCGCGAGGGAGACTAGCGTGGCAGCCCATGAGAACGTTGCTGATCGGCGCGGCGGCGGCGACGGGTACGGCCGGGCTGTCCCTGGCCGCACTGCTCGGTCGCCGCTATCTGTCCCTGCGTGACGCGATCGCCGATGTGCCACCGGCATTACGCAGCCCGCTGGTGCTGATCTCGGTGGAGAACTCCGCACGGACCATC
>Ga0153956_1001164_pt1 | contig 24596 bp, 24 predicted proteins | sample TSFL040MetaG_FD_104704 | JGI IMG/M metagenome (GOLD analysis project Ga0153956, IMG submission 104704) | Attine ant fungus gardens microbial communities from Florida, USA - TSFL040 MetaG | ecosystem: Host-associated > Fungi > Mycelium > Unclassified | place: USA: Florida, Wekiwa Springs... | reverse complement strand
TAAGTCTCAGCGCATTGTCGGAATGTTGAAATCCGGATTCTCGCGCACGCCGCCCTTGGGCCAACGCTGCGTCACCGTCTTGATCTTGGTCCAGAAGCGAAGACCTTCGGTGCCATGCTGGTTGGTATCGCCGAACGCCGAGCGTTTCCAGCCGCCGAAGGTGTGGTAGGCGAGCGGCACCGGGATCGGAATGTTGATGCCGACCATGCCGACATTCACCTTCGCTGCGAATTCGCGCGCCGCATCGCCATCGCGCGTGAAGATGGCGACGCCGTTGCCATAAGCGTGGCTGGAAGGAAGCGAGATGGCTTCATCGAAATCCTTCGCGCGCGCGATCTGCAGCACCGGTCCGAAGATTTCTTCCTGATAGGTGCGCATGTTCGGCGTGACGCGATCGAACAGCGAGCCGCCGAGATAGAAGCCCTTGTCGTAGCCTTGCATCTTGAAGCCGCGGCCATCGACGACGAGTTCGGCGCCTTCCTTCACGCCCATCTCGATATAGTCCTTCACCTTGTCGCGCTGGGCGGCGGTGACCATCGGGCCGTAGTCGGATTCGGGATCGGTCGGAATGCCGACGCGCAAGGCTTCCACGCGCGGTTTCAACTTCTTCACCAGCGCATCGGCGGTCTTCTCGCCCACCGGCACGGCGACCGAGATCGCCATGCAGCGTTCGCCGGCGGAGCCATAGCCTGCACCGATCAACTCGTTCGTCACCTGATCCAGATCGGCGTCCGGCATGATGATGGCGTGGTTCTTCGCGCCGCCCATCGCCTGCACGCGCTTTCCATGCGCGGTGCCGCGCGAATAGACATATTCGGCGATCGCCGTGGAGCCGACAAAGCTCACCGCTTTGATATCCGGATCTTCCAGGATCGCATCGACGGATTCCTTGTCGCCGTTGACGACCTGCAGCACACCCGCGGGCGCACCGGCTTCCATCATCAATTCGGCAAGGCGCAGCGGAACGGACGGATCTTTTTCGCTGGGCTTGTTGATGAAGCAGTTGCCGCAGGCGATGGCGACACCGAACATCCACATCGGAATCATCGCCGGGAAATTGAACGGCGTAATGCCGGCGACGACACCAAGCGGCTGGCGCATCGAATAAATGTCGATGCCGGGGCCGGCGCCTTCGGTGTATTCGCCCTTCTGCAGATGCGGAATGCCGCAGGAGAATTCGATGACTTCAAGGCCGCGCTGCACGTCACCGCGCGCATCGGCCAGAACCTTGCCATGCTCGTCGGAGAGCATGCGGGCCAGCTGGTCCATGTTCTTCTCGACCAGCGATTTGAAATTGAACATCACGCGCGCGCGGCGCTGCGGATTGACAGCTGCCCATTCGGGAAAAACTTTCAGCGCGGCGTCCACGGCCTTTCGCATTTCGGCGCGGCTGGCGAGCGCGACCTTGGCCTGAACTTCGCCGGTCGCCGGATTGAACACGTCGCCGAAACGGCCGGACGTGCCTTTGACTGTTTGCCCCGCGATGAAATGTGAAAGCTCTTTCATGATAACTCCACCCTGTTTTTGAACCTGAAAAACACAGCGCCTCCCGACCGGCGGAGTGGTTTACCCAAGCGGCGAGGCATCAGCAACGCACAAACAAAAAGGGCCGCACCCGAAGGTGCAGCCCTCTTTGCCCGAAGAGCCGGATTTCTATTAGCGGGCGAGTTCGACCGTGCGGCCGTCCGCCACGCGCTTGCCCTGATAGGTGTCGCCCTTGGGTTGCAGGTAGGCGACCAGCTCGTCGTTCTTCGAGAGGAGCTGCAGCTTGCTGCCGACCGTCTTCCAGTGACCGACCGTCGAACCGCCATTGGTGCAGTCGCCGGCATTGGTGACGTCGCCACCATCGGCAAGCGTGACTGTGCAAGGAGCGTCAGCCGCGCCGACCGTGAGCTTCCAGGCGCCGGTGACGGCCGTGTCGGCGGCGTGAGCCAAACCGATCAAGCTGAAGGCCAACGCGCTGCCCAGGACGATTGAGTGAAACTTGTTCATGATTGAATGCCTCCGTAAGTATTCAGTGTTCAGGACAATAGGTACTGCCCCCCGCCGGGAGAAGTGCCGTTTGTGCATAGGTCATCGATTTTTTTGCATGCCCCAAGGATGCCAGGGAAATTTCATAGAAATTTCAATGTGATAGTTGGTAGGGCTTCTTCAAAAAAATCTTTTGCGATGCAACAAATGCAGGGGCGCGGGATCGCCTATCTTTCCGAGAACGTCAAGATGGCAATCATTCGCGCCGGTGAAGCTCTTGCCGATTCTTGACGGAAGCGGCTGCGCGGCCCCTGATAGGCGGAGCCAGTGAGGACCGACCATGCCCCGCCCGACCGTCACGCCGCTTACCCCATCTATTGGCGCCGTCATCGGCAATGTCGATCTGTCCCAGGCTTTGGACGACGAGCTGATCGCCGACATCCGCGCCGCGCTCCTCAAGCACAAAGTCGTCTTCTTCGAAGACCAGCACATCAGTGCCGTGCAGCATCGCGATTTCGCCGCGCGCTTCGGCGATCTGCACACCCATCCGCTTTATCCCGGCGTGCCGGAAGCGCCGGAGATGTTCATCCTCGACAACCATGCGAACAACCCGACCGACAATGATGCGTGGCACACCGATGTGACCTTCATCGAGACGCCGCCGCTGGGCGCGGTGCTGTATGCCAAGCTGCTGCCGGAGAATGGTGGCGACACCTGCTGGGCGAACATGCAGGCTGCTTATGAAGCGCTATCGAAGCCGCTGCAGAAATTCTTGTCCGAACTCGATGCGGTGCACGATTTCAATCGCGGCTTTCCGCAAGCGGGCCAGGTTGCCAAACAGGCGGGCAAGGACAAGGCCGAGAAGGCGCGCGAAGAACATCCGCCTGTCATCCATCCTGTCGTGCGCACCCATCCGGAAACCGGTGCGGACAGCCTGTTCGTGAATTATGGCTTCACCGATCGCATCAAGGGCCTGCGCCGCAACGAGAGCGACGCGCTGCTCAACATGCTGTTCGTGCATGTGCAAAAGCCGGAATTCCAGGTGCGCTGGAAATGGAAGCCGAACGCCATCGCCTTCTGGGACAACCGCATCACGCAGCATTACGCGGTGAACGATTATCTGCCGGCGCGCCGCGTCATGCATCGCGCCACGATCAATGGCGACCGGCCGTTCAACCGTGCCCGCAAACCTGCGGATGTGAAGATCGCGGCCGAATAGGAAATTAGCGACCTTTGAACGCCGGCTGGCGCTTCTGCACGAAGGCCAACATGCCTTCCTTCGCATCTTCGCTGCGGATCAGCGGCAGAAGCTGCAGATAGACATGATGCACATGCTCGCCGAAGGGTTCGGAGAGGCCCATGCGCATCATGCGCTTGGCGGCCTGCACCGCGAGCGGCGCATTGGCGGCGATCTCGGTTGCCAGCGCGCGGGATTCCTTCATCAGATCCGCATCGGGAACGATCTTTGCGACCAGTCCCAATTCCAGGGATTGCTCGGGCGAGAGCGTGCGTCCGGTGAAGATGAGTTCCGCGGCCTTCTGCCAGCCAAGCAGACGCGGCAACAGCCATGTGCCGCCGGACTCCGGAAGGATGCCGCGTTTGCAGAACGACAGCGCGAGCTTCGCCGATTGCGCCATGATGCGGATATCGCAGCCGATGGCGGTGTCCGCGCCATAACCCGCCGCGCCGCCATTGATGGCGCAGATAATGGGCGTGTTGATGTCGTGCAGCACGGTCGGCGGCGCGGAGCGCAGGTCGATGTCCGTCGCGCTCACGCCGCTTTCGCCGACGCTCTGTTGACCCGATGTCTGCAGCTTCAGATCGAGGCCCGCGCAGAACGCGCGGCCCTTTCCGGTCAGGATGATGCACCGAACGTCGGGGTCGCGGTCCGCTTCCAACAGATAGTCGGACAATGCGCGCAGCATCGGGCCGGAGATCGTGTTCATCCGGTCCGGCGCGTTCAATGTGATGATCGCGATGTGCTCCGAAACCTCGTAGAGCACTTCATCGCTGTCGATGCGCTTGTCCATGGCGTCTCTCCCGTGTCGTCCGGAAAAGACTAGGCCTGAAAATCCCCGCTGACGAGATTTACGCTACGTCGGCGGCGGCGCGTGCATGTAAGATTGCACCAGCGATCCGGCGATCAGCCGCCATCCGTCCACCAGCACGAAGAATATGAGCTTGAAGGGCAGTGATATGATCGTCGGTGGCAACATCATCATGCCCATCGACATCAATATCGAGGCGACGGCCATATCGATGATGAGGAACGGCACGAAGATCAAAAATCCGATCTCGAAGGCGCGTTTCAGCTCCGAGAGCATGAAGGCCGGCGCCAGCGTCGTCACATCCACTTGCAGCGGATCTTTCGGAATTGGCGCCTTGCGCATATCGAGGAAGAGCTTGAGATCGGCATCGCGTACATGGCCGAGCATGAACTTCTTCACCGGTACGATGGCTTTGGTCATCGCGTCCTCGGTTGTCATGGTGCCCGCCATCATCGGCTGGATGCCCGCCTGATAGGCTTCGTGCAGGGTCGGGCCCATCACGAACAAGGTCAGGAACAGCGCTAGCGAAACGATCACGGCATTGGGCGGCGAGGTCTGCACACCGATGGCGGTGCGCAGCAAGGACAGCACCACCACGATACGCACGAAGCTCGTCATCATGATGAGAATGGACGGCGCCAGGCTCAGAATGGTGATGAGCGCGATGATCTGGACCATGCGGTCCGTGAACATGCCGCCGGACAGGTCAATGGAAAGCGCGGATGAGCCTGCGCCTGCGGCGGCGGCCGGCGCGGCGGCGAAAGCAACAGTAGGGACGAGCAGAAGCAGCGCCGTAATGGCGAAACCCAGAAGGCGCTTGTTCATACGGCGCTCTCCGGCGTCATCGTCATGGGTTGAGTGTGTTCAGGCTGAATTTGTTCGCGCAGGATTTCCGCGGCGGGGATTCCGTTCTCGACGACGTTCGCGCCTTGCGGTCCCACAAGAAGAAGATGCTCGACGCCATCGCGGCGCAGAAGAAAGAGTTTGTGGCGCGGCCCGATCATCAGCGTCTCGACGACGCTCAGTCTTTTCTGCGCCGCGCCGCCGATAACGCCGGGCACGCCGAAGCGCCGGGCCGCAAGCCACGCGCCGCCGAGAAGCCCGCCGACGAGAAGCAGGGAGGCGAAATATCGTCCGAGATCGAGAACATCCATGCGCGGCATTCAAGACGGGTAACCTTAAGCCGCGGTTAAGAGCCGGAAAAAACTGCCGGGCAGAAAGCTCCACGTTGTTAAGCGGCGCTTAATCGTTCGGGCGCAATCTGGCGTCCGTTAAGGCTAACGATCCGTAAAGGAGGGGCGCATGCAGATGGCCGATATCCCGCTTCTGGGAATGTTGCGCGAGCGCATGTCGTGGCTCAATGCCCGTCAGGACACGCTTTCCCAGAACGTCGCGAATGCGGATTCGCCGGGCTATCTCGCCCGCGATCTGAAGCCGCTGAATTTCGAAGACATGATGAAGCGCGTGAATGGCAGCGAGACATCTTCCGGTCTGCTGACCACCGATCCGCACCACATCAATATCAGCGGGTCGCAATCGAGCAGTTACGACGGAACGGATTCGCCGGATACCGAAGCCAGCATCACTGGCAACACCGTCTCGCTGGAATCCGAAATGATCAAAGTGTCGGAAACGCAGGCGCAATTCGCCGCCGCGACCAATCTTTATTCCAAAGCCATCTCGATGATGCGCACCGCAATCGGCAATCCGTAGGAGTGAGTTGATATGGATCTGAATGCTTCCATGGTGATCGCCGCGTCCGGCATGCGGGCCCAATCGAGCCGCATGCGCACGATCGCGGAAAACATCGCTAACGCCAATTCCACATCGCCGACGCCGGACGGCAATCCCTATCGCCGCAAGGTGGCGACGGTCACGTCCGACTTCGATCGCGAATTGGGCGCCACCATCGTGCAGTCGGGCAAGCCGATCGAAGACATGAGCGAATTCCGCACGCAATACGACCCGGGCAATCCGGCGGCGGACAAGCAGGGCTATGTGAAGCTGCCCAACGTCAATCCGCTGGTCGAAGTGATGGACATGCGCGAAGCGCAACGCTCTTACGAAGCCGACCTCAATGTGATGGAAGCGACGAAGTCCATGCTCTCGCGCACCGTCGATCTTCTGAAACGCTAGGAGGCTAAACGATGGCCATTGCAGCAGTCGCATCCGCCGCCTATCAGGCCGCCGCCAAAATGAGCAGCGGCGCGGCGTCGTCCGCTTCGTCCACCGGCGCGGGCTTCGGCGATTTTCTCACCAGCGCCATGAAAGACGCCATCGGCACCATGAAGGGCGGCGAACAAGCCGCTGCGCAGCAAGCCGCGGGCAAGGGCGACATGGTCAGCGTCGTCAATGCCGTCAATCAGGCCGAGCTTACGTTGGATACCGTTGTCGCGGTCCGCGACAAGGTCATCACGGCCTATCAGTCCATCATGCAGATGCCGATCTAACGAAAGACACATCATGAATTCCGCCGACGCTATCGACTTCGCGCGCCAGAGCATCTGGGTTCTTCTGGAGATCGCGGCGCCCGCCATGCTGGCCGCGCTTGTCGTCGGCCTTGCCGTCGGTCTGCTGCAGGCCTTGACGCAGATCCAGGAGCAGACGCTGGTCTTCGTGCCGAAGATCATCGCGATCTTCCTGGTGCTGCTGATCACGCTGCCCTTCGCGGGCTCCGCGATGAATGCCTTTATGAATGATGTCGCCGCGCGCATCGCCGCCTATTAGCGAGCCGACGTGACCATCCATCTCAGCGATCTTTCCGGTCAGGTTCTTCTCTACTTCCTCGTCTTCGCGCGGGTGGGCAGCATGGTCATGCTGTTGCCGGCCATCGGCGATGCGGGTGTGCCGTCGCGTGTGCGCCTCGCACTCGCATTGGCGATTTCTTTCGCCATGGCGCCCGCACTTGCCGGCACCTATCCGCATGTCACCAACAATGCGCCGCTCGCGCTTGGCGTGCTGCTGATGCAGGAAGTCGTTGCCGGTCTTCTCGTCGGCGGCATGGCGCGTCTCATCATGGCGACGCTCTCTGTCGCCGGTCAGCTGATCGCCACGCAAACCGGTCTCGCTTACACGCAGACGATCGATCCCACCTTCGGCGAGCAGGGCGCTATTGTTGGCACCTTCTTCAGCATGCTGGGCGTGGTGCTGATCTTCGCGACCAATCTGCATCATCTTGCCATCGGCGCGATCCATGGCAGTTATGTGATGATCCCGCCCGGTGCGCCGCTTCCTTATGGCGATATGGCGCAGGAAGCGATCAATCTCGTCAGCGGCACGTTCGCGCTCGGCCTGGAGTTGGCCGCACCCTTTTTGGTGTTCGGCGCCGCCGTGAATGCCGCCATCGGTCTGCTCGCGCGTCTTGTGCCGCAAATCCAGGTCTTCTTCATCGCCCAACCGGTCAACATCCTTTCGGGTTTCTTCCTGATGATGTTGTTGATGGGTTCGCTGATGACTCTGTTTCTCAATTACTACGCCACCGAAATGGGACGCTTCCTAGGCTGATCCCATGGCAGATAACGAAGACAAATCCTCACAAACAGAAGAACCTACCCAACGAAGGTTAGACGAGGCCGAGAAACATGGCGATATCGTCAAATCCACCGAGGTCACGACCTTCGTCGTGCTTCTGGGCGGTACGCTCTCCATCGCGATCTTCGGCCATTCCACCGCGCAGACGTTCACACGCACTTTCCAGATGTTTCTGGAACAGCCCGATCAGATCGTAGTCGATTCCGCCAGCGCTTTGACCCTCTTCCGCCACATCGTTCTGGCAGTCGCCGTGATGCTGGGCCCCATTTTCGCAGTCCTTGCCGGAATGGGACTGGCCAGTCACGTGCTGCAACATCGCCCGTCGATTTCGCTCGAGCGCATCGCGCCGAATTTCTCGAAGCTCTCGCCGCTGTCTGGCCTCAAGAAGATGTTCGGCATGGATGGCGTCATCAATCTGGGCAAAGGCCTCATCAAGATCGCCATCATCGGCACCGTGTTGTGGACGGTGCTATGGCCCGAGCGGGGCAATCTCGAAGCGCTGCTGACGCACGGGCCTGAGCAGATCGCGGCCGACATGATCTACCTGATCATGAAGCTTCTGATCGCGACGCTCAGCATTCTCGCGATCATCGCCGTGCTGGACTATTTCCTTCAGCGCTACCGCTTCCTCCAGCGCAACCGCATGAGCAAGCAGGAGATCAAGGAAGAATACCGTCAGACCGAAGGCGATCCCGCCGTAAAGGCGAAGGTGAAGCAGATCCGCATCGAGCGTTCGCGCCGCCGCATGATGGCCGCGGTGCCGGACGCGACGGTCGTGATCATGAACCCGACCCACTATGCGGTGGCGCTCAAATATGAGTCCGGCAAGATGGCCGCGCCCATCTGCGTGGCCAAGGGTGTGGACGCGCTCGCCCTCAAGATCCGCGCAGTGGCCGAGGAACATGAAGTGCCGGTGGTGGAGAACCCGCCGCTGGCCCGCGCGCTCTATGCCACCGTCGAGATCGACGAGCCAGTTCCGGCCGAGCAGTACAAGGCCGTGGCGCAGGTCATCGGCTACGTCATGAAGCTGACCGGCAAGATGCGCCCGAACTAGGCTTTGCCCCAAAACGGGGCGAAAAGCGCCACGCTTTCGCGTAATATTGATTCGTGACCGTCCGCGCGCTGACCCTTGGAAATTACGGCCTTCCCGCCGGCGCCTGGCGCTGGGCGGCGATGGGTTTTGTCATCCTTGCCTTGGCCGCCGCGGGGCTCGCGGTCGGTGCGCCGGATGCCGCGCGTTGGGCGGGCGTCGCGCTATTGGCCGGCATCGGCGCTGTCGCGTCCATCTTCCTATATGCGATCTGGCCGCGCGAAGCGGTGAGCGCCGACGAAGCACGGCTGGTCGCCGAAGCCGCAGCGCGCGCCAATGTCGCCTGGGCGGTGACGGGGGCCGATGGCGCGGTCATCGATTGCAACGACATCTATCGCGGCATGTCCGGCACGCCCAAGACCGACGCGCCGCCGCCGCCGGAACTCGCGCTGGGCAATGAAGCCAGCGCCGCCACGCTTTACCGGCTGACCAAAAGCGCGGCCGATCGCGAGCAGCGCGAAGAGACATTCTCCATCGGCGGTGGAATCGAAATCACTGCTGCTGTGCGTCCCCTGCCGAATGGCTCGTCGGCCTGGTGGTTCGCGCCGCGTCTTGTCATGCACGATGCCGCGCCGCGTACTCATGCTGTACCCACTGTCTCTCCGCAACTCGCCACGGCGGTCTTCCGTGACGCACCGGTCGGCGTTGCCATCGCGGACGCGGATGGGCGTATCGTGGAAGCGAACAATGCTTTTGCGGAATTTTTGAATGCGGGCGCGGGCCGCAACATTGGCGACCTCGTGGAAGCTGCCGACAAGGCGACCGTGCTGGATTTGCTGCTGAAAGCGAAAGACACCGCGCATGGCAATGCGGCGGAGCTTCGTCCCGTCGGCCAGCCGGAGCGCATGGCGGAATTGTATGCCGCGCCGGCCAATGGTGGTTCCGGACGTGTCATTCTCTATCTGGTCGATGTGTCCGATCAGAAGGCGCTGGAGACGAAGTTCGCGCAATCGCAGAAGATGCAGGCCGTCGGCAAGCTCGCGGGCGGTGTGGCGCATGACTTCAACAACATCCTAACGGTTATCATCGGCAATTCCGAATTCCTGCTGATGCGCCACACGGCGGGCGATCCGTCGTTCAACGAAATCAATCTCATCCATCAGGATGCGTTGCGCGCCGCGAATCTGGTGAAGCAACTGCTCGCCTTCAGCCGCGAGCAGACGATGCAGCCGAAGGTGCTGGCGCTGAATGGCGCCATCGCGGAGATGCATCAACTGCTCAGCCGTCTCGTCGGTGAAGGCATCGAGATCAAGCTGGAGAACGCGCCGGATCTGTGGCCGATCAATGCCGATGAATCCCAGCTCACCAATGCGATCATGAATCTCGTGGTGAACGCGCGTGATGCCATGCCCAAGGGCGGCACCATCACCATCCGCACCGCGAACCAGACGGTTTCGCAAGCGATGGCGCTGGGTGCTGCGATCATGCCCGCGGACGATTATGTACGCATCGACGTTGCCGATCAGGGCACCGGCATTGCCAAAGAGCACATCGGAAAGATCTTCGATCCGTTCTTCACCACCAAACCGGTGGGCTCGGGCACCGGCCTGGGCCTCGCGACGGTGTACGGCATCGTCAAGCAGACCGGCGGTTACATCACGGTCGACAGCGAACTCAACAAGGGCACGACGTTCTCGATTTTCCTGCCGCGCTTCAAAGGCGAAATGCCGGTGGCGCAAGTGGAATCGGCGCCGGCGCGCGACATCACCGGTCAGGACACAGTGTTGCTGGTGGAAGACGAAGAAGCCGTGCGCAGCTTCGCGGCGCGAGCCTTGCGCGTGCGCGGGTATAAAGTGTTGGAAGCCCCGGGCGGCGAGGAAGCGCTGGAGCTGGTGCGCAACCATCCCGCGCCGATCCATCTGCTCATCACCGACGTCGTGATGCCCAATATGGATGGCCCCACACTGGTGCGGAATCTAAAGCGTGTGCGCCCGGAGATCGCGGTGATCTTCATGTCCGGCTATGCGGAGGAAGCCTTCCGCCGCAACGACCAGAACACCGCCGACATGCATTTCCTGCCCAAGCCCTTCGGCCTCAAGCAATTGGCGGCGAAGGTGAAAGACGTTCTGTCCGCCGCGCCCGTGGCGAAGACCTGATCTTTTGCACTGCACCTAACGCGATTGTGTGCGCGTGGCGTGGCGATGCGCGGCTAGAGTGCGCGCGTCTTCGGGAGGACCATTCCATGAAAAAGACTTTGATCGGCGCGACGCTGTTCGCGCTCACGCTGACGGGCGCAGCCTTCGCGGCAGCGCTGCCGGACTATGTTTCCAAAGCGGTGTCGGACACGACACGCCCCGCCGGCGACAGCAGCCGCGATGCGATCCGCATGCCCGGCGAGACCATCGCCTTCGCCGGTGTGAAACCCGGCATGACGGTCGCCGAGCTGGCGCCCGGCGGCGGTTATTTCACGCGCATGCTGAGCGATGTGGTGGGACCGACGGGCCATGTTTATGGCCTCGAAAACATCAAATGGGACGATGGCTCGGACGCCAAGGTTGCGGCTGCCCGCAAGAACGTCACCATGACGGACGGCCAGTTCGGTGCTGTGAAGCTGCCGGTGAAGGTCGATCTGTTCTGGATCACGCAGAACTATCACGATCTTCACATCGCCAAATACAATCCCGTCGCCATTCCCGCATTCAACAAAAGCGTTTTCGATGCGCTCAAGCCGGGCGGCATCTATTTCATCGTCGATCATCAGGCCAATGATGGCGCGACGGAAGCGGACATCGAGAAACTGCATCGCATTCCGAAGGCGCAGGTCATCAAGGAAGTGGAAGCCGCCGGTTTCAAGTTTGTTGCGGAAGGCGGCGCGCTACATCACCCGGCCGACGATCACACCAAATCGATCTTCGACAAGTCCATCCAAGGTCACACCGATCAGTACATGCTGAAATTCGTGCGACCCTGACTGGTTCATGCCCACAGAGCGTGACAAGCTGAGCGCATGAAGGTTGTCACGCTCTGTGCTGTTCTTTTTCTTGTCGCGCCGATTGCGCCGGCGTCAGCCTTCTGCCCATCGCATAGCTCACAGATGACGCGCACAGAATTGTTGTTCGGCGCGGGTCATGTCGGCATGGCGCAATGGAACGCATTTCTCACACGCGAAGTGACGCGGCGTTTTCCCGATGGGCTGACGGTCCTCGATGGTTACGGTCAGTGGAAAGCGCCGAACGGAAAAATCTCGGCCGAACGCTCGCGCGTTCTTCTGCTTTGGCATGCGCCGGGCGCGGATGCGGATTCCAAGATCGACGCCATCCGCGCGGCTTATAAAAAGCAATTCCACCAGATCTCCGTGATGCGGGTGGACAGCACAGACTGCGTGTCCTTCTAGGCTCACCGTTCCCCGATCTCCCGCCCCGTCCATTCGCCGCACTTTCTTCCCTTGCGAATGATAATGACTCTCATTATTGAGGTGACGTCGTAAGCTATCGGGGTTGAAATGCGAGTGAATTTGAGGGTTTTGGCGGCTTTTTGTGCCGTTGCCAGTACGTCAGCGGCTTGGGCTGATCCATCACCAGACCTGACCGGCACAGCCGCGGGGGCCTTGGAAACAGTGGTCGTCACCGGCGCGCGGACAGTCGATGTCAGCAAGGATTCGACCCCGCTGGTGGAGACGCCGCAGGACATCCAGATCATTTCCGGCGACCTGATTTCCGACCAGCGCGCCATCAAGCTCGACGAAGCGCTGCGCAACGTCGCGGGCGTCATGCCGGGCGGCTATTACTCCAATTACGATTATTTCCGCCTGCGCGGCTTCGATGCGTCGGGCTACATCTATCTGGACGGCTTGCTGTTCGATTCCGGCGTGCAGTTGAACGCGGAGATCGGCGGCCTCGAACAGATCGAAGTGATGAAAGGCCCGTCCTCTTCGCAATATGGGCAAGGACCGCTGGGTGGCCTCATCAATCTCGTCAGCAAACGTCCGCACGACGTCAATTCCTTGGAGCTTGAGGCCAGCTATGGGTCCTTTGGTTCCTATGAAGGCGATTTCGACGGCAATGCCGTCCTTTCGGATTCCGTGAACGGACGCCTCGTGGCGATTTTCCGCCACTCCGGCGACTTCACGAAGCATGTCGGCGGCAATGATCGCACCTATGTCGCGCCGTCGCTCACCTGGGCGATCGATGCGAATACGGAGCTTACGGTGCTGGCGTCCTATCAACACGACGATGGCGATTCCAGTTTCCCGCTCACCTATATCGGTGGCGTCGTTCCCGGTCCCACGGGCAAGCGTTATCCGCTCGATCGCTATACCGGTGAGCCCGGCCGTTCGAACACGACGATCAGCAATCGCGACGCGATCGGTTACGAATTCAGCCATCGCTTCAATGACGTCTTCACGATCAAGCAGAACTTCCGCTATGTGTGGAACGACACCGATTGGGATCACATCCTCTATTCGGCCTATCTGGATGCCGACGACCGCACGCTAGAACGCTATCCTTACAGCGCCCATGGCGTGTGGGGGAATTTCGGCGTCGATACACGCCTCGAAGCGGTGTTCAACACGGGCGATATCGCACATACGCTGATCGCGGGCGTCGACTACTATAACTATCTCTACAAATGGAATTCGCAGGAGATCGACTACAGCAATCCCGCAGACTACATGCCGCTCGATCTCTATGCGCCGGTCTATGGCACGCCGTTCCCGACCTATTCGAGCTTCAACCACGTTCGCCAGATCGTGCGCGACACCGGCTATTACATCCAGGATCACGCCAAGCTTGGCGACTTCACGCTGACGGTCGGTGGCCGTTACGATACCGCGCGCACAGGCGATAGCTGGTCCGGCACCTTCAGCGCCCACACCGACACCAAGTTCGTGCCGCGTGTCGGCGCGACCTATGCGCTGGCGCCGCAGACCGCGCTTTATGCGAGCTACAGCGAGTCCTTCCTGCCGCAGGCGGGCTCAACCTTCTCCGGCGGTTCGCTCAAGCCGGAAACCGGCCAGCAATATGAAGCCGGCGTGAAAGCAAACGTGTGGGAAGACCGTCTCGATCTCACCGCGTCGATCTATCAGCTCACGCGCCAGAACGTGATCACCGACGATCTCGGCCATGTCGGCTATTCGATCCAGACCGGCGAGCAGCGCAGCAAAGGCGTCGAACTGGATGCGCATGCACATCTGGCCGATGGCTGGGAGGCTATCCTCACCTACGCCTACATCAACGCGCGGGTGACAAAGGACAACACCATCCCGGTCGGCGATCATCCGCTCGATGTGCCGCCGACAAGCGTGGGCCTCTGGACGCAATATGAATTCCAGAGCGGTGCGTTGAAGGGCTTTGGTATCGGCGGCGGCGTCTATCGCTATTCCAGCCAATGGGGCGATCTGCCGAACAGTTTCAAGCTGCCCGACTACACGCTGGTCAACGGTTTGCTGAGCTATGATTTCGGCCCGGCGGCGCTGCAGCTCAATGTGAAGAACGTCTTCAATGAGCGCTATTATCTGGGCTCCTACGACATCGCCTATATCCAGCCCGGCATGCCGCGCAACTACATGCTCACGCTTAGCTGGAAGATGTGATGCGCGCGCTTCTCGTCCGTCTTCATCGCACCGCGGGATTGAGCCTTGCGCTCTTTCTCACGCTGGCGGGGCTGACGGGAAGCGCCATCGTCTTCAACGAAGAAATCGACGCCTTCATCAATCCGTCGCTGTTCCACACTAATACCCACGGCGCGCCGCTCTCGCCGGATTTGCTCGCGAACAAGGTTCAAAGCGCTATCCCCTTGGCGCAGGTCACCCTTATTCCGCTCGCGACCAAGCCCGGCGAGGCGGCTGTTCTGCGCGTGGAGCCGCGCGAAGGCAAAACGCTGGATTACGATCAGGTCTTCGCCGATCCGGTGACGGGCAAGGTTCTGGGCACCCGATTGTGGGGCGCATGTTGTTTTGCCCCCGTGCATCTGATGCCGTTCCTTTATCTCTTCCATTACACGCTCCAGCTTCCCGGCACCTGGGGGATTCTGCTGATGGGTGTTGTCGGTATTGTCTGGGCGGTCGATTGCTTTGTCGGCTTCGCGCTCACCCTGCCGCGCGCGGGGCCGTTCTTCGAACGCTGGAAGATCGCGTGGAAGATCAAACGCAATGCCGGCAATTTCCGCTTCAATCTGGATCTGCATCGCGCCGGCGGCTTATGGCTGTGGGGCGTGTTGTTGATGGTGGCCGCCACCGGCGTTGGGATGAACCTGCCCGATCAGGTGGTTCGCCCCATCGTCTCGCTATTCTCGACGTTGAAACCGTCACTGGAAGAGACGGCGGCCAAGCGCGTGTCGGCGCATCCCAAACCCGCGCTGCTTTCCTATGACGATGCGATTGCGCGGTTGAAGGCGGAAGCGGCGAAACATCATTGGCAGGTGACGCCGCAACTCATCTTTCATTACGCGGCTTATAATGCGTATGGCGTCGGCTTCACCCGTGCGGGCGAGAATGCGCAAACCGGATTGGGATCGTCCTATTACTATTTCGATGACCGCACCGGCGCGGTGCTCGATGCCGACATCGTGGGGCAAGGCAGCGCGGGCGACATCTATATGCAGGCCCAATATCAGCTTCACACCGGCCGCATTCTTGGATTGGCGGGGCGCATCCTGATCTTCCTCTCTGGGCTTCTGGTCGCGATACTCTCCATGACCGGCGTCTATATCTGGGCGCGCAAAAGCCAGTGGTTCCGCCACCGGCTTGCCGGGAGGGAAGCCCGGAATCGGTCCCGCGATTCGACCCCGGCCGGGCTTCCGGCGCCTGCGGAATAAATCCGCGAACGCTCCCAGAACAATATCCGGTATTTCCCAGCCGAATCAGCACTTTGGCTAGCGGCTTGCCAACGAGAACAAAAGAGATACATTCCCCTTCGTTGCGCGCCGGTGGGCGGCATGCAAAGAAGGAGAAACCAGTCATGGCAGCCTCGAAGGAAGCGGTTTTGCGCGTTGTGGGCAAAGACAAAGGCAAGGACGACAACAGCGAACGCAAGCGCGCGCTGGAAGCAGCGCTGAGCCAGATCGACCGCGCTTTCGGCAAGGGCAGCGTGATGAAACTGGGCGCCCGCGAGGCGGCGTCTGAAGTTCAGGATGCGGTTTCGACCGGATCGCTAGGCCTCGATATCGCGCTCGGCATCGGCGGCTTGCCCCGCGGCCGCGTGATCGAAGTTTACGGTCCTGAGTCATCGGGCAAGACGACCCTCGCGCTGCATGTCGTGGCGGAGATTCAGAAGAAGGGCGGCATCGCGGCCTATGTGGACGCGGAACATGCGCTCGATCCGATTTACGCCCGCAAGCTCGGCGTCGATACCGATGAAATGCTGATCTCCCAGCCGGACACGGGCGAGCAGGCATTGGAAATCTGCGACACGCTGGTGCGTTCCGGCGGCGTCGACATCGTGGTCATCGACTCGGTCGCGGCGCTGACGCCGAAAGCCGAACTCGAAGGCGAGATGGGCGATTCCCTTCCCGGTCTTCAGGCCCGCCTGATGAGCCAGGCGCTGCGCAAGCTGACCGGCAGCATTTCCAAGTCGAACACCATCGTTCTCTTCATCAATCAGATCCGCATGAAGATCGGCATCATGTTCGGCAATCCCGAAACGACGACCGGCGGCAATGCGCTGAAGTTCTATTCCTCCGTGCGCCTCGATATCCGCCGCATCGGCGCGATCAAGGATCACGACGAAGTCGTCGGCAACCAGACGCGCGTGAAAGTGGTCAAGAACAAGGTCGCGCCGCCCTTCAAACAGGTCGAATTCGACATCATGTACGGGCAGGGCATCTCCAAGACCGGCGAACTTCTGGATCTGGGCGTGAAGGCGAACATCGTGGAGAAGTCCGGTTCGTGGTTCTCTTATGACGGCGAGCGCATCGGTCAGGGCCGCGAAGCCGCGAAGACCTTCCTGAAAGAACATCCGGAAACCGCAGACAGGATCGAAGCCGCTATCCGCGGCAGCATGGGTCTGATCGGCGAAGTTCTGGCCCATGGCGACGACAAGGACGACGACGCCGAAGAAGAGTGATTTTCCCGCCGGAGCAGGCGGGCTGAAAAATCGAGGTTTGCCTGTTCCCTACTGGCATGGGGAGCGGCTCCCGAAGGGGCGGTTCGAAAGAGCCGCCCCTTCATCCTTTCTGGCATCTTTTTGCGTGTGTTTTCAGGCTGTTTTGCCGCCCAAAATGCCGCTTGGGCTGCGGCTTCTATCCTTCGGAGCCATGCTCTAGAACACCGGCACGAGGGGCATCTCCCAGGAAGGCTTTTCGCGTCATGCTGAAATTGAAAGACGAAGCGCTTCTCAAATCCGCCGCCTATGTGAACGGCGCATGGACCAAAGGCGCCAAGACCTTCGCCGTCACCAATCCTTCCACCGGCGAAAAACTCGCCGACGTCGCCGACCTTTCGGGCGCCGATACGCGCGCCGCCATCGACGCCGCGCAGGACGCTTTCCCCACCTGGAAAAAGAAGACCGCAAAAGAACGCGCGAGCCTGCTGCGCAAATGGTTCGAGCTCATCATGGGAGCCCAAGAAGACCTCGCCGCCATCATGACGGCGGAGCAGGGCAAGCCGCTCGCCGAAACGCGCGGCGAAGTCGCTTACGGTGCAAGCTTCATCGAATGGTTCGCCGAAGAGGGAAAACGCATCTATGGCGATGTGATCCCCACCAACGCGGCAGGCCGCAGGCTGATCGTTCTGAAACAGCCCATCGGTGTCGTCGCCGCGATCACGCCGTGGAATTTTCCCAACGCCATGATCACGCGCAAATGCGCGCCCGCGCTCGCCGCCGGTTGCACCTTCGTGATTAAGCCCGCCGGCGAAACGCCATTGTCCGCTCTGGCGCTCGCCGAACTCGCACACCGCGCGGGCATTCCCAAGGGCGTGTTCAACGTGGTGACGACGAGCAAATCGTCCGAAGTCGGCCTCGAACTCACGCAAAGCCCCAAGGTTGCGAAGTTCTCGTTCACCGGCTCCACCGAAATCGGCAAACTGCTGATGAAGCAATGCGCCAGCACGGTGAAGAAGGTTTCGCTAGAACTTGGCGGCAATGCACCCTTCATCGTGTTCGACGATGCCGATCTGGACGCCGCCGCTGATGGCGCGATGCTCTCCAAATTCCGCAACATGGGGCAGACCTGCGTCTGCGCGAACCGCATCTTGGTGCAGGATAAAGTCTATGACGCCTTCGCCGAAAAGCTTTCGGCGCGCATCGCCAAGCTGAAAGTCGGCGATGGTTTTGAAGATGGCGTGACGCAAGGCCCGCTTATCACCGAAGACGCGGTGGAGAAGGTCGAGAAACTTCTGAAAGACGCCACTGCGCATGGTGCGAAAGTCACCATGGGCGGCAAGCGCGTGAAGGGGCAATTCTTCGAGCCGACTTTGGTAAAAGATGTGACGCCCGCCATGGACATCGCCAAGACCGAAATCTTTGGGCCCGTCGCCACGCTTTTCCGTTTCACGACGGATGACGAAGCCATCCGTATTTCCAACGACACCGAATTCGGCCTTGCCGCTTATTTCTACGCCCGCGACGTCGGCCGCATCTTCCGCGTTGCCGAAGCGCTGGAATATGGAATCCTCGGCATCAATGAAGGCATCATCTCCACGGAAGTGGCGCCGTTCGGCGGGATGAAGGAATCGGGTATTGGCCGCGAAGGATCGAAATACGGCATCGAAGATTATGTTGAGATCAAATATCTGGCCCTCGGCGGCCTTGGAGACCTTTGAATGATCCCGCGTTATTCCCGCCCGGACATGGTTGCGATCTGGTCGGACGACACCAAATACCGCATCCATTTCGAGATCGAAGCGCATGCCGCCGATGCGATGGCGGAACTGGGCGTCATTCCCAAAGAAGCCGCTGCCGAAATCTGGGCGAAAGGCAACGCAGCAAAGATCAGCCCCGACCGTATTGTCGAGATCGAACAGGTTACGCGGCATGAGACGCTGGCCTTCACCCAACATTTGGCGGAGCTGATTGGTCCCTCTGCGCGCTTCGTCCATCAGGGCATGACGTCGTCGGACGTGCTGGACACGACGACGGCGGTGCAACTCACGCGCGCCACGGACATCCTGATTGCTGACGTCGATCTTTTGCTCGCGGCGCTGAAAAAGCGCGCGCTGGAGCACAAATACACGCCGACCATCGGGCGCAGTCACGGCATTCATGGCGAGCCGACGACGTTCGGGCTGAAACTCGCAGGCTTCTATGCCGAATTCCTGCGCAACAAGGAGCGCCTGAAAACCGCCCGCGCGGAAGTGGCAACGACCATGATCTCCGGCGCGATGGGCACCTTCGCCAATGTCGATCCGCGCGTCGAAGCGCATGTCGCGGAAAAACTGGGCCTACGGTTCGAACCGGTTTCGACGCAGGTCATCCCGCGTGATCGCCACGCGGCCTATTTCGCAGCGTTGGCTGTGGTCGCGAGTTCGCTGGAGCGGCTGGCGACCGAAGTGCGCCATCTGCAACGCACGGAAGTGGTAGAGGCGCAGGAGTTCTTTGCGGAAGGGCAAAAAGGCTCCTCTGCAATGCCGCACAAACGCAATCCGATCCTGAGTGAGAACGTCGTCGGCCTGGCGCGCATGGTGCGTTCTTATGCCTTGCCGGCATTCGAAAACGTCGCGCTATGGCATGAGCGGGACATGTCGCATTCTTCCGTCGAACGCTTCATAGCGCCCGATGCGACCATCACATTGGATTTTGCGCTGGTGCGCATGGCGGGTGTCATCGACAAGCTGCTCATCCGCGCCGAAAACATGCAGCGGAATTTGGATTTGACGAAAGGCGTCGTCCATTCGCAGCGCGCTTTGCTCGCGCTGACGCAAGCGGGGATCGACCGTGAAGCGGCATACAAACTGGTGCAATCGAACGCGATGCGCGCATGGGCCGGTGAAGGCACGCTGCTCGAACTGCTGAAGGCCGATCCGGTGGTCTCCAAAGCGGTACCGGCGAAGTCGCTCGAAGCGATGTTCGACAACGACTATCATTTCAAGCAGGTCGACACGATTTTCAGCCGGGTCTTCGGCTAGGCCCTCATCTCCTGCTCTTGTTTCCGGCAAGACCCCGCCTATGTCAGGGACTTGCGCGGGGCCTCCCGCGCCTTGGGAGGGAGCCATGAATTTTACGAATTTCGCGTCCAAGCGCCTGTTTTCGCTGGGCGCTGTGGTTGTTTGCACCGTCGGCCTTTCGGGCTGTTTCGACCTTTCGCAGAAAGTCGCCATTGGCGGCGATGGTTCGGGCGCTTACCAAATCGCGGTTACGGCCGATGGCATCGTAGCGGACGGCATCCGCAAGCACCATGCGGATATAGATTTCGACGATGACATGCCGATGCACACACAGGTCTCAATCGTGGACGGCAAGAGCGTGCAAACCAGTGGCACTGCGTTCCATGATCTTTCCGATCTCAAGCTTTCGGACGAGACCATCAGCCTGCATGTGAAGGGCAAGAAGCTGCTTGGCCTCACGGGCACGCAGGTGAACTTCCACCGCTCTTTCCACATCGATAGCGCGCGCCGTCATCATGACGAGGATTCCGACGATCACATCGGCAAGGACATCCTCACCTCGATGTTCGGCGATCACACTTACACCTTCAGCGTCTGGCTGCCGGGCTCTGTCGATCACATCAATCCCGTCTATGTCGGTGACCGCGAGGTGAAGCCCACGGTCACGCAGAGCGGCAACGGCCATCTCATCGCCTGGCAGATGAAGCTCACCGACATGTTCCTTGCCAATGAGCTCGACTTCGACGTCGATTTCACCGCGCATGGCAACTTCCACGACACCCAGACACGCTGGACGAAACATCACCGGCATCACCACCACAGCGACGAGACGTGATAACCACCCTCCCCTTGAGGGAGGGTCGAATTGCGAAGCAATTCGGGGAGGGGTCGAAGCACCGCGCTAAGACCCCTCCCCGAAAAATTCTTCGCTGCGCTTCGAATTTTGTCGGCCCTCCCTCAAGGGGAGGGCGGATTGTCCAACGCATACGCGATCACCTGATCGCCGCGCTTTGTGTCGAGCTTCGAATGGCCGCCGGCGGCGATCACAACATACTGCTTGCCTTTCCACATATAGGTCATCGGCGTGGCCTGCCCGCCGGCCGGCAAGCGGCCTTTCCACAACTCCTTGCCGCTCTTCGTGTCGAAGGCGCGGATGTAGTTGTCCATCGTGGCGCCGATGAATACGAGCCCGCCCGCCGTCACCATCGGCCCGCCAAGATTGGGCGTTCCGGTTTTGCCAAGGATGTATTCGCTGAACGGCGCCATATCCTCCGTCGTGCCCAGCGGCACTGACCACAGGATCTTGCCCGTGTGCATGTCGACAGCGTGAAGTTGTCCCCATGGCGGTGGATTGCACGGCATGCCGATGGGCGAAAGGATGGTCTCGCGCAGCATGCCGAACGGCGCGCCTTCATTGGGTGAAACCTCCTTGCCGGCAAATCTCTCGCGCGCGGCGGAGAATTGTTTCTGCGGAATGAGCTTCACCAGATGCATGACGTTCGATGTGTTCACATAGACGATGTCGTGCGTCTGATCGAAAGCGAGGCCGCCCCAATTCGTGCCGCCGCCGGTGAAGGGATAGATGATCGTGCCTTTGAGGCTTGGCGGGGTGTAAAGCCCGTCATGCCGCGCGGCGGCGATTGCATCGCGGCATTTGCCGCGGTCCCAGAAGGTCAGTCCGAACGCATCTTCCGGTGAGATGTGATTTGCCGCGAGCGGTGCAGGCGCCACAGGGATAGGTTGAGTCGGCGAAAGCTTTTCACCCGGCGCGCCATCTTGCGGCACCTTGCGTTCGACAACCGGAATCAGCGGTTGGCCGTTTTCGCGGTTGATCGTGAACAGCAAGCCTTGCTTCGTCGGCTGCAACACGGCAGGCTCGGTCTTGCCCTTGTACGTCACCATGCCCAGCGTTGGCTGCGCGGGGATGTCGTAATCCCACACATCGTGATGCGTCGTCTGGAACGACCACGCCACGCTGCCGTCGTTCACATGCAGCGCGACGATAGAGTTCGCATATTTGCCGCTGCCCGTGCGCAAACCGCCCCAGAAATCGGTACTGGCGCTGGAAACGGGCAGGATCACCAATCCTTGCTTCTCGTCCACACTCATCGGCGCCCACACATTTGCGGCACCACCGCGGAATCCTTTCGGCTCGTTGGCCAAGGGATCGAACGCCCATTTCGCCGCGCCCGTCACCGCGTCGAAGGCATGCACGGTGCCGCGCAGCTCATCGACCTTCTGGTTATCGTCGATGGCGGAACCTGCGATCACCACGCCATGCGTCACCACCGGCGCGGATGTTGTGTGGATGCGGCCGAAATGCTTGCCGTCGAGCTGTTGTCCCGGCGGGATGATGACCGTGCCGTTCTTGCCGAAGCCGGGGCAGGGTCTTCCGTTCTTCGCATCCAGCGCGATCAGGCGGCGGTCCGCCGTGTTGAGATAGATGCGCGTCGCGCATAGCCCGCTCTCACCCGGCATCACGGCATAAGCCACGCCGCGGCAGATGAAATCGTTCGGGTAATACATGTCGATGTTCAGCTTCGGATCGAAGCGCCACATCGGTTTGCCTGTGCCGGGATCGAGCGCGCTCACCTCGTTGAAGGGCGAGCAGACATAAAGCTTGCCGTCTGCCAGGATCGGCGTGTTTTCGAAGGAGGCGCGGCGCATGGCGCTCCCCTTTGTCTTCATATCCCCGGTGGAAAAGCTCCAGGCCTGTTTCAGTTGGGTGACATTGGCGGGCGTGATCTGGCTGGCGGAGGAGAACCGCTGCCCGCCTTCATCGCCGCCGTAATAACCCCAGCCGGTTCCGGCCTTGGCACAAGTCCCCGCGAGGATCAGGGCCCCCGCCGCCACAACCGCTTTCATCACATCGCCCGTGCGCATCGGCCTCTCCCTCATCGCATGCCGGCCATCCTATATTCAGGCCATGTCCGGCGTTCCGTCCGATCCCCAATCTGTGTTGCCCGCTGCCCGCCCGAAAGAGGCCGGGGGTGGAGCGCGTTGGATAAGTGATTTCTGGCAATGGCTTGGGATCAGCGGCGACGCGGTGGGGACGAATGGAACGCTGCGGCGGACCTTCTTTTATGCCTTCGCGACGGCGGCCACGATGGTCGCGACCGTCAATGCCATCAATGTCATCACGATCACGCACGTGCCTCGGATGGATCTTGCCGGTCCCATCGTCTGGGAGGGTTCGAGCTGGATCGCGCTGATGGCGCTCTTCTGGATTCCCTGGATCGGCTACCGGCTCGCGCCGCCCTTCGTGCGCCCGCGCTGGAAGCTTGCGGTTCACATCCCGATCGTCTTCCTGTTCTCGCTGGCCCATGTCCAAGGCTTTGTTCTGGTCCGCGAGCTGATCTATTGGCTTGCGGGCGATCACTATCACTTCGGCAATTTCTGGCCGAACTTCTTCTATGAGCTGCGCAAGGATGTTTTGGCTTACGCGCTCTTCGTCGCCGGCTTCGCGTTGATCGAGCATCTGTTGCGCCAACAGCAATTGATCGAGACGCCTGGTCAAACCCTGACCTTCGATATCCGCGACGGTGCCAAGCTCAACCGCGTGCGATTGGATGAAGTGCTGGCAATCGCATCCGCCGGAAATTATGTGGAATTCGTGCTGCGCGATGGGCGCAAACTGATGATGCGCTCGCCTTTGTCGGCGCTGGAAACCGAACTCGGCTCGCGCGGCTTCCTGCGCACGCACCGGTCATGGCTGGTGAATGCGAAAGCCATGACAGCGCTCAAGCCCGAAGGCTCCGGCGATTACACGGTGGAGTTGGGAAAGGTGGAAGCGCCGCTTTCACGGCGCTTCCCGGAAGCCTTGGCAAAATTGCGCGGCGGCTGACTACTTTTTCTCCGCCATCACCTGGTCGCCTGCGACGGCTAGAAGTTCCTGCATCTTGGACCGGATGGCGTGATCGCTGGCTGCCACTTTCTTGGAATCGAAATCCTTGCGGATCTTGCGGAATACATCCTCATCTCCGGCTTCCTCGAAATCCGCGGCCACGACCTCTTTGGCATAGGCATCGGATTCGGCCCCGGAAACGCCCATTTCTCCAGCCGCCCACTGGCCCAGAAGCTTGTTCCGGCGCGCCATTACCTTGAAGCGCAACTCCTCGTCATGCGCCCACTTGCCCTCTGCCGCCTTCTTGCGATCGTCGAATCCGCTACCCATCCGTAACCTCTTGAAAAATATCCCGAAAAACACCACCTGCGGGTGGTATGATCCACCATAGACCATCAACAGAAATGGCTCTACAGAAGCCCCGCTGCAACCCGGCATCGCGTTGCTGCACGGGGTTGGCTTCCGCTAAATTGGCTTCCTAGCGGGGGCTGGAAAGCCCCCTTTCGCATTTTGGCCCGACTGGAAAAACCATGTCCATGAAACGCCGCCGCCAGATTTATGAGGGCAAGGCCAAGATTCTCTATGAAGGTCCGGAGCCCGGCACCCTCATCACTTATTTCAAGGACGACACCACCGCCTTCGACGCCACGAAGAAAGCCGTGCTCGACGGCAAGGGGGTGCTGAACAACCGCATCAGCGAATATCTGATGACGCAGCTCACGCAGATCGGCGTGCCGACCCACTTCATCAAGCGCCTCAACATGCGCGAGCAGCTGGTGAAGGAAGTGGAGATCATTCCGCTGGAAGTGATCGTGCGCAATGTGGCCGCCGGCTCCATGTCGAAGCGGCTTGGGATTGAGGAAGGCACGGTGCTGCCGCGGTCAATCATCGAATATTGCTACAAGAACGATGCGCTGCACGATCCATTGGTCAGCGAAGAGCATATCACGGCCTTCGGCTGGGCCTCTCCGCAGGATCTGGATGACATCGTGAACCTCACGATCCGCATCAATGATTTCCTTTCGGGTCTTTTCCTGGGCGTCGGCATCAAGCTCGTGGATTTCAAGATCGAGTTCGGGCGATTGTGGGAGAACGACTACATGCGCATCGTCCTGGCCGACGAGATCAGCC
>Ga0153956_1001163_pt1 | contig 24613 bp, 24 predicted proteins | sample TSFL040MetaG_FD_104704 | JGI IMG/M metagenome (GOLD analysis project Ga0153956, IMG submission 104704) | Attine ant fungus gardens microbial communities from Florida, USA - TSFL040 MetaG | ecosystem: Host-associated > Fungi > Mycelium > Unclassified | place: USA: Florida, Wekiwa Springs... | reverse complement strand
CGCGCACGACCTTGTCGGCGCCGTGCTTGGTGCGGGTGAACACCAGCGCCCGGTTGACCGGCTCCGACTTCAGCAGTTCCGACAGCGTGGCCGATTTGGCGCTGTGGTCGAGCTGGATGATGCGCTGGATGATGCGCTCGGCGGTGGAGGACACCGGCGTCACCGAGACACGCGCCGGATCGCGCAACATATGCTCGGCGAGATCGGCGATGTCCTTGGGCATGGTGGCCGAGAAGAACAGCGTCTGGCGGCGCGCCGGCAGCTTGGCCACGACTTTGCGGATGTCGTTGATGAAGCCCATGTCGAGCATGCGGTCGGCTTCGTCGAGCACCAGGAATTCGACCTGGTTGAGCCGGACGGCATTGCCCTGCACGAGATCGAGCAGGCGGCCGGGGGTGGCCACCAGCACCTCGACGCCCTGCATCATGGCGCGGACCTGACGGCCCATCGGCACGCCGCCGATGGCGAGCGCCGCGCTCAGGCGCAGGTGACGGCCATAGGCGTTGAAGCTGTCGAGGATCTGCCCGGACAGTTCGCGGGTCGGGCTGAGAACCAGCACGCGGCAGGTCTTGGGCTGCGGCCGGACCCTGTTCTCCAGCAAACGGTGCAGGATCGGCAGCGCGAACGAGGCGGTCTTGCCGGTGCCGGTCTGGGCGATGCCGATAACATCGCGGCCGGTGATCGCGATCGGAATGGTCTGGGTCTGGATGGGTGTGGGGGTGACGTAATTCTCTTCGGCGAGAGCACGCGCGATGGGATCGGCGAGGCCGAAATCCTGAAAGGAGGTCAAGTGAGGCTTTCTGTATGAATCAAAGGGCGAGCCCGGCGGCCTTCTCGGGCCTCGGGGCGCTCGGGTGTCGGAGACACCCGCGTGTTGGGGGCGTCGGCTCGGTTAGCTGAAAGAGGCAAGCCAGAAACCGTAAAGGGATCCGAACACGCGGCTCGCAAAGGCCTGACGAGTCTCAAGGCCGTGGGCAAGGCTATGAAGCACGAAGGCGGCGCTTTCAAGGTTAAAATCGAAAGGCTGTGCCGGAATGTTTTTAGCCCGGTAGCCCTGACCATGACCCGGTAGTTATCAACCATATGATCCGGCAGGTGAATTTCCGTCTTTGCGCGGAACGGCCGGGCAGGTGGCTAGTTGAGTATGCATGCAATTGCGGACACACGGGTGTGGGAGCGTGTCGGGACACCACATGAGGTTTTCAAGGCCAGGGGGCGGCAGCAGCCTGAGTGGCCCAGCGGTGGAACCAAGGGCAACGATGCGACTTGACGTTGTTTGGCGTGACCGGAGCCACGCCGGTAATCTTCGAGAGAGGGTTCATTGTTATTTTGGATTGGGGCCCGGCCGCGCCGGGCCGTTTTTTATCTGTCCTGAATCCGGAGGAGTTGCCGTCATCTTGAAGCATCTTCCGCAAACCTCTGCTGCGAGTTGATCGACGTGCTCCGGGTTGGCTTTTTCATCGGGCTTCTCGCTATCATCGGGATACTGGTCTCCGGGCTGGTCTCCTACCGCATCTATGAGCAGGAAGGCCTGATCGATCAGGCGGCGTTGACGCGCCAGCTCGATGCCCATGCCGGGTTGGTTCAGGAGAGGCTGAGCGAACGCGAGGTGCTCGCGCGGGCGTCGGCTGTCGCCTTCCAGCCGTCCACGGCGATTTCAGCGAACGCATTGCAGCCGTTGCGCTCCTCGATCTATGCGTTCCAGACCAATTTCGTGATCACGGGCTGGCTTGCGCATTTGATGCCGTCCGATTTTCCCGTGGCCGAGGCCGAGCTCAGGAGGGCCGGTTTCAAGAATCCGCAAATCCGGAATTTCAACGATGCGCCGCTCGATGCCGCCGCCGTTGCAAAAGGCGTCGATGTGCTGATGGACGTCGAGCCGCAGGACGACGGCACATTGAGGCTGCCGGGGCGTGCTTACGATCAGCATCCGGTGATCGGTCCCGCGCTGGCGAAGGCGGCGCAGACAGGTGAGCCGGAGACCTCCGATCCGTTGGACTTGTCGCCGGCCGGCGGCCCCTTGGGCGTGGTGCTGGTGGTGCCGGTCATGAAGCCGGGCACGAAATCCCCGATCGGCTTCATCACCACGTCCTACCGGCTGTCGCTGATGCTCGAAAATGACGATCTTGCGTTGTTCTCCGTGGCGCTGCGCGATCCCCGGCCCAATGGCGGCGAACTCGTGCTTACGGACGACGGCGATGTGGTGACCGCCACGGCCCGGCCGGATGGGCACTCGCCGGAGGTTCGTAAGATCCTGTTCGGCGGGCGGCAGTGGGTGCTGGATTATTATGCCAAGACCGACACCATGCAGCGCGCGATCAATCACGCGCTCGTTGCGGGCCTGATCGGTCTGGCGATCACGACCGTGCTGTGCTCGCTGTTCGGCTACGTCTCCTACAACAACGTGCGCCTGAGCCGGGAGATCCAGACCAGGATCGGCTTCGAGCGCAGGCTGACCGCAGTGATCGATGAACTCAATCATCGCGTGAAGAATATTCTGGCGGTGATCCAGTCGATCGTGACGCGGACGTTGCGCCACGGCTCCGATATCGACAGCGCGCGCGAACTCTTGATCGGCCGCATCCACGCGATGTCGAATGTCGTCACGCTGTTGAGCGACAGTCAGTGGCAGGGTGTGAAGCTGAAGGGCCTGTTCGATTCCCGCGCCATTCCCCATGGTGATCGCATTGCCATCGACGGGCCCGACATCACGGTATCGGCGCGTGCGGCGCAAAGCCTGTCGCTGCTGTTTTTCGAACTGGCCTCGCATTCCGATGAAGGCCTGTCGCTGGTCGGCAAGCATCCGCATATCGTCGCGAACTGGAGCGTGTCGGGCGAGGAGCCGCATGAGATTTTCAAATTCCACTGGGAGGAATTCAACACCAGCGTGGCGACACGCAGGCCCGAAAGCGATTTCGGCATCGTGCTGCTCGACCGCGTCGCGCCCGAGGCGCTGGGCGGCACCTCGAAGCGATACTTCACCGATGTCAGCTATGTGTATGAGCTGACCGCGCCGATGACGACGGTGGTGGACGAGAATGAAATGAACCGGACGGGTTATATCTCGCGCGCGACGTAAGGGCCGCTGGGTTCAGCGGAGGTCCGGCTCAAGGCAAACCGACGATATCGGGACAGCAGGCAATGGGACGCGGCGCCGCCTTCGCGGTGGGTGCGTCCCATTGCTGGTTAGTTGCCGCTTCCGCCAATCACGGCGCGGACCGTGCTGTCGGGCCCGAAATCCTCCGTGCCATCGACATACAGCATGGCGCTGAGTTTCGAGCGGGCACGGTTGACGCGGCTTTTGATGGTGCCGACCGCGCATCCGCAAATCGCGGCCGCATCTTCATACGAAAAGCCGGAGGCGCCGACGAGGATCAGGGCTTCGCGCTGGTCCTGCGGAAGCTTCTCGAGGGCGGCGCGAAACTCCTCGAATTCGAGGTGCGAGCTTTGCGCGGGCTGCGACTTCAGCGTCTTGGAATAGCTGCCTTCGGCATCCTCCACTTCGCGCCGCCGCTTGCGATAATCGGAGCGAAACAGGTTGCGCAGGATCGTGAACAGCCATGCCGGCAGATTAGAGCCGGGCTGAAAGGAATCGATGTTGGCGAGTGCGCGCAACAGCGTTTCCTGCACGAGGTCGTCGGCGCGGTCGCTCTTTCCGCTAAGCGAAATCGCGAAGGCGCGGAGACTCGGCACGGACGCGAGGATTTCGTCGCGAAGAGAATCTGTGAGAGGCATCAATCCCTCCCAATACTGTTTTGCGGCAGGCCCTCGGCATCGGTCCCCTGGGTCTCGCCGGCGTCCAGCTTGCGGATCAACTCGGCAAACCGATCAGGGACGCCCTGCTTGACGACATCATCGTACATGGCACGGAGCTGATGGCCGATCCGGGCCTGGATTTCGGAATTGAGGCCGCTTTTCGGGGCCGGCTTGGGGGAGAGCGGCTTGGGATCTTTCATGGGTGAATCCATGCTGTCGCCATAGGTTAACTCCTTTAAGGAGAAGGTTTTTCGCCGGCCTGGCATTTTTGCGGGCCATCTTGGGGCATTTAATGCGGGGCGAACCAGAAAGTTCCTGCGCAAGGGAACTTTAATCGCGTTCGGGGGTAGATAGGGACACGGCTTCCGGGAGATAGTCCCGGCCGCCTGCAATCATGCGATATGGAGGGGGTATGTCCCGTTCTCAGCTTGTTGCTGAACATTTGCCCTTGTTGCGCCGATATGCCCGGGCGCTGACAGGAAGCCAAGCGTCTGGAGATTCTTATGTCGGCGCGATGCTGGAAGCCCTGCTGCAGGACTCTTCGCTGCTGGACGAGAGCCACGGTCCCCGGGTGGGTCTGTTCCGCCTCTTCACCGAGATCTGGCATTCGGTTTCGTTGAACGACGAAGGCGAGCCTCTGCCTGAAGCGGCCTCGGAGCGGCGGCTTTCCAACATCACCCCGCCCGCCCGGCAGGCTTTCCTGCTGCTGTCGCTGGAAGGTTTCTCCGAGGAGGAAGTCGGCTTCATTCTCGGCATCGATGTCGCGGAAGTGCGCAGCCTCACCGACACGGCGGGACGCGAGTTGGCGGCCGAGATCGCGACCGACGTGCTGATCATCGAGGACGAGACGTTCATCGCCATGGACCTCGAAAGTCTGGTGAAGAATCTCGGCCACAAGGTCATCGGCGTCGCGCGCACCCACAGCGATGCGCTGACGCTTGCGAAGACCAAGCGGCCCGGCCTGATCCTCGCCGACATCCAGCTCGCGGACGGCAGTTCGGGACTCGATGCGGTGAACGAGCTGCTGCGCACCTTCGAGGTGCCGGTGGTGTTCATTACCGCCTATCCGGAACGCTTCCTCACCGGCGAGCGGCCCGAACCGGCCTTCCTGATCTCAAAGCCGTTCCAGCCGGCGATGGTTTCGGCGGTGGCGAGCCAGGCGCTGTTCTTCCAGCGGAACTCACGCAATCGTAACCAGCGCGCCAGCGTCTGACGTTTCAGACGCTATCCGGCGGCGTAAAGGCCCGCTCCGGCAGGGCTTTTTCATGCGTATGTCCCCAGAAAGACCTACTCCGAAAGGTCCATTCGCCCGTTGCTGGAGTCAGGAACGAAGCCTTCCGGCAATCGTTATCTGGCGCATCGTCTGTGGTGCGTTTAGCAAAAGCGACGACGATCATGTTTCAGTTGGCTTCAGGAATTTTGGGTGCTGCCGCGGCAACGCTGGCTTTCAGCACCGTGCATCTGGAAGTCTCCGCGACTAGCGATCAGGGACAGCAGGCCGCGATGGCGCGGTCCGAGGCGGTGTTTCAGGTCGCGCGCGCGGGCAAGGGCGACCGTCTGACCATGCCGTCCGTGGAAGGCCAGAACCTGACGGTATCGTTCCGGCTGCCGGGTGCCGACAGTTCGGTGATGATGCGGGTTCTGTTGCCGGGCGCCAGCCAGAACACAGCGGACCGCAAGCCGTCTCCCCCCGCCGAGCGTGCATCGACGGCCAAACACATGGTGGCCTGCGAGCCGTCCGTCAGCGTGCTGACGCCGGTTGCGAAGCAGCTTCAGTCCGCGCGTTGCGTGACCTGACGGTTGATTGAGGATGTCGCGCTGCATCGCCCGCGCGGTCGCGGGTGGTTATTCCTTCGCGGCCGGGCGCTTCGCCATCAGCCCCAGCGCGATGCCGCCGATGGCAAGCAGGGGGACCATCCGCTTGATGCCGATGATCCGCACGGCCTGCAAGGCGGTGGCCATCACCAGCGGATCGCTCAGCGTGGTTTGCAGCGTGGATTTCGCGGCTTCCACCGGGTGCTTGCGGATGGCGCGCTTGCGCAGCGCGTAGCAGATCGCGGCCGTTGCCGCGCAGACGAAGAACACCGCCGCGCCCGCGAGACAGGCATAGACCGGCCCGTATGCATCGAGCACGCAAATGAAAGCCGCTGCGCACAGGAATCCGGTGGTGATGAAAAGACAGATGGCGACGGCGGCGGCGAGCGAGGTGAGTCGCATCGCGGTCCCGGCGCTGTCCTTCAAATCGTCAATAAACTTGTCGAGCATGAAAGCCTCGAAGGATGAAGCGAAGCAAATGAAAAAGGCGGTCGCCGGGCGCGTCCGCCTTGAAGGCTCAGCACGGTCAGCGCCGCCACGTCACGCCGATCAGGAAGCCGAGGCCGAGTGCGAGGCTGACCGCGGCGAGCGGGCGTTCGGTGATGGCGTCCTCGATGGTTTCTTCCAGCGTGTTGGCGGCGTCCTGCGCCATGTCGAGTGCCGCGCTGCCGCGCTCGGCCGCGTCCGAGACAGCAGCATCGACCTGCGCGCGGGCCTGGCGGTAGCCGCGCCGGGCGCGGGTTTGCGCGGTGCCGGCGAGCGAATTCAGCGACTCGGTGAGTTGTTGCGCGAGGTTCGAGACGTCCTTCTTCACGGCGTCGAAATCTTTCTGAAGGCGGTCGAGGGTGGCTTGATCGGTCATGTGCTGGATTCCCGTTACGGTACGCGACATTGGAATGCCCCGCACAGAGGCGAGGCGTGTGCTGCACAAACGCGCACGCATCATGGAGGTTCCAGATACGCCATCGGGGTGAACCCCTCGAGTGGTGGTTCAGAAGTTCGCTTCATTGTCTCCGCGAATTCCTACAAGCGAACTTCTGAACCTGAACCGCACCAGAATCATAGATTTGCTAGTGTTCTTTCGAATCCGAAGCTCGCTCCGGAAAGCGCGGCAAAGTGAGGCGAACTTCGGATTCTGGAGACTAGTCAGACAGCAGCGATTGCTCGCGCTCGGGCATCATGTGCTCCTTGACGATGAGCCCGACGATCAAGAGCGGAGACGATAGAAATGCGCCCATCGGGCCCCACAGCCATGTCCAGAATGCCAGCGCCAGAAACACCGCGAGGGCGTTGAGCGACAGGCGCCGCCCGATGATTGTCGGTGTGACGAAATGTCCTTCGACGAAGGCGATCGCGACAAAGGCGAGAGGCGCGATCAGCGCGCCTGCCAGTGTCGGCATCGCGACGATGCCGACGCCAAGCAGAATCGCGAACATCAGGACCGGCCCGATGATGGGGATGAAGTTCAGTGTTGCGGCGAGCGCCCCGAGCCCGGCCGGATTGGGCATCCGGGCCAGGGCGCAGGCAATGCCGGTGGCGATGCCGAGGCCCGCATTGATGAGCGTGACCGTGAGCAGATAGCCACCGAGATTGTTCTCGATGCCGTTGAGAATTTTTAGCATCCGCAGCCGGTCGTCGCGGTCAGGGCAATTCATCACCAGCGTGCGGCGCAAGTCCGGCCAGCTTGCGATGAACAGCACCAGCACCACGAAGAACAACAGGATCTCCGTGAAGGTCGGAGACAGGAATTCAAGCGTCGGCTGCACCCACGCCACTTTCGGAAGCGACAGCGACGGCTCCGCCGTATCGGGCGAGCCGAGCATGGCCTGCAGCTGATGCCAGACCGCCAGCGGGCGGTCGAACACATGCAGCTTGTCTTTCAGGATCTGACCAAGTTCGGGCAGGTTGCCGAACCAGTCCATCACCGGCACGGAAATCAGCCCGATCATCAGCACGAAGGCGGCCCATGTCAGGCCGACGATGAGCGCGGCCGACACCGTGCGCGGCACGTGGAGAGCTTCAAGGCGCTTGGCCGCGGGCGAGAGCATGGTGCCGAGAATGATCGCCGTGACGACCGGCAGGAAGAACGCGCGTGCCACGTACAGCACCGTGACGATGGCGAGGATCACGAGTGTGATCAGGCAGAAGGAGACGATTTCGGCGCGCTGGATGATGGGAGGGGAAAGTGCCGTGCTGTCGGGGACAGGTTCGCCGATGGTCTCGATCGTGCGCTCGTGCATGGGATCTCGCTCGATCGGCATCCGGCGGGGCCAATTTGAGATGAACTGGCAGAAACGCCGGCTGCCGTCAGATCCGGTAAAATTCCCTCGGGCGGCAATCACCGGCACCGGGAGGCTTCGATCTGGCAGGCGTCATAACGAGACAGATCGAAGAATGGTTCCTCCCGCAAGCCGTGCGTTTTTCATCGGCAGGCACGGCCGCGAAGGAACCGCAAGGCTTGTCCGTGCATTGGCTTGACGCTCGCATCACCGGATGCGTGGAGGCGTGGCGTCATGAGTCAACCGGTTGGCGTGAAGGTCTTCCCTCGTTGCGCGCGGCAGCGTTCTTCGCAATTTGAAGCAAAGTGCGCGATCCGTTCTCAAGCCTCGCTAACCAGCGGCGCGAAAGAGCCGGCCAGCCGATGCCGGTATCGAGGCTCGATTAACATTGTCCCGGTAGCACGCACAGCATGGGTCTGAGGAGACGTGGGATGCCCCCAAAACATGCGACGTGGATGATCGGTTTCGCCGCAGCATTGACGGTGGCTTTGGCCGCCGCCGGTTCTCCCGCACAAGCTCAGGATTTCTTGTCGGCGCTGTTCGGCGGCTTCTCACAGCCGGGCGATCACGCGCCTTCATTGCCGTATGCCGCGCCGGGCTTTGATAACAGCGCGTCGCCACCGCCGCGTGTCGTATCGGGCCCTTCGAAGGCTTACTGCGTGCGAACCTGCGACGGCCGGTATTTCCCGCTGGGCGCGACGGGCAACGAGAGCAAGGCCGGGATGTGCCAGAGCCTCTGTCCCGCGAGCGCGACCAAGGTGGTGTATGGGAGCGACATCGACAGCGCCGCGACGGAAAGCGGCAAGCCCTATTCGGCGCTCCCGAACGCCTTTCGTTACCGCAGCGAGCTGGTGAACGGATGCACCTGCAACGGCAGGACGCCGGGCGGCCTTGCGCATGTCGACATCAAGGATGACCCGACCCTGCGCAAGGGTGATCTGGTCGCCGACGCCGACGGCAAATTGTCATCGATGGACGGCAAATCCAAACGCGTCACCTTGAAGGTCAGCCCCGCGCAGACGAAGAGCGCGGCATCCCGTTTCGCAACCATTCCGGTGATGGCGGCGCAGTAATCCGTTCCCGGGCAGGAACTTCAGGTTCCGTGAGGCGTTCTCATGTTTGAGATGCGGCGTTTCATCGCTGCCGCGGTCAAACAAACGGGGCCTTCATGTCATTGCTCATCAGCGCGTTGATTACGTTTGTTGTCGTCATTCTGATTTTGTATCTGGTCAACATGCTGCCGATCGAGGGGCGGGCGAAGCAAATCATCCGCATCGTTGTCATCATTATCGGCATTCTGTCACTGGTGCGATACATCACGCTGTAGAGTCCGATTTATTCGGGGTGAAGCGGGCTTCTCCCGCGACAGCAGGGTTTCTATGAAAGTCCGCGAGTTACTCCACGTCATTGCGAGGAGCGTTCGCGACGAAGCAATCCAGCTTTTCTGGCCGCTTCTGGATTGCTTCGCTCCGCTCGCAATGACGGTGAATGGAGTGCCTTGATTGCATCATGGCAGACACGAAAAAGCCCGGCGCGAAGGCCGGGCTTTTTGTTGTCCTATGCGGCAGAGGTCAGGACGCCAGCTTCCGCCGTGCCGCTTCCTTGATCTCGCGGCGGCGCGCGTGAAGGATGAATTCGGTATAGCCGTTCGGCTGCTCGCGGCCCTTGAAGATCAAGTCGCAGGCTGCCTCGAACGCGATGCCGTCATAGCGGGGCGCCATCGGCGTGTAGTCCGGATCGCCCGCATTCTGCTTGTCCACGACGACGGCCATGCGCTTGAGCGCCTCCATCACCTGCTCGCGGTCGATCACGCCATGGTGCAGCCAGTTCGCGAGCAACTGGCTGGAGATGCGCAGCGTGGCGCGGTCTTCCATCAGGCCGACATTGTGGATGTCCGGCACCTTCGAGCAGCCGATGCCCTGATCGAGCCAGCGCACGACATAACCCAGGATGCTCTGGCAGTTGTTGTCGAGCTCTTCCTTCACGTCGTCCGACGACCAGTTGGAATTGGCGAGCGGAATGGTGAGGATGTCGGCGAGCTTGGCGCGCGGGCGGCTCTTCAACTCCTGTTGCCGGGCGTCGATGTCGACGAGATGGTAGTGCATCGCGTGCAGCGTGGCTGCGGTCGGCGAGGGCACTCATGCGGTCGCGGCGCCCGCCTGCGGATGCGCGATTTTCTGCGCCAGCATGTCCGCCATCTTGTCGGGCGCGGCCCACATGCCCTTGCCGATCTGGGCGTGGCCCGGAAGGCCGTCGAGCAGGCCGGTATCGACGTTGGAATCCTCGTAAGCCTTGATCCAGGCGCTGGCCTTCATCTCCGCCTTGCGGATCATCGGACCGGCCTCGATCGAGGTGTGGATCTCGTCGCCGGTGCGGTCGAGGAAGCCGGTGTTGATGAAGCAGACGCGCTCGGAGGCGTTCTGGATGCAGTTCTTCAGATTGACGGTGGTGCGGCGCTCCTCGTCCATGATGCCGACCTTGAGGGTGTTGGCGGGCAGCGACAGCACTTCCTCCACGCGGCCGAACAGCCGCACGGTCTGGGCGACTTCGTCCGGGCCGTGCAGCTTCGGCTTGACGATATAGACCGAACCGGTACGGCTGTTGCGGCGCGCCTTCAGGTCGTGCAGCGCCAGCAGCGCGGTGATGGCGGCATCGAGGATGCCTTCGGGGATTTCCTGACCGGCCGCGTCGAGCACGGCATCGGTGTACATATGGATGCTGACATTGCGCACCAGCATCAGGCTGCGGCCGGGCAGCGTCAATTCCTTGCCATCACGGCCGATATAGGAACGGTCGTTGTTCAACTCGCGATGCAGCGTCTTGCCGCCCTTGCTGAACTCCGCCTTCAGCGTGCCCTGCATCAGACCGAGCGTGTTGCGGTAGATCAGGACCTTGTCCTCGGCATCGACGGCGGCGACGCTGTCTTCCATGTCGAGGATCGTGGTCACGGCGGATTCGATGACGATGTCGTTGACGCCAGCCGGATCGTCCTTGCCGATCATGGCGGTGCGGTCGATCTTGATGTCGATGTGCAGGCGGTGATTGACGAGCAGGATCGCCGAGGGAGCGGCGACGTCGCCATGATAACCGATGAACTGCGCCGGGTTCTTCAGCGCGGTTGCACCGTCCGCGCGCCGTGCGACCAGTTCGCCGTTCTCGATGGCGTAGCCGGTGACGTCGGCGTGGCTGCCCTTGGCGAGCGGCACGGAGTTGTCGAGAAACTCCTTCGCCTTGGCGATGACCTTGGCGCCGCGATTCTTGTCGTAGCTGTTCGCCTTGTGGTCGGAATCGTAGGGAATGGCGTCGGTGCCGTAGAGCGCGTCATACAGGCTGCCCCAGCGCGCATTGGCGGCGTTCAGCGAATAGCGCGCATTGCTTAGCGGCACCACGAGCTGCGGGCCATGAATGCGTGCGATTTCATCATCGACGTTGGCGGTTTTCACCGGCTCGGTCGGCTGTTCTGGCACGAGGTAGCCGATCTCTTTGAGAAACGTGGTGTAGGCCGCCAGATCGAGCGTCTTGCCGCGATGCGCGAGATGCCATGCGTCGATCTGCTTTTGCAATTCGTCGCGCTTGTTCAAAAGCGCCTGATTGTCGGCGGCGAATTCCTTCACCAGCGTGGCGACGCCGGTCCAGAATTTTTCCGCGGTAATTCCTGTATGAGGTGCGGCTTCCTTCTCGACGAAGTCCGCGAGGACAGGAGCGATCTTCAGGCCGGCGATTTCTGTGCGAGTCATTTCAGTCCCATTCCCAAACAGCCACCGGCGGCCATTTCAAAAAATGGAATGAAATGTTCGCCGAAATGAATTGGATTGGGATGATCTAACGATAAATGCTCAGCAAAGAGAAGTGGTTTGCTGCATAGCACCCATTAGACCTATGGGGCACGGATGCGACTATGCATTTCGTTTTTGCAAATCTTTTTTTACAAAATTTACAATTTTACCCCGTGCGATGACAGGTTTTGTCGCGGATAAAGGGGAAATGCGCGGATTCCCCTCAGATATGGGCGGCGAAGTCCGCGATCTCCGGCCGGAGGACCTCACTCGCCAGCAGCATGTGCTCGATCTCGCCTATGGCGTCCGCAACCGACCGGGTTGCGGTGTCGAGCACCAGTTCAGCGGCGGCAGGCGGCTGGTAATCAGTGCCGGTGCCGGTAAATCCCGGCAGGTCACCGGCGCGGGCCTTGGCGTAATGGCCTTTCGGGTCGCGGCTTTCGCAAACCTCGGCGGAGGTCGAGACGTAGATTTCGCGAAATAGATCGTCGGCGATGCGGCGGGCCTGCGCGCGGTCTTCCGCGGCCGGAGACACCGCGGCGACGATGGCGATATGGCCGTTGCGGGCCAGATGGGCTGCGACTTCGGCAAGGCGGCGGATGTTTTCGCGCCGGTCGTCGGATGAAAATCCAAGGTCGCTGTTGAGGCCCGCGCGCAGCGTGTCGCCGTCGAGCAGGATCGCGGAGCCGCCACGGCTGAACAGCCTGCGCTCCAGCGCGCGCGCGAGCGTCGATTTGCCCGCGCCGGGCAGGCCGGTGAACCACAGCACCGCGCCGGAGTGATGATGGCGCGCGGCGCGTTCCTGCGGTTGCAGGGCTGATTCCACGGGGACGATATCGACTGGCACCGCGCGCCGTCCGGCATCGATGCTGAGCACGAGCCCGCCGCCCGCGATACGGCCGCCCACTTCGATCACCAGCCGTCCGTTGCGTGGATTGTCGGCATAAGGATCGGCGGCGGCGGGCTTCGCGAGCGACAGGTCGATTTCGCCGACATGGTTGCGCGCGATCGAGGTGCCTGCGATGCCGGTGAGTTCGCCGGGATCGACCGCCTTTTCGACGGCGACCACGGTGGCGCGGCTTTCCATCGTGCCGATGCGGACCAGAACCGTATCGCCGGTCTTCAGCGGCGATTCATGCAGCCAGAAGATACGGGCGTGCAGGCGGCGGGTGTCGCGCGGCGCCGAGGCGACATGCGCGATGACGTCGCCGCGCTCGAGAAACAGGTCGCGGTCGAGCGTGATGCCGACCGAGCGGCCCGCGCCTTGCGGCCCGCTTACGGGGGTATTCGGCCAACTCTCGACGGTCCTGATCTTCGCGATCTTGCCTGCCGGCATGATGACGATCTCGTCGCCGGGCGAGAGCCGCCCGGCCTCGATGCGGCCCGCGACGATGCGGCGATCGTCGAACTTATAGATCGCTTGCACCGGCAGGCGCAGCGGCAATTCGGTGAGCGCGCGCGTCGGCGTCAGTGTGTCGAGCGCGCCGACGACTGTGGGGCCATGATACCAGGCGATGCGCGGCGTGTTGTGCGCCACGCCGTCGCCGTCGCGCGCGGAAATCGGAATCACGGCAACCGGACTTACGCCAAGGCCGGTGAGATGATCGCTGATCTCGTGCTTGATCTCGTTGAAGCGGGCTTCGCTGAAATCGACGCGGTCCATTTTGTTGATGACGACGCAGACCTGCTTCACGCCGAGCAGATGCAGCAGATAGCCGTGGCGGCGGGTCTGGTCGCGGACGCCTTCGAGCGCGTCGATGATCAGCACGGCGGCATCGGCCTGCGATGCGCCGGTAATCATGTTGCGCAGGAACTCGGCGTGGCCCGGCGCGTCGATCAGAACGATGTCGCGCGACGGCGTGCGGAAACGGATCTGCGTGGTGTCGATGGTGATGCCCTGGTCGCGCTCGGTCTGCAGCGCGTCGAGCAGGAACGACCATTCGAACGGCATGCCGCGCCGCGCGCTGACGGCTTTCAGCATTTCGAGCTTGCCGTCCGGCAGGCTGCCGGTCTCATGCAGCAGGCGGCCGACGAGGGTGGACTTGCCATGATCGACATGGCCGACGATGACGATGGACACCTGCGGGCGTTCGTTCGTGGAAGCGTGCGGAACGGCGGAAGGAGACACAAGAATGGTCATGACGTTGCTCCCGCCTCACAGATAGCCGGCGACGCGCAGCCGCTCGAATGCATCTTCGGTTTCATGATCGAGCGCGCGGCCCGCGCGTTCCGGCACCTTGGTGCTGTGCAATTCGGCGAGGATCTCGGGGATGCTCAAGGCCTGCGAGGCGACGGGATTGGTGATGTCCTGGTCGCCGAGCGAGCGATAACGCTTGCCGTCTTTCGCCAGGTACAGCGGGATGATCGGAATGTTCTCGCGTTGGGTGTAGGCCCAGATGTCGGTCTCGGTCCAATGCAGGATCGGATGGATGCGCAAATGCGCGCCGGGCGGCACCGAAGCGTTGAAATGATCCCAGAATTCCGGCGGCTGGTCGCGCACGTCCCATCCGCCTTCAAGGCCGCGCGGCGAGAACACGCGCTCCTTGGCGCGGGTGGCTTCCTCGTCGCGGCGGATGCCCGCGATCAGGCCGTCGAAGCCGTACTTGGCGAGCGCGAGTTTGAGCCCTTCGGTCTTGCGCGCGGCGGAACGTGCCGCGGGCGGCAGCGTCGGATCGATCTCCTCGACCGGCGGGCAGAAATCGATCTTGAGATCGAGACCCCATTCCTTCGAATAGTGATCCCGGAAGGCGTACATTTCCGGGAACTTCTTTTGCGTGTCGACGTGCAGGCATGGAAACGGCACCTTGCCGAAGAATGCCTTGCGCGCCAGCCAGATCATGACGTTCGAATCCTTGCCGAGCGACCACAGCAAGGCGAGCCGTTTCAGGCGCGCGAACCCTTCTCGAAGAATGTAGATGCTTTGTGCTTCAAGCTCGTCGAGATGGTCCATGCGTCGTCATCTTTCGTGGCTACTCCGTGCCCGGGGCCAGCTTGACGCGCAGGCCGTCGATTTCCGGAGTCATCAGGATCTGGCAGGCAAGTCGTGAATTGGGCTCGACGAAAAACGCTCCGTCGAGCATGTCGATTTCCTCATCGTTCGGCGGAATGAGCCGCCCGACCCATTCCGGATCGACATAGACGTGGCAGGTGGCGCAGGCGCAGGCGCCTCCGCATTCGGCTTTGATCGAGAGCCCCCAATCGCGGATGACCTCCATGACGCGCCAGCCTTCCAGACCTTCCAGTTTGTGTTCTTGGCCGTCGCGGTCTTCGACAAGAAGATACATTTCCCTTGTTTCACTGGTTGGGGAGGCAAAAATTCTTCGTCAGGATCGATTTTTAGTAGAATTAAATTCTATCTTGTGTATCTGATAGATACATATATAGAAATAAATTCTAGTCAATCCCAGAATTCAAGCTCCGAGTTGTCATGCGCTTCCTGCCGATCTTTCTCGACCTTCAAGCCGGGCCCGTTCTTTTGGTGGGCGCGGGGGATCTGGTGCGGGCAAAGCTGCGGCTGCTGTTGTCAGCAGGAGCGCGGGTGAAGTGGTTTGCCGTGGATGGCGACTACGAGTCCGGCCTCGATAGCGAGGCTGCCGACCGGATTGAGCGCGCCGGCGATCCTTTAACAGCAGACCTGAAGGGTGTCATCGCCATTCTCTGCGCCGGGGCGGGCGAGTTGGGCGAAACCATGGCGGCGCGGGCGCGCGCGGCGGGCATTCCCGTCAACGTCATGGACGACCTCGCGCATTCGACTTTCATTTTCCCGGCCATCGTCGATCGCGGCGATGTCGTCGTCGCGGTTGGCACCGGCGGCAGTTCGCCGGTGGTGGCGCGGCGCGTGCGCGAGAAGATCGAAAGCATTCTGCCCGCGCGCATCGGCGAACTTGCGGCGTTCATCGGCCGCTGGCGCAAGCCGATGCAGGCGCGGTTGCCGGAGATGCCGGACCGGCGGAAATTCTGGGAGCGCATCGTCGATGGTCCGATCGGCGCGCTGGTTCTGTCCGGGCGCGAGAGCGAGGCCGAGCAGGCCTTGAAGGCGATCGATGATCCGGTGGCTTTCACATCCGAACGCGGCCGCGTCACGCTGGTCGGCGCGGGGCCGGGCGATCCCGATCTCCTGACCGTGAAGGCACTGCGCGCATTGCAGGATGCCGACGTGATTTTCTACGACGATCTGGTCTCTCCCGAAATTTTGGATCGCGCGCGCCGCGATGCCGCGCGCGTCTCGGTCGGGCGCCGCATCGGCAAGCCGGGCATCGGGCAGGAGGCGACCAACAGGCTGATGATCGCCGCCGCGCGTGAAGGCAAGCGCGCCGTTCGCCTCAAGGGCGGCGACTCATTCATCTTCGGTCGCGGCGGCGAGGAGATCGCGGCGCTGCGTGAGGCGGGCGTGGCTTATGCGGTAATCCCGGGCGTCACCGCCGGGATAGGTGCGGCGGCGCAGTTCGAGGTGCCGCTGACCTATCGCAAGAAGGCGACGCGCATCACCTTTCTCACAGCGCACAAGACTCATGACGCGGAAGCGGTGGACTGGTCGCTGCTCACCGACGTCGCGATGACGGTGGTGGTTTACATGGGTATCACGGCGGCATCCGCCATTCGCGCCGGAATGCTCGCCGCAGGGCGCTCGCCGAACACGCCGGTCGGGGTGTTCGCGCGCGTGACGCGCCCCGACGCCAAGGCGGTGGTCGGCACGCTCGATCAGCTTCCCGATCTTGTTGCGCAGGTGGAGAACGGGCCTGCGATCTTGATTATCGGCGACGTGGTGGAGCGCTCATTGCCATGGCGCCGTTCGGATTTCGATGAATTGGCTGCGGCGGCGCTTGTGGAAAGCGCGGAGTGATGTCTTTGGACATGCGAACGGATACAGATGCCGCGGCGCTGGACGCGCGGCTGAGCGATGCGTCACCGGTTGATATCATCCGCGCGGCGCTCGATGCCGTCGGTCGCGACAAGCTCGCATTGGTGTCGTCGTTCGGCATTGAATCGGCGGCGCTGCTGAAATTCGCCGCCGATGTCGATCCGGCGATCCCGGTGATCTTTCTCGACACCGGCTGGCTGTTCGAGGAAACGCTGGCCTACGGCAACACCCTGATGAATCATTTTGGCCTGACCGACGTGCGGACGGTCCGTCCGCTCACCGAGGATGTCGCCCGGCAGGATGCGGATCGCGAATTGTGGCTGACCGACCCGGATCGTTGCTGCCATTTGCGCAAGGTCGAGCCGCTCATGCGCGCGCTTAGCTCCTTCGAGGCATGGCTCAACGGCCGCAAGCGGTTTCAAGGTGGCGCACGCGCCGCCATTCCCGTCGTCGAACGCGACGGCATGCGGTTGAAATTCAATCCGCTGGCCAATGTGACGGTGGACGAATTGAAGGCGCTTTACTTTGAGGCGAAGCTGCCGCCGCATCCTCTGGCCGCATCGGGCTTCGCGTCGGTGGGGTGCATGCCCTGCTCGAGCCGGAGCGCGCCGGGAGAAGACGCGCGCGCCGGGCGCTGGCGCGGGCAGGCCAAGACGGAATGCGGCATTCACGTTGCGAAGGGGTGACACGCCGCCTGCTTCGTTTCGCAGGCCGCCGAAATCTCCGAAAATCGCCGCCGCGTTCACCTTTCAGCCATGGTTCCCGTGCAACAACGGCCGCTTCAAGGGGCCCTTGCACACATGTTACGATCCGCCGCCGCCATCCTGGGATTGCTCGTGCTTGCCGGTTGTGCCGGTAACGATATTTCGACCGAGCAGCCGTCGTTTTACGTCAGCATGGCGAATCCCAATGCGAAGCTGGACGCCAACGCCGCTGCCTCGATGATTTCCCAATACCGCCAGAACAACGGATTGAGCGCGGTCACGATCGATCCCGAACTGATGAACGCCGCCGAGGCGCAGTCGCGGGCGATGGCGGCGAAGAACAAGCTCGATCACGATGTCGCGGCACCCTTCGGCAAACGCGTGAAGGCGTCCGGTTTCAACGCGGCGAAGGCGGTCGAAAACATTTCCGCCGGATACCACACCATGGCGGAGGCGTTTTCCGGCTGGCGGGATTCGCCCTCGCATCGGGCCAACATGCTGGCGAGCGGCGTCACGAAGATGGGCATTGCCGCCGTCTATGCGCCGAACTCCAAATACAAGGTGTTCTGGACCATGATCCTGGCCGGGCCGGATCGTTAATCTGATCTGCGCTTGTCGGGATTGACGGCGCTCCGGTCCCGCTCCACGTTCTCCGCGATAGTCTTCAAGATGCAGGAGCACGCAATGACATCATTGGCAGGCAAGACCGCCGTCATCACCGGATCAACCAGCGGCATCGGCCTTGCTTATGCGCGCTCGCTCGCCAAGGCCGGCGCGAATATCGTGCTCAACGGCATGGGCGAGCCTGCCGACATCGAAAAGGAACGCTCCGGCATCGAGCGCGAGTTCGGCGTGAAGGCGGTGCATTCCCCCGCTGACATGACCAAGCCCGCCGAGATCGAGCAGATGATCGCGCTCGGGGACAAGACCTTCGGCTCGGTCGATATTCTCATCAATAACGCCGGTATCCAGTTCGTCTCTCCGGTCGAGGAATTCCCGCCCGAGAAGTGGGATGCGATCATCGCCATCAACCTGTCATCGGCCTTTCACGCTATCCGCGCCGCCGTGCCCGGCATGAAGAAGCGTGGCTGGGGCCGTATCATCAATACCGCGTCGGCGCACTCGCTGGTGGCGTCGCCCTTCAAGTCGGCCTATGTGGCGGCCAAGCACGGTATCGCGGGCCTGACCAAGACGGTGGCGCTGGAGCTGGCGACCTTCAAGATTACCTGCAATGCGATCAGCCCCGGCTATGTCTGGACGCCGCTGGTCGAAAAGCAGGTTCCCGACACCATGAAGGCGCGCAACTTGACCAGGGATCAGGTCATCAAGGACGTGATGTTGCAGGCGCAGCCGACCAAGGAGTTCGTGACCTCCGAGCAGGTCGCAGCCCTCGCGGTTTATCTGTGCGGCGACGACGCGGCCCAGATCACCGGCGCCAATCTGTCGATCGACGGCGGCTGGACGGCCGAATAGGCGGGCGGTCAGGAGGCCTGCCGTCCGCCAAAGGCCAGGACGTGCAGGCCGAGCTTGCGTCTGGCGATGGTGAACAGAAGAATGCTTTCGCACACCAGCGAGAGCGAGGTTGCGGCGGCCGCGCCGTAGCCGCCGTAGCGCGGCACCAGCAGTACGCACAGCACGAGGTTCATCGCGAATGCGCCCGCATAGGTCAGTGCGCAGGAGTGCTGGTTGCCGCTCATGTTCAGGAGCCGCTCGACCGGCCCGATGGCCGCGCGCGACAGCAATCCGATGGCGGCGACGAACATGATGCCGTAGCCCGCAGTGAATTGCGGGCCGAACAGCCACAGCATCGGCTTGCCGGCGGCAAGCAGCGCCAGCGTCAACGCGAGCGACGGCCAGAAGGTCCATTTGATGGCGTGGGCCACATAGGCCGAGAGCCGTTCGGTGTCGCCGCTGGCATGATATTCGGTGAAGCGATGCGCGGTGGTCGCCGCCATCGCGAAGTGAATGAACGACACAAGGGCCAGCGTCTTCACCACCGCGTAATAAAGGCCGACCTCTTCCGACGAGCGGATATATTGCAGCACCAGAATGTCGGTGTAGGACAGCAGCAGATAGAATCCTTCCACCATCATGATCGGGAGAGAAACCTTGAGCCACCCGACAAGCGCGTAAGCGCGCGGGCCCCGTTCCACCGCGCCGCGCAGGCGCCGGTTCAGGGTGAACATCTGTCCTGTCATCGCGATCCATGCCGCGGCGGCGCAGGCGCTGATAGCTGCCGTTGCTCCGAGATGCAGGCCGAGCACGACGAAGCCCGCCGTGAACGCGACGATCAGTGTTTGCCGGGTGATGAATTGCGGGATCAGGGCGAGCCGCATCCAGTCATGCGAGCGGGCGATGCCGTCCTGCACGTTGGCGACGACGAAAGCCGGCAATATCAGGCAGCCGACATAAAGTGGCGTTGACAAACCGGCTTCGAGCCATGGCGTGGCGAGATAGATGATGCCGGCGAAAACCAGCGCCATCGCGCTCGATGCGCCAAGGACCATCAACCGGCTGCCGAGCAGGAAGCCGCGCAACAGCGCATGCTGGCCGCTGCCGCGATATTCGGGAATGAGTTTTTGCGCCGAGACGGCAAGACCGAAATCGAGCATGCTGCCGACCAGCAACACCCAGGTCCAGACATAGACGTAGATGCCGTATTCCGATCCGCTCATCCAGCGCGCCAGCAGGATCTGCGACAGATAGCCAAAGCCGGCGCTGAACACGCGGATGGCGAACACGGTGCTTGCGAGACGGTTGGTCAGCGAGGCTTCGCTGGTACCTCCCATCATGCGGCGCAGCCGCTCCGGCCAGTTCGAGAGGCGGTTCGGGGGGCTTTGAGCGTCCATGATGGCCAAGGAATCAATCGTCTGTCTGCCGCAGCTGCGGCGATGGCCCGGCCTAGCAAGGATTCGTTAAGATATGGTTCGGCTGCGGGGCTAGAATGGTATCGATCTTGGTAGAAACGAGAGGTGCCATTGCCGGGTCAAGCCCGCGCATGGCGATTCCGAGGAAGTCGGAAACGCTTTAGCCCTTGAACCCGCCGTCGGTGAGGAAGGCGGCTTCCTCCGCGGTGGTCTGCCGCCCAAGCACCGTGTTGCGATGAGGGAAGCGGCCGAACCTGCGGATGATGTCGGCATGGAGTTCGGCGAATGCGAGATTGTTGGCGTTGCCGAACGCGCGGAACACCTCGACGCAGCGAAACTGATCCTTCGGGTCTTCCGAGTGCATCAGCGGCATATAGACGAAGGCGCGCAGGTCGGGGCCGATCTGCATGTCCGTGCCCTGTGCAATGGCGCGCTTGGTGAGGGCAAGCGCCTGCGGGTCGGTTGAGAATGCCTCGGCGCTGCCGCGAAACATGTTGCGCGGAAACTGATCGAGCACGAGGATCAGCGCGAGCATGCCCTCGGCGGTGTTCTCCCAATCGGCATGGCGGCCGTCGCGGGCCTCCTGCCACAATGCCGAAAAACGCTCACGTACTTTTGTATCGAAATCCGCATCGGCCTTGAACCATCGCTCCTCTCCGGCATCGCGCCAGAACGAGATGATGTCGCCGGGAGAAAAGGAAGCCGTCATCGTCTAGTGTCCCGAATCCGAAGTTCGCCTCACTATAACCGCGCCTTCCTTAGCGAACTTCGGATTCGAAAGGACACTAGCAAATCTATGATTCTAGTGTTTCGCCATTTCTTCATCGCGCAGCGCGCGGCGGAGGATTTTGCCGACATTGGATTTCGGCAATTCATCGCGGAATTCGATCCGTCTCGGAGTCTTGTACTTGCTGAGCCGTTCGGCTGCAAAGGCATGCAGTGCCTGTTCGGTCAGGTCGGGATCTTTGCGGATCACGAACGCCTTGACCACCTCGCCCGACTTGCCGTCCGGTGCGCCGATCACGGCGCATTCGCGCACGCCGGGATGGCTTGAAAGCACTTCCTCGACCTCGTTCGGATAGACGTTGAAGCCGGAGACAAGGATCATGTCCTTCTTCCGGTCCACGATCCGCAGATAGCCCTCGGCCGACAACACGCCGACGTCGCCGGTGCGGAAGAAACCGTCCGGCGAGATCGCCTTCGCGGTCTCATCGGGCCTGTTCCAGTATCCCTGCATCACTTGCGGGCCGCTCGCGCAGACCTCGCCGCGCTCGCCGATCGGCACCTCGCGATCGGCGTCGTCGCGAATCGAGATCAGCGTCGAGGGCAGCGGCAGCCCGACGGTGCCGTTGAACTCCGTGATGTCGGACGGATTGCACGTCAGCACCGGCGATGTTTCGGACAGGCCGTAGCCTTCTGCGATGGCGCAGCCGGTGCGTTTCTTCCATTCCTCCGCGACCGTGCGCTGCACGGCCATGCCGCCGCCCGCGCAGGCGATCAAATGGCTGAAATCGATGTCGCCGAATCCCGGCGCGTGAAGCAGCGCGTTGTAGAGCGTGTTCACCGCCGGGAGGCTGTGGACGCGGTACTGCTTCAATTCCTTGATGAAGCCCGGGATGTCGCGCGGATTGGGGATCAGCAGGCTGGCGCCCCCCGCGCGCAGCGTCAGCAGGAAGCAGGCGCTGAGCGCGAAGATATGATAGAGCGGCAGCGCGCAGACCTGAAGAAACTGGCCTTCGATAGGCTTCTTCCTGATCGCGGGTTGCAGCCACGCATCGTTCTGCAACACGTTGGCGACGATGTTGCGGTGGAGCAGCACGGCGCCCTTGGCGACGCCGGTGGTGCCGCCGGTATATTGCAGAAAGGCGATGTCGTCCGGGCCGAGCGACGGTTTGTTGAAGGCGCGGCGGCGTCCCTGCGCCAGCGCATCGTTGAATGATACCGCGCCCGGAATCGCGAAGGCGGGCACGAGCTTCTTGATGTGCCGCACCACGAAATTGACGATCCTGCCCTTGAAGCCCATCAGGTCGCCGAGCGTTGCGACAACGACATGCCGTACCGGGGTGACGGCCAGCGCGGCCTCCAGCGTATGCGCGAAATTCTCCAGCACGACGATGGCGTCGGCGCCGCTGTCCTTGAGTTGCACCTCGAGTTCGCGCGGCGTGTAGAGCGGATTGATATTCACCACGACGAAGCCTGCGCGCAGGATCGCGGTGGAGGTGATCGGATGCTGCAAGATGTTCGGCATCATCACGCCGATGCGTGCGCCCCTGGGCAGGCCGAGACTTTGAAAGTAGGCGGCAAGTGTTGCGGAGAGGTCGTCATATTGCCGGTAGCTCAGCGACGCCCCCATGCAGGTGAAGGCGGTGCGATCGGCGAAAGCCGTCATGCTTTCCTCGATCAGCTCGACCAGCGAGGCGTAGCGGCTGGCATCGATGTCCGCCGGTATGCCGGGCGGATAACTTTTGAGCCAGACACGTTCCATGACATTTCCCGAAAACCGCGCCACCGTTACGAAAACGAGTATCGGAGAGCGGCTGCGTCAACGCAAGGCGCGGCGCCCGCGCCATCGGGATGCGCACCGAACATTTTGTCGCGCCGCATGTTCATGCGGCATCGGCTGTGTGGTGTCAGGTTTTGGGAGCGGTGTCTTTTTGCGACGTAGTCGGTTTTGGCTTCGGCCTGGCGGACGCGTTGGCCGGCTTTTTGGCCGGATGTGCCGCAGGCTTGGCGGCAGGTATGGCTGTCGGCTTTGCAACCGAGGCCGTCGCGGAATGTTTGGTTGTCGCGGCCTGCTTGGGTGCGGACGGTTTGGACGCTGCTGGCTTGGCCGCCGATTTGGCGTGCTTGTGGGCGCCGTGTTTGGCCGCGCGCCGTGCCTTGCGATGCGCCTTGGAGGCTGCGGCCTGTTTCGCGGTTTCTTCCGCGTCGGCGGCGAGCACCGCGGCGGCGCTGCGCGTCGGCCCGGTGTAGACGATGATCGGCTGCGCCTGCACGGCCGGAATCGACAGGATGTCCGATGCCTTGATATTCGTCTGCAGCTTGGCGAGCGCGTAGGCGGGGTTCGCGGAGTCGCTTTGGTTGTCGAGCGTGATCTCGACATCGTCATCCTCGTCCTCTGCAGCCGGGCGCTTGCGGTGCGGCCCGCAGACCTGATCGTGCAAATCCGGTGGCGCAGCCTCAAGCGGCGGCAGTCGCTCGACCGTGCCGAGCGACGGCTTCAGCCAGGCGAGCTTGTTGCCGCTGAATCCTTTTTCCAGAAGCTGGGCCGCCTTGATCGTGCGTTGCGCCGAGGAGGGCGCGCCGAGCACCACCGCGATCAGGTGCTTGCCGTTGCGCGTGGCGCTGGCAATGAGGTTGAAGCCGGAGGCGCAGATGAAGCCGGTCTTCATGCCGTCCGCGCCGGGGTAGCGGCCGATCAGCTTGTTGAAATTCATGGTGATGCGGCGGCCGAACTTGATGCCGGGCAGATGCACGAAATATGCGTATTCCGGCAGGTCGCGATAGAATGCGCGCGCCAGAATGCCGAGATCGCGCGCCGAGGAGATGTGGGTGTCGTCGGGCAGGCCGTTGGGGTTCGCGAAGTGGCTTTGCGTCATGCCGAGCTGCCGGGCGGTTTCGTTCATCAGCCCGGCGAAACCGTCGATGGAGCCGCCGACGCCTTCCGCGAGCACGACCGCCATGTCGTTCGCCGATTTCACCATCATCATCTTCAGGGCGTTATCGACCGTCACCGTCGTGCCGGCGGGGAAACCCATCTTGGAGGGCACCTGCGCCACGGCGTTCGGGGAGACGGTGAGCAGCGTGTCGAGGCTGATGCGGCCCTGCTTCACTGCGCTGAGCGTCACATAGGCGGTCATGATCTTGGTGAGCGACGCCGGATACCATGGCTGGGTCGCGTTCTCGGCCTGCAGCACCTTTCCGGAATCGGCGTCGATCAGGAGATAGGCTTCCGCATGCGCGGGCGTTGCCGAGACGTGCAGCGAGAGCGCCGCAGCGATTGCCATCAGCCATATGCGAAAAGCGCCGGAATGGCGAAGCACAAAATCAGTCACGCTTAAAGTCCGGTTCGTTGTAGTGCCGACGAAAGAGGCGGGCACGTGGCGATGGAGCCGCTCGTTGCGGGTGCATGAAAAACGAAGGAAGCGACGCGGGCAACCTATACCGGCTTGGGTGCGAGAGAAAGTCCGTGGGGCTCCTTCCGGCAGTCTATCCGCCACGAACTGGGCCAAATTTCGTCGCGATTGAACTTTCTAAAGTTTCTCGATGGCGATCGGCGGAGCCTCGCGGCCGCCCTCCTGCACCATGAACTGGGCGCGGGCGAGATCGGCGAAGTGCCCGCCACGCGCCACCAATTCGTCGAAGGTTCCACTCTCGGTGACGCGGCCCTTGTCGAACACCAGAATGCGTGTCGCATTGCGGATGGTGGACAGGCGGTGCGCGATCACGAACGTGGTGCGACCTTCCATCACAGTATCGAGAGCGGCGTTGACCTTGGCTTCGGTCACGGCGTCGAGCGCGGAAGTGGCCTCGTCCAGAATGAGGATCGGCGGGT
>Ga0153956_1001162_pt1 | contig 24621 bp, 19 predicted proteins | sample TSFL040MetaG_FD_104704 | JGI IMG/M metagenome (GOLD analysis project Ga0153956, IMG submission 104704) | Attine ant fungus gardens microbial communities from Florida, USA - TSFL040 MetaG | ecosystem: Host-associated > Fungi > Mycelium > Unclassified | place: USA: Florida, Wekiwa Springs... | reverse complement strand
TGCCGCACGGTCGGGATCATCGCCGCCACCCTGGGCGCGATCGAGTCCCTTCTATCGATCGGCGGCAGCTACCCCTTCTGGTCCCTGGGCATCTTCGCCCTCTGCCTGATCGTCCTCCACGGCCTGATCGTCTACGGCGAGCCTTTGGAGCGCTGAGCCCCCGCCGCCAGGTGGCGTTCGCACTTTGCCGTCCCATGTACGGGAAAGTGCGAACGCGCCGGTCAGCGGCTCCCCGTGCCGGGGCCGGCAAGGCCCTCGTGGGTGAAGTCGAGGTGGGTGCGCCGGCCGCCTTCCAGCGGCGTCAGGTGGAAGCGGATCGTCGTAGACCCGCGGCGACGGGGCCGCCAGCTCGATCTCGATCCGCTCCGTCGCCACTGAATCCGCGCTCATCTTGCCCTCCTCGCTTGAGTAACGTGGCGCTTATATAAGCATATGATTGAATATGGGTATGAGCGTGAATGGCAGTCAGGTGTTCGACGCGGTGGCCGAGGGGTCGCGGCGGGAGATCCTCGACCTGCTCGCGGCGGGGCCACGGCCGGTCGGCGAGATCGCCGGTGAGACCGGACTCAGCCAGCCGAACGCCTCGCGGCACCTGCGCATCCTGCGCGAGGCGGGGCTGGTCGAGCCGCGGGTGGAAGGCCAGCGGCGGATCTATGAGCTCCGTCCCGCCGGGCTCGCCGAGCTGATCGGCTGGGTCGCCCCCTACCAGCGCCTCTGGCAGGGCAGCCTCGACGCGCTCGAACGCCACCTCGACAGCGACAACGAGACGAAGGAGTAGCTCCCATGCCCGACAAGTACGCCCGCCTGGAAGAAGTCGACGGCCGCCCGGCGCTGCGGTTCGAACGCGCCCTCTCCCACCCGCCCGAGCGGGTCTGGCGGGCGCTCACCGACACGCGGGAGATGTTCGCCTGGCACCCCACCCCGGCCGAGTTCGAGCCGCGGGTCGGCGGCCGCGTCCTCTGGGACCCGGATGGGCACGTCGCCGACATGCCCGAGAACGAGGTCACCGACTGGGACCCGCCGCGCCTGCTCGGCTACACCTGGGCGAAGGAGGGCGATCGTCCCGACCACCTGCTCTGGGAGCTGCGCCCCCACGACGACGGCTGCGTGCTGATCCTCGTCCACACCTTCGACGACCGGCTCAAGGCCGCCCGCGACGGGGCCGGCTGGCACATCTGCCTCGACGCCCTGGCGGCGGAGCTCGACGGCGGCGGCACGCGGCCGAGCCCCGAGCACGGGGAGGGGCCCTGGCCCGCCCTCAACGGCGATTACCAGGGCCGCTTCGGCATCTCCCCCGAGGAGGCGACCCCGCCGCCCACGCGCTAACGGCGCACGGGGTAGCGCAGGTGGAGGACCCGGTCGCCTTGGATGACGACGTCCGGGTCCTCCAGCATCGCGTGGCCGTCGCCCGCCGCCCCGAAGTACGGCTTGCCGCCGCCGAAGACGACCGGCACGACGTCGATCGCGACGTAGTCGACCAGGCCCAGCCGCAGTGCCTGCCCGCCGACGTCCCCCGCACAGACGCCGATGTCACCGTCGCCGGCCAGCTCCCTCGCCCGCGTGAGCCCCTCCTCCACCGAGCCGGCGAAGTGGTAGGAGGCCTCCGGGTGCCAGCCGTCCGGCTTCGGCCGGTGGGAGACGACCACGGCATGCTCGCTCGCGGGCGGGTGCCCCTTCCACCCGTCCGTCAGGTCGAACAGGTGCCGTCCCAGGACGATGACCGACTGGCGGGACCACAGCCCGCGCACGTAGTCGGCCGAGGCCTCCGAGACCCGGAACGGCGTGCCGCCGTGGAACTCGACGTCGTCGTCGGGCGCGATCGGATGGTCGCCGTTGTAGTACCACTCGAAGAGCGGCCCGACGTCATCGTTCGCGTCGGCGATGTAGCCGTCGAGCGAGGCCACCGCATGGACGTAGGTCGCCCCCATCTCAATCGCTCCAGGACTGCGCGTTCGCGTACATCAGCGAGCCCGGCGTGGTCAGGTCCTCCCCGGTCTCCAGCAGCGTCTTCAGGCCGGAGAGGATCATCGGCCAACCGCCGTAGAGCTGGTTGTTGGCGCCCTCGCCGAGCTGGTCGTGGGTCACCCGCAGCTGGCAGGAGTCCTCGCCGACCCGCTCGATCTCCCAGGTCACCCGCGTCGTCCCCTCGCGCTTCACGTCCTCGCTCCAGAGCGCGGTGAACGTCTGCACGAGGCGCCGGGGCGGATCCACCTCGACGTTCTCACCGCTGGAGATGTCGACCACGCCGGGGACGCCGGCGCGGTACTCCGACCCCTGCGTCCAGTCGGACTCGACCCCGACGCCGAAGCTGTAGCGCTTGCGCATCTCGTCGTCGGTGATCGCCTCCCAGAGGCGCTCGGGGCTGGTCTTGATGTAGATCTCGAACGCGGTCATCGTGCCGCGGCCGCCGACCACCGTGTACAGCTGCTCGTCAGTCATGGTTCTCCTCCTCGAGGTCTCGTTTGAGCCCGGTCAGGGCCTGCGCCCAGGGCTCCGCGTACTTGCTCACCCAGCGGTCGTGGACTTCGCGGATCGGCACGGGGTTCAGGAAGTGCAGCTTCTCCCGCCCCCGTTTTCGCGTCGTCACCAGTCCCGCGCCCTCCAGCACCTTCAGGTGCTTGGCGACGCCGAACCGGGACATCGGCAACCGCTGCTCCAACGCGCTCAAGGTCTGCCCGTCCTCCTCGAACAGCTCGTCCAGCAGCCGCCGCCGAGTCGGATCCGCCAAGGCCTTGAACACGTCATCGATCATGGGACGGAACAATAGGTGACCAAATGGTCACGTGTCAAGGGGAGACGAGGCCGTGCCGGGAGCCGCGGATTCCGGTCCAACCCCCGGCTGGCTATGGGTCGGCCCGGAATCCGCGGCAGGTCGGGGGCGCGGAGAGAGGACACGGTTTCTTCAACGGGGTCCGGCACGCTCGTGCACTTGAGCGCCCCATGGCGCCCCTGGGCGCACGAGCGACGGATCGGCCGTTGGGGAAGACGCGTGGAAGCGTGGAGAAGGCCAGTGAAGGCGCAGGAATTGACCGTTCCGCGCGTGTCCCGTACACGCGCCCTCGACGCTCGCTGAGTTGGCAGCGCCATAGGGGGCTCAACTCAGCGAGCGACGGATCCGGCGCCGAGGAAGGCGCACCGACGCGGAGGAAGCGTCACGGAAGGGAGGAGAAGTGACGCTCCCGTGTCCCTCCGGCGCGCCTTCCGCCGGGATCCCGACATCCGCTCCCCACGAGTTCGCGGTCTGCCGTCCCATGTACGGCAAAGTGCGAACGCGGCCTCCGTCACACCCGGTGGCGTTCGCACTTGGCCACAACATGCGTGGACAACTGCGAACTCATCCCGCTGGACCCCTGCGACCCGGGCGGCTGATGGGCGGTCACAGCCTGCCAGGACCGCCGATCAGCCGCCCTGAGGCGTTAGCCGGCGGCTACCGCGACGGCCGGCGTTTCAGGGGGGCGCGGTGGGGCGGTTGGTGGACCGGCTCGGCGGGTGGTTCGGGTGCCGGGCCGGCGCCGAAGGAGAGGCCGTCGGGGGTCAGTTCGACCTTCTCGTCGAAGTGGTGGAAGGTCACCGGGTCGCCTTCGAGGAGGGTGTATTTCGTGCCGGCGGAGGTGACCTCGATCTCCAGCCGGCGGCCGCGGAAGGCGAGGCGGAAGGCGAGGCGGTCGAGGCGCATCGGCAGGCGGGGGGCGAAGCGGAGGATGCCGTCGTGGTCGCGGAGGCCGGCGAAGCCGCAGATCGCGGCGATCCAGGTGCCCGCCAGGGAGGCGATGTGGAGGCCGTCGCGGCTGTTGTGCTCGAGGTCGTCGAGGTCCATGAGGGCCGCCTCGCCCATGTAGTCGTAGGCGAGCTCCAGGTGCCCGGTCTCCGCCGCCAGCACCGCCTGCACGCAGGCCGAGAGGCTGGAGTCACGCACGGTCAACGGCTCGTAGTAGGCGAAGTTGCGTGCCTTCTCCTCGGGGCTGAAGGCCTCGGGACGGACCAGCATCGCCATCACCAGGTCGGCCTGCTTCACCACCTGCTTGCGGTAGAGGTCGAAGTAGGGGTAGTGGAGGAGCAGCGGGTAGAGGTCCTCGTCGGTGTCGGCGAAGTCCCAGCGGTCGTGGTCGGTGAAGCGCTCCGCCTGCGGGTGGACGCCGAGCTCCTCGTCGTAGGGGATCGTCATCGCCTCCGCCGCGTCGCGCCAGGAGGCGATCTCCTCGTGGTCGACGCCCAGCTCGTCGGCGGCGTCGGTGTAGCGCTCGGAGAAATCCGCTGCCGCCCTAAGATTCTTCTGCGCTAAGAGGTTCGTGTAGACGTTGTTGTCGGCCACCGCCGAGTACTCGTCCGGGCCGGTGACGCCGTCGATGCGGAACGCCCCGTGCGCGTCGTGGTGGCCGAGCGACCGCCACAGGCGCGCCGTTTCCACCAGCAGCGGCAGGCCGACCTCGCGCTCGAAGTCCGGGTCGACGTTCAGGTCGCAGTACCTGCACACGGCCTGGGCGATGTCGGCGTTGATGTGGAAGGCGGCGGTCCCGGCCGGCCAGTAGGCGCCGCACTCGGCGCCGGAAATCGTCCGCCAGGGGAAGGCGGCGCCCTCGAGGCAGAGCTCCTTGGCCCGCTCGCGCGCCTTCGGCAGCGTCGCCAGCCGCCAGCGCAGCGCCTCCGCCGCCGCCTCCGGCACCGCGTAGGAGAGCATCGGCAGCACGTAGGCCTCGGTGTCCCAGAAGGTGTGGCCGTCGTACCCCGGCCCGGTCAGCCCCTTCGCCGGGATCGCGCGGCCCTCCCCGCGGGCGCTCGCCTGCAGCGCGTGGAAGAGCCCGAAGCGGACCGCCTGCTGCAGCTCCGCGTCGCCGTCCAGTTCGACGTCGGCGCGCTCCCAGAAGTCGTCGAGGTACTCGCGCTGGGCCCGGCAGAGCTCGTCCCAGCCCGCGTGCCGCGCCTCCGCCAGCGCCGCGCTCACCTGGTCGCGCATCGACGGCACCGAGCGCCGCGCCGACCACCCGTAGGTGACGAACTTCGTGATCGTCAGCGGGTCGCCAGGCCCGGGCGTCGCGTTGATCGTCAGCCGTCCCAGGTCTTCCCAGGCCTCCGCTTCGTCGGGAACGCAGTCCTCCGGGCCTTCGACCTCATGCCCCATCGCCGCCGCCGCCCGCAGCTTCGACTGCTTGGTCTGGTGGACGAGCACGGCGCGGTGGTCATCGCCCGCCCACTCCTCGGCTTCCAGCGGCGCTTCCAGGGCCGCCGCCGCGCGCGGGTCCTTGGAGATCGCCGGGCGCGGCTCGTTCGCGATCAGCTCCGACTGGACGACGACGCGGGTCGGCGCCGCGGTCGGCTCGACCGTGTAGCGGATCGCCATCACCGCGCGCTGGGAGAAGGAGACGAGGCGCTCGGAGGTGACCCGCACGGCCTTGCCGGTGGGAGAGCGCCAGTGCGCGACGCGGGTGAGGAGGCCGCTGCGGAAGTCGAGCCGGCGCTCGTGCTCGAGCAGCTCGCCGTAACGGATGTCGAAGGGAGAGTCGTCGACCAGCAGGCGGATGACCTTGCCGTTGGTCATGTTGACGACGGTCTCCCCCGCCTCCGGGTAACCGTAGCCGGCCTCCGCGTAGGGCAGCGGGCGCGCCTCCCAGAAGGCGTTCAGGTAGGTGCCGGGGAGCGCGTAGGGCTCGCCCTCGTCGAGCGTGCCGCGGATCCCGATGTGGCCGTTGGAGAGCGCGAACACCGACTCCGACTGGGCGAGCTGGTCGAGGTCGAGGTGCGTTTCGCGGATGCCCCACGGTTCGACCGTGTAGCGGGGATCGTCGATCACGCGGCGCCCTCACCCGAGTCCAGGATCAGGTCGCCGAGATCGTCGACGACGACGTCGGCGCCGTGCTTGCGGAGCGCGTCGGCGTGGTGGACGCGGTCGACGCCGACAACGTGGCCGAAGTGCCCGGCGGCGCCCGCCTCGACCCCCGACACCGCGTCCTCGAATACGCAGGCGGCGGACGGCTCGACCCCGAGCGCCTCCGCCCCGGCCAGGTAAGTGTCCGGCGCGGGCTTGCCCTTCAGGTTCTTCGCGTCGGCGACGTTGCCGTCGATGCGCGCCTCGAAGAGTCCGTCGATCCCCGCCGCTTCCAGCACCTGCTGACAATTGGCGCTGGAGGAGACGACGGCGCGCCGCAGCCCCCCGGCGCGCGCCGCTTGGACGAAGCGGACCGAGCCCTCGTAGGGCTCCACCCCGTCTTCTTCGATCAGCTTCAGGACCAGCTCGTTCTTGCGGTTGCCGAGCCCGCAGACGGTTTCCGCGTCCGGCGGATCGTCCGGATCGCCCTCCGGCAGCTCGATCCCGCGCGACTGGAGAAAGGACCGCACGCCGTCGTAGCGCGGCTTGCCGTCGACGTATTCGTTGTAGTCGGAGTCGGCGTCGAACTCCTCGAAGTCTCCGCCCCCCGCTTCGGCGCGCTTCTTGAGGAACACGTCGAAGGTCTGCTTCCACGCCTTGTCGTGGACGACCGCGGTCTTCGTCAGCACCCCGTCGAGGTCGAAGAGGAGCGCCGTGATCGCATCCGGCAGGTCGAGCTTGGGAGCGTTGTCTGCCATCCGTGGGGGACCTTACGAGAAAGGGGCGGCGACCTCCCGGCCACCGCCCCATTTCATGCCTTTCGGTCCAGTGCTAGTGCTTCTTGTGACCCTTGCCGCCGGTCGGGACCGAGACGCCGAGCGAGACCGCGTCGACGCCCTCCGGGCGATCGACCGTCACCAGCAAGGTGTACTTGCCGGACAGCGGCTGCTTGGTCTTGATCGTAGCCTTGGCCTTGCCGCCCCTGATCGTGGCGCGGGAGGTGCCCAGGGTGCGCTTGCCGCGCTGGATCCGGAACCGGACCGAGCCCGTGCCGGAGCCGCTCACAGAGCAGCTGACCGAGGCCTTGGTGTCCTTGGCCGCCACCGAGCAGTTGACCCGGTAGTGAGGCGCGGGCGGGGTGTTCCCGTTGCCGTTGCCGTTGCCTTTGTTGCCGCCGGAGTTGCCGTTGCCGTTGCCGTTGCCACCACCGTTGGACGGCGGGCCTTCGATGCCCGTGATCTCACCCGTGCTCGGGTCGAGGAACACTTTCGGCGCCACCGGGCCGCTGAAGTTGAACATCCCGTCCAGCGAGCCGGCGACGTTGTCCATCGAGGTGGCGCTGATCGTGCTGAGGCCCCAGTTGCCCTCGACGAACTTGGTGATCGAGGACTGGTCGGTCACCGTGTTGTCGATGTAGTTCTGCTTCGCGTACGGCGAGATGACCATCAGCGGCAGGCGCGGGCCGTAACCACAGTGGCTGTTGATGCCGTTTTTGGTTTTCGCGAATTCACCACATTTGCCGGGACCGGTCAGCGCGTCGGAGACGGATTCCGACGGGTTGACGATCGGGGGCATGACGTGGTCGTACCAACCGTCGGAGTCGTCGTAGGCGATGACGACGGCGGTGCTTTCCCACTGGCCCGATTTCTCCAGCTCGTTGATCTTTTCGGCGATGAACGTCTGTTCGTCGAGCGGATCGGAGTAGCCCGGGTGACCGTCCTGGTACTCGGGGGCCTTGACGAAGGAGACGGCGGGCAGGTTTTCATGCTTCACCGCTTCGTCGAACGCCGTGGTGTCGTACTCGTGGTTGGCGCCGCCTTCCGGCTGGGTCGGTTCGCTGTGGCCGATCATCGCCACCGATTCCGGGGCGAGGTGCCGCGGGTTGGCGGTCGAGGCGTAGTACTCGAACGGGTTGTGGTGCGGCGAGTAGTCGACGACTTCGGCGCCGCCGATGTTTTTGTGTTTGGTGCCGCAGACCGCTTTGCCGGCGCTTTCCCCGGTCGGCGCGAAGCCGCCCTGGAACCAGCCCCAGGTGATGCCCTTTTCGTTCAGCAGGTCACCGATGTTCTTGCCGGTCATTTCGACTTCGGCGCGGCCGCACTGGTCGAATTTCGGATCGGGGTCACCGATCATCGTCCCGTTTTCGGTGTCGCCCGGAAGGTTGGCCGGGAGGGCGCCGCCGGTTTCACCGGAGGCGAGGTTCACCGCGCCGGGGCTCGACGGGCCGAACTGCGTGTCATAGGAGTTGTCGCTCAGGGCGAAGTGCTGGGCGAGGTTCCAGAGGCCGGTGACCGTGTTCCCGTCGAAGTAGTTCATGACGAAGTTTTTTTCGGTCGGTTTGCAGCTGCCGCCCTGGGTGAATTCGACGAACTTGTCGGCCAGGCCCGAGTCGTAGGCTTTCTGCTCGTCGGTGTAGCCGTGGTCCATGTCACAGGTCAGGGCCTGTTCACGCCGGAGCCGTTCCGGGTTGGCGGCGTTCGGGTTCGCGTACAACAGCGCCGCGTTCAGGCCGTTCACCGTCGGCGTGTTCGGCTGCGCCGTGAAGGCCGGTTCGCCGGGGGTGTTGACGGCGTTGGGGTAGGTGCCGAAGTAGTGATCGAAGGACTCGTTCTCCTGGAAGATCACCACCAGGTGCTTGATCGGGGTGGCCGATGCGACGTCGTTGCTCGTCGCCGAGTCGTCCTTCGCGAATGCGCCGGTGATGCCGAAGACGGCAATCGCCGCGACGACCGCGACACCACCGACCATCCAGAGTCGGCGCTTCTTGCGGGACACGCCTGCTGAGCTCAATTAATTCTCCTGAGACGAGGGCGACGGGTCCGGTGTCGCGCCGCGTGCCGCCCACTCCACGACGCTCTCGGATCCTCTGAGCACCACAATCCGGGCATGTGGCCAACTTGTTGGAGATTTGTGACGATCCTGTGATCGAAACTAGGTAGTAACGATCCTGTAACACGCGGCGTTCAGGCCCTTCTTAGCTTGGCGCGGATGAGTCGCCGGAGAGCGCTGAAGAACGCCTGCTCGGGAGCCCTTCTGGTGCTTGCCGCGGCGGGGCTCGGCGCCGTCGTCGCGGCCTGCGGGGGCAGCAAGGAGAACCACTACCTCTCGATCGGCACCGTCTCCGCCCACCCGGACATCGCGGTCACCGAAGTCACCGGCGGCAGCCACTCCCCCCAGGTGGAAGCGATGCTGGCGGAAGAACGGACGCGCAACCCGGGGCCGGGGAGCGACCTCGAACCGCTCGCCCCCTCCCGCTTCGAGCGTCCCGTCGCCGAATACCGCGCCTACTCGGAGGGCGAGGCCAAGCAGGTCGAAGCCGGCGTGGACCGGCTGCGCGCCGCGCTCGCGGCGGGCGACGTCGCGGCGGCGAAGCGCGCCTGGCTCGACGCCTACGACCACTACCTGCGGCTCGGCGCCGCCTACGGCGCGCTGGGCGCGCTCGACGAAGCGATCGACGGTAACCCCGGTCGCCTCCCCGGCGGCACCAGGTCCCCGCAATTCACCGGCCTGCACCGGATCGAGATGGGCCTCTGGACCGGCGAAGCGCCGAGCAAGCTGATCGCGCCGGCCGCCTACCTCGCAGCCAAGGTGAAGCACCTGCAGACGGTGGTGCGGACGATCCAGATCGACCCGCTCACCTACGCGACGCGCGCCCACGAGATCCTCGAGGACGCCCAGCGCGACATGCTCTCCGACGTCGACGCGCCCTGGAGCGGCGCCGGCCTGCGCGCCACCTTCGACTCGCTGGCGGCGACCGAATTCGTCGTCCGCACCCTGCGGCCGTTGCTGAACGGGCGCGACTCGACGATCGAGCCGGTCGAAACCGAAGAGGCCCGCTTCCACCAGACGCTGGAGCAGGTGCGCAAGGAAAACGGCGGCGAATGGCCGACCCTGGAACAGGTGACGCCGGAGCAGCACGCGCGGGTCGACGGCGGGCTCGGCTCGCTGCTCGAGCGCCTCAGCGCGATCCCCGGCGCGCTCGAGACGGTGCGGACGCGGCCGGTGCCGACGATCGCCGAGCAGAAGCGGGCCGACCGGCAGGGGGCGGACGCCGAATGAGCCAGATCGATCGCCGCTCCTTCCTCAAGCGCGCCGGCGGCGTCGGCCTGGGCGGGCTCGCCGCGGGCTACGGCCTGGGCGCCGCGACCAGCGAGGCGCGGGCCGCCGAAGAAAGCCCGCAGCAGCGCGCCGAGCGCGTCAACAAGGCCGAGCTCTCCGACCAGCGCGGCTTCGACGGCGTCCACCAGGCGGGCATCCTCACCCCGGCGGCGAACTTCTCGATCCTCGTCGCGATGGACGCGATCGCACCCGGCGTCGGCGAGCTGACCACGGCGCTCCGGGCCCTCTCCGCGCGGGCGCGCGAACTCACCCAGGGCGGCGCCTACCCGCCGCGCGAGTACGACGACCCGCCGTACGACTCGGGGACGCTCGGCACCGACATCGCCCCCGACGGGCTGACCGTGACGATCGCCTTCGGCGCCTCGCTCTTCGACGGCCGCTACGGCCTCGCCTCGCGCAGGCCGGCCCACCTGACCGAGATGACCGCCTTCCCCCACGACCAGCTCGACCCGGCGCGGACCGGCGGCGACCTCCTCGTGCAGATCGCCGCCGGGCACCGGGACACGGTCGAGCACGCGCTGCGCGAGCTGCTCAAACCGGTGCGCGGCTCGCTCCAGCCCCGTTGGACGGTGGCGGGCGCCACCGGCGCCCAGCGCGGCCCCTCCCCGCACAGCTCGCGCCGCAACCACTTCGGCTTCCACGACGGCACCTCCAACCCCGACGTCACCGACCCGAAGGTGATGAACCGCCTGGTCTGGGCCGAGCGCGGCGGCGCCGAGCCCGCCTGGACCGTCGACGGCACATACCAGGTGGTCCGCGCGATCCGCATGCACGTCGAGTTCTGGGACCGCGTCGGCCTCCACGAGCAGGAGGAAATGATCGGCCGCAAACGCGACACCGGCGCGCCCCTGGGCGGCGAGGGCGAGTTCGAAAACCCGCGCTACGACCTCGACCCGAAGGGCGAACGCGTCCCCCTCGAAGCCCACGTCCGCCTCGCCAACCCGCGCGAACCGAAGACGATCGACCAGCGGATCCTCCGCCGCGCCTGGAACTACTCCGAAGGCTTCGACGCCGACGGCCAGCTCAACGTCGGCCTCCTCTTCGTCGCCTTCAACCAGGACATCCAGCGCCAGTTCACCGCGATCCAGGAACGCCTGAACGAAGAGCCGATGGTCGACTACGTCACCCCCGAAGGCGGCGGCTACTTCTTCGCCCCCCGGGCCGCCCGCGACTCCGGCGACTGGGTCGGGAGCGGCCTCTTCGCCTGACCGTCTGCATTTGGGGTCGCTATCCGACCCCAAATGCAGACGGTGCGTTACGAAAGGGCGTCGCGGACGGCGGCGAGGGCCTTTTCGACGCCCGTGCGGTCCACATCGTGGTGGGTGACGGCGCGGACTCGGCCTTCGAGGAGGCTCATTTCGACGCCGGACGCGGCGAGCTTGTCGTGGAGGGCCTGGGCGTCGGGGACGTCGAAGATGACGATGTTGGTTTCGATTGTGCTCGGGTCGATGTCGACGCCGTCCAGTTCGGCGAGGCCTTCGGCGAGGAACTTGGCGTTGGCGTGGTCCTCGGCGAGGCGCTCGACGTTGTGCTGGAGGCCGTAGCGGGCGCCGGCGGCGACGATCCCCGCCTGGCGCATCGAGCCGCCGAGCATCTGCTTGTAGCGGCGGGCTTCGGCGATCAGGTCGGCGGAGCCCGCGAGGCAGGCGCCGACCGGGGCGCCCAGGCCCTTGGAGAAGTCGATCCAGGCGGTTTCGAAGCCCGCGGAGTAGGCGGCGGCGGGCTCGCCGGAGGCGACGGCGGCGTTCAGGAGGCGGGCGCCGTCGAGGTGGGTGCGCAGGCCGAACTCCTTGGCGACGGCGAGGACCTCCTCGATCTTCGCCAGGGGCCAGACGCGGCCGCCGCCCAGGTTCGTCGTCTGCTCGACCATGACGAAGCGCGAGCGCGGTTCGTGGCTGTCGGCCGTGTCGCGCATCCGGGCGCGCAGGGCCTCGCCGGTGAAGGTGCCGCCCTCGCCCTCCAGAGGCATGATCATCGCGCCGGAGATGACCGCCGCCCCGCCCGCCTCCGCGGTGATCGGGTGGGCAAGCCGGTGCAGGTACATCTCGTCGCCGAGCGGGCGGATGTGGAGGCGGACCGCGATCTGGTTGCACATCGAGCCCGACGGCAGGAAGACGGCCTCCTCCATCCCCAGCAGCTCCGCGACTTCTTCCTGCAGCGCGGTGACGGTCGGATCGAGGCCGCGCTGTTCGTCGCCGACCTCGGCGTAGGCCATCGCCTGGCGCATCGCCTCGCTCGGCTGAGTCTGGGTGTCTGAGTACAGATTGATCACGGAATCGGGCATAGATCAGCAACCTAGTGAATGGCCTACGTGGGCACGCCGGCCACTGGCGCGTCCCCACTTAGCGCAGCTAAGTGGGGACCCATCACGCGCCTAAGGGGTCCCCTTACCCAACTAAGGGGTCAGGCCTCAAAAGACTAGGAATTCGCCCGATGTGCGGGCCTTTTCTCAGGCGTACCTTGGAATGGCACTCCGAAGCGAAAGGCGATGGCGATGAACCCCAATCAAATGAATGTCGCGAAGGCGATGGTCGCCCAGCACGAATTCCTCGAAGAGGCTCGTCGGTCCCGCCAGGCCAAGGCCGAGAACCGCGAGGCCGAGACGACCCGCCCCCGCAAGACCTTCCACACTCACCCGCTCAGCGGGCTGCTCAGCCTCGGGCTGCCAGGACGGCGATAATCGCCGGGTGGCGACCCGAGTCAGTGCCACCCGGCTGATCGGGCGGGCCGGAGAGCTCGCCGAGCTCGAGGCCGCGTTCGATGAGGCCGCCAACGGGGCGGCCTCGTTGGCGTTCCTGGCGGGCGAGTCGGGCGTCGGCAAGTCCCGCCTCCTCCACACGCTGCTCGACCGCGCCCGCGAAAAGGGCGGCTGCGGGATCGGCGGCGAGTGCGTCGAGCTGGGCCGCGACGAGCTCCCTTACGCGCCGCTGGTCGCGGCGCTGCGCGGGCTGGTCCGGGAGCGGGACCGTGCCCTCGACCGCCTCTCCCCCTCCGTCCGCCAGGGCCTGGCCCAGCTGCTGCCGGAGCTGGACCTCGACGCGGCCGCGGAGGCGGACGACGACGACCACTACCGGCCCTTCGAAGGGCTGCTCGGGCTGCTGGAAACGATGGCGGAGGAAGCGCCGCTGGTCCTCTGGCTCGACGACGCCCACTGGGCCGACAACGCCACCCGCCACTTCCTCTTCTACCTGGCCGCGAACCTCCCAGACCACGTCCGCCTGCTGACCGTGATCGTCTACCGCTCCGACCAGCTGCACCGCCGCCACCCGATGCGGCAGCTGCTCGCCGAGCTCGGCCGCGGCCGGCGCGTGCGGCGGCTGGAGCTGGAGCCCTTCGACCGCGGCGAGGTCGCCACCCAGCTCGACGACATCCTCGGCGCCGCCCCCGACCTGGAGGTGGTCGAGCGCTTCTTCGAGCGCGGCGAAGGCAACCCGCTCTTCACCGAGGAGCTGCTCGCGGCGGGGTCCGACGGCCGCGGCCGCCTCCCCACCACGCTGCGCGACGCGCTGCTGCTGCGGATCGAACGCCTGTCGGAGACGGCGCGCGGCCTGCTGCGGATCCTCGCCGTCGGCGGGCGCCTCAAACACGACCACCTGGTCAGCGTCTGCGATCAGGACGAGGACGAGCTGGCGGCGGCGCTGCGCGAGGCGGTCGAGGCGCAGGTGATCACGGTCGGCCGCGACGACCGTTACGGCTTCCGGCACGCGCTGCTGCGCGAGGTGATCTACGACGACCTGCTGCCGGGCGAACGCGCGGAGCTGCACCTGCGGTTGGCGCGCGCCCTGGAGGAGGGGCTGAGCGAGAACGATCCGATGCCGATCCGCGCCACCGCGGTCGCCCACCACTTCAACTCCGCCGGGGATCAGCCGCAGGCGCTGCGCACCGCGGTCGCCGCCGCCCGCACGATCGAACGTGGCGGCGCGCCCGGGGCCGCGGCGGCGCTCTTCGACCGCGGCCTGGCGCTCTGGCCGCGGGTCGCCGAACCGGAGGCGCTGGCGGGCGTCGACCACACGACGCTGCTGACGCTCGCCGCCCGCGCCCACGGCCTCGACGCCGACGAGGCACATGCGATCAAGCTCTTCGAACAGGCGCTGGCGCAGATCGACGAGGCGGCCGAACCGCACCGGGTCGCCGGGACCCTCGCCGAACTCGCCTCCGCCCGCTGGGCGATGGGCCGCGCCGAGACCGCCCGCGCCGACATCGACCACGCGCTGGCGCTGCTGCCGGAGTCCGAGCCGAGCCCGGAGCGGGCGAAGATCCTCGAGCAGAAAGCGCGCTTCCTGCTGCTCCAAGGGCGCTTCGCCGAAAGCCGTGACGCCGCCGACGAAGCGCTGCGGGCGGCGGAGGCGGCCGGGGTCGAGGACACCCGGGCCCTGGTCCTGAACCGGCTCGGCCACGCCCTCTTCCTGCTCGGCGAAGAGGAGCGCGGCGAGCCCGTCATGCGGGAATCGCTGGAGCTGGCGCGCCGCTCCGGGTCCAACGACCAGATCGCGACCTGCATCGTCAACTTCGCCGATGCGCTCCACATGGCGGGACGCGGCGAGGAGGCGGCGGCGCTTGCCGCGCAGGGCGAACGGGAGATCACGCCGGGGGACCGCTCGATCCTCTGGATCGTCTGCGCGCGCTCGGAGATCCTCTTCTACCTCGGCCGCTGGGACGAGGCGGAAGCGATCCTCCCGGCCAAGAACCAGGGCTCGTCGTCGACCACCTACGCCAACGTGCTGCTGCGGCGCGCCTCGCTGATGCTGGGACGCGGGGACCTCGAGGGGGCCCGGGCGGCGATCGACCACGCCGGCACCTTCCTCGCCAACACGGTCGAGCCGCAGATCATCGCCCCGGCGGGCGCGCTGCGGGTGGAACTGGAGCTGCGCTCCGGCAACCTCGAGGCGGCGCGCGAAGCGGCCGAGAAGGCGATCGACCAGCTGGAGTTCTGCAGCGACGACGCGGCGCGGATGACGCTGATCTCCGCGGCGGCGACGGCGGTCGAGGCGGAGGGCGCCGAACGGGCGCGCGACCTTGGCGACAGCGCCGAGCTCGAGGCCTGCCAGCTGCGCGCCGAGCTCGGCGCCGCGCGGACCGAGGCGGCGGCGGAGACGACGGGGCGCTGCCTCGAGCGCGCCTACCAGGCGACGGCGGAGGCGCAGCTCGCCCGCGCCCGCGACGACGCCGACACCGCCGAGCGCGCGGCCGCCGCGGCCGACGCCTGGGAGAAGCTCCCGCGTCCCTACCAGGCGGCGATGTGCCGCCGGCGCGAGGCGGAAGCCCGCGCCGCCCACGGCGAACGCGAGGCGGCGGGCGCCGCCGCGGCGAAGGCCCTGGCGACGGCGGAGGAGCTCGGCTCGGAGTGGCTGGCCGCGGAGGTCGCCGGCCTGATCGCCCGCGCGCGTCTACCGACCGGCGCCGCCCCCGAGGGCGCCAACGGCACCGCCACCTCCCGCGACGGCAACGGCGCCGCCCCCGCCGACGAGGACCCCTTCGGCCTCACCCCCCGCGAGCGCCAGGTGCTCGCGGCGCTCGCCGAAGGCGCCACCAACCGCGAGATCGCCGCCCAGCTCTTCATGGCCGAAAAGACGGCCAGCGTCCACGTCTCCCGCATCCTCGCGAAGCTGGGCGTCCGCAGCCGCACCGAGGCCGCCGCCGTGGCCCACCGCCTGAACCTCGCGTAGCTGCCGCCCGGACAAGGAGACGCCCGCCGTCTCGGCCACGACCCTGGCAGGCTGTGGCCGTGGCCGAGACGGCCGGGTTTCGTGGGGAGCGTGGAGGGTTCGTGCCGGGCGGTCACGGAAGTGCGTCGCCGGGCCGAATCGCGCGCCCGGTCGAGCGGTCAGGGAGCCGGCGGTGTCCGATATCCGCCCATACGACGGTTTTCGAACACCGCCGATCCTTGCGTGGTTCGAAATCCCCCTGTGAGGTGGATTAGGAACCACGGAAGATCCTGACCGTTCGGATCCCACGCTCTCTCACACGGAACCCTCACGTCCCGCAACTCGGACGGCCGATGGAGGCGGGCGCGCCGGTGGGGAGAACCGGCCGGCGCGCCCTTCCTTGCCTACTCCTTCTTCCCTGCCTTGCCGCCACAGGCGGTGGTGAGTGCGGGGTTGAAGTTGTGGATCGCGCCGTTCTGGCCGGCGGTCTTGACGACGGCCCTGGCGGGCGATTTGCAGAGGTCGACCGAGTTGACCAGGAGGCCGCGCTTGCCGCCCTTCATGGTCAGGGTGAAGGTCGAGATCGGGGCGTCGGGGACACCGTTGAAGACGGTGCGGATGCCGCCGCCCTTGTTGTCGATCTTGGCGTCGAGGACGATTTCGATCTGGCCTTTCAGGTCCACCACCAGGTCCGGCAGCTTGTGGTTGGAGCTGCGCAGGTAGACCGGGCCCTGGAGGGGCTTGTCGAGCAGCGGCGTGGTGACCTTGGCGCGGCCGTAGATCGAGGCCGCCGGGCACTTCTGCGCGGCGAACTGGACGCGCGTGCAGACGGTCTTGATGTGGCCCTGGTCGAGCTGGATCTTCTTCGGCACCGAGAAGGAGACCGACGAGATGTTGGCCTTGCCCGCCGGCTCCTTCACCGTCACCTGGAGCTTCGGGTGGCTGCGGCGCTTGGCCGCCTTGCGACCGCCGAGCAGCTTCGGCGCCACCGTCGGCTTGAAGCCGAGGCCGGCGCACCCGGCCGCCTGGAAGCGGTCGGAGAGGTTCGCCGTCGCGCCTTCGGTGCTGGTCGCCTGCGCGGTGACGCTCTCCGGGTCGCAGGAGGTCGGGTTGACGATGAACCCGGAGCGGTCCGCGGTCAGGTTCAGCGAGCGGATCCGCAGCGGGATGCCATCAAGGACGTGCGGCAGTTCGTCGGCCTTGATGGTCACCTGGGCGCTGGTCGGATCGACGAAGCCGGCGGCGCGGACGTTGACCGTGCCGAGGTCGAGTGGCCCGGCCACCGCCGGGACGACGAAGTCGAGCCCGTACGGCGCGCCCTTATATGGACCGGTGAGGTACATCCGCCCGGTCCGCACGTAGAACGGGTTGGTCCCCGCCCCGGCGCCGTGCCGACCTGGCTGGCCGCGCCGCAGGCCCCCGCGTTCGCGGCGGCGTCGGCGCACGGCGGCACGCCCTTCAGGACGGGCAGCACGCCGAGTGGCAGGGTCGCGTCGACCCGGCCGAATTCCTGGTTGCCGTCGGGACGGTTCAGCTGCAGCGTGAACGGCGAGTGGGTCGCCGCCGCGCTGGAGCGCGTCCCCGCTTCCAGCGAGATCCCGAAGGGGCGCTGGTCGGCGTTCGAGGCGCAGGAGCCCGCGGGCGAAGAGTTGACCGTCACCGAGCTCCCCGCGGCGACGGCCGGGCCGCCGTTCCAGGGGGAGAGCGAGGCGGTCGACGCCTGGGTGCCGCAGACGACCGGGGTCGCCAGCACCGCGCTCGGGCCACTGAAGAAGTGCAGCTTGAAATCGCTGAACGGCACCTGCGGCGTGTTGTCGAAGGTGGTCACGAGCCGGCCCGTGGACGGGTCCAGTTCGATCTTCCCCGGCAGCTTCACCAGCACCCCGTCGGCTTCGCCGGAGAGGTAGATCGCGATCAGCGTCCCGAACGGGTTTTCGGTCTGCCGGGCAAGGTAGATCCCGCCTTCGATCGGTTCCGACAAGAGCGGCGTGTCGATCGCCACCGTGCCGATCTTCGAGTTCTGGGGACAGGTCGAGGCCGCTTCTGAGAACTGGTCGAACTGGGCGATCGAGCATCCGACCAGCCCGTTGGCGGTCGAGGGGTTGATCGAGATCCCCGGCGGCAGCGTCACCACCGTCGACTTCAGGTTCGCCGAGGCGAGCCCTTCGGGGTTCGTGTTCTGCGGGATGTGGACGTTGACCGCCAGCCCCGACGGCGAGTCGGCCGCCGCCGAGTCGAGCGAGGTCGTCACCGACGGTTCGAACGGCACCAGGTCGCAGCCGTCGGCGCCGAGCGGCTCGCCCGCTTCACCGTGCGTGGTGAATTCGGCAGCGTCGGCGCCGCCCTGCCACGAAGTGACGCGCAGCTTCGTCGTCTGCGGGCCGGTGCAGGAGGTCGGCAGGGTCATGAACGGCTTCGGTTCCGAGCGGTACGGGCAACCGTTCGATGGCATTTTTTCCAGCCCGTTTTTCGCTTCCAGACAGGCGCCGCGTTCGGCGTCGTGGCGCGGGTCGGCCGGGTTGCCCCAGAAGCTCAGCCCCGTGCCCGAGAGCGGCAGGCCCTGCGAGATGTTCGACAGGTGGATGTCCAGGCCGTAGCCCTGCGCGCCGCCCTGTTCGGCGGGCCGCACGCTCGCGATCGCGATCACCGGATCGACCAGGACGACGAAGCCGAACATCGCCGGCACGCCCTTGGACGGGACCAGGTTGTAGACCGGGAAGGTGAGTTTGGTGCCGTTGGTGAAGATCGTCGTCGTCCCCACCTGGGTGTCTTCGGGACACCCGAGCTGGCCCAGTTCGTGGATGAAGGTGCTTCTTCTTGTGCTTCTTCGGCTTCTGGTTTGCCGGGCCGACGAAGGTGCGGGAGCCGATCTGGGCGCCCGCCGGGGCCGCTTCAAGCGGCGGCCTGCACGCTTCGGCTTCGCAGGGCGGCGAGGCGTTCGGCGTCCCCGGGAACCCGCCGCCGACCTTGGCGTCGTAGACGTCGATGAAATCGTCGGTGTCGCCCGGGACCAGCTGGTTGCGCGTCTCGAAGAAGACGTCGTCCCCGGACGCGCTCGCGTCCAGCAGCCGCGATTCGAACTTGCCGCTGCCGGAGGAGATCAGGCTGACCTGGCCTCCCTCCCACTCGTAGACGTCGGGTTTGCCGTTGTTGTCCTGCGGCACCAGCGCCGCGCGGCGGTCTGGAAGAACAGCCGGTTGCCGTCGGTGGAGAGGACGCCCGTGGCCGGCGCCCCGGCGTAGGACGGCGGCGCGATCGTCGCTTCCGCCGGGGTCGAGCCGGGCCGCCCGCAGGAGACGCGGGCGAGCCGGCCGGTGGCCGCGTCGTAGCGGTAGATCTCGTTGGTCCCTTCCACGTCGGGATGGGACGGGTCGAGCGCCCGGCTGGAGACGAAGGCGAGGACACCGCCGTTCGGGGTGAGGCGGCTGGAGCCCTGCGGGCCGCTGAACTCGCTCGCCAGCGGGTCCGACGGGCCCAGTTCGGCGACGAACGCGAGCGGCTGCCCGAGCGTCCAGTGGTACAGGTTGGTCGCGCCCGTCGTGCCACCCGCGGCGAGGTTCGCCCGCGAGGTGAAGTAGGCGCCCTCGCCGTCCTTGCTGACCACGACGCCGGCGACGCCGGCGCCGAAGTGTTCGTCGGCCGGATCGGTGGCGACCGACAGGTCGGTCAGCTTGCCGGTCGCGACTTCGTAGCGGTAGAGGTTCGGCGCCAGGTTCGGCGGGTTGCCGGCGTTGGCGTCATCGGTGATCCGCGAGCTGCTGGTGAAGAAGGCGCTCGAGCCGTCGGCGGCGGCGCCGACGAAGGTCACCGTACCGGGGGTCGGATCGGCCGGCCGGCGCTGGGACGCCGAGACCTCGACCGTGCTCGCGTCGTTCGTCCGCATGTACAGCTGCGGCCCGAAGAATTCCGACCCTTCGGCCGGTTTGCTGGCGACGAAGAAGACCCGCGAGCCGTCTTCGGACACCGGATAGGCCGCGCGGGTGCCGAACGTCGAGCTGAGGCCTTCCGGGCTCGGCGCGCTCTGGCCCGGGAGGATCGTGACGTTGCGCAGCGTCCCGTCGGCGAATTCGTAGAGGTTGTCGAACGCGGACGACGGGGTGTCCGGCGTCAGCGGCGTGCTGGATTCGAAGAAGACGTGACGGAAGTCCGTCGACGCTCCCACGATCGTGTAGCTGACGAATTTGTTCCCGTTGAACGGCGCGTACGGCGTCATCAGTTCCTCGGTGTTCGTCGCGTTGTCGCGCAGGTAGAGGCTGGCGAAGCCGCTCTGGGCGGTGCCGGTGAGGTTCCGGCTGCTGGCGGCGACGGTGTGTTCGAGGTCCGGCGAGACCAGCAGCGCGGGCCCGAACGCGAGCGACGTCAGGTTTTCATCCGGCGGCGAGGCGCCCACGGTCCGCCAGGCGTCCGCCCCGCGATGGGCCGCGTAGGAGGTGATCAGGATGCCGGAGGGCGATCCCGGCAGGCCGTTCACGGCGGTGAAGGTCACACCGTTGCCGCTCGGCTCGGCGAAGCCTTCGACCGGCGTCGAGGTCCCTTCTTTGCCGATGTCGTTGTTGCCCTTTTCGGTCGAGACCTGCTCCCAGGCGCGGCCGTCGGGCAGGACCTGCGGCGAGCCCGCGCCGACCGTGGTGAAGACGCGGTCGGTGCTTTCGAAGGTGCCGAGGGTGCTGCTCGCGACCAGCTGGAAGTGGTAAGTCGTCGCCGGGGCGAGGCCGACCAGGTGGGTCGAGACCTTCTTCGGCGTGAAGCCCGCGCCGACGTCGGTGCCCGGCGGCGCCGGGGCGACCTGCCCGTAGGCGGCGTGGTCCCGTAGCGGAAGAAGTAGCGGGTGTCGCTGCCGCGCGGGTTGACGGCAGCGTTCAGGTTCGCCCCGTCGGAGCCGACCGCGGCGGCGACGATTTCACTCGCCTCCGGCGCCCCGGCTTCCGGTTCGGCGACGACCCGGACCCGGCCTTCCGGGTAGTCGGTCAGGTAGAAGGCGCCCGGCAGGCTCCCCGGGTAGGAGGCCTGTGGATCGAAGGCGAGGCCGTAGGACTTCGGTTCGGTTTCGTCCTTCTGCCGGCCGACCGGCGTGCCGTCGGTTTCGAACGCTTCGACGCTGGCGGCGCCGACGACGAAGAGCCGGCCGCTGCCGGGGTCGACGGCGACCGAGTACGCCCCGCCCGGCCAGCCTGGCAGCCGGATAGGACCGTGCAGGTCTGCGGCGCCGAGGTGCCGTCTTTCACACCCCAGCCCCAGGCGCGGACGAAGCTCCCCGCGCCGTCGAATTCGTCGATCCGGTTGTTGGCGGTGTCGGCGATGAAGGCGTGGCCGGTCGTCGGGTCGATCGCGATGCCGCCGGGATGGGAGAGCTGCCCCGGCCCCGTGCCGGCTTCGCCGAAGCTCGAGACCGGCAGGACCACGGCCGCGGCGGAGGTCGCGCCGACGACCGCCACGGCGAGCACGGTCACGATCGTCAGGAGCGCGGCGAAGCCCAGCCCAGTTCGCGTCCTCGAGTTCCGAAGTTGCGCGGCACCGACTCTGCCCGTCGCAGGACGTCGCACCGGATCCCTCTCCTTTATTCCCTGGATCCGTGCGGCGTTTTGATGGCTACCGCGACGGACTTGTTCCCTGTTCCGCCGAACAGACACGTTGCATTGCGTTACGTATCTGTTTCAACAGCGGACGGGACCGTATACGAACCTGAGCGTATGTGTCAAGGATCGATGTAAGGGTTTCGGGTGCTCAATAAGTATGAGAAAGCGGTATCAGTTCGGAACCCGCACTGGACCCTGGAGGCTCGCGTCTTTATCCTTCCGCTCCGCACATCGCATGGCCGGGTCCTTGGACGCAGCGGCGCATGAGTGAGCCCTGATGAACGCCCGGCCCCCAGCCAAAGAGCCCCCCGAACCGAAGCTGATCAAGGCCGCCCGCAAGGCGGTCGAAGCCCACGGGTACGCCGGGCTGACGCTGGAGCGGATCGCCGCCGAGGCCGACGTCTCCCGGGTCACCCTGCACCGGCGCGGCCACTCCAAGGACGAGATCTTCAACGCGCTGGCCGTCCAGGTGCGCGAAGAACACCGCGACGCGCTCTGGCCCGCGCTGACCGCGAGCGGCGACGGCGCCGACCGCCTGCGGATGGCGGTGACGAAGATCTGCGACATGTGCGAGCGCGACCTCCACGTGATGCTGGCCACGCGCGCCCACCTCGACGCCGCCGCCCACGGCGCCAACGGCCCCGACCCGCAGACGAACTGGATCGTCGCCGAACCCCTCCAGGTCCTGGCCCGCGACGGCATCGCCGACGGTTCCCTGCGCGAGGGCGACCCCGAGGTCCTGGGCGCCCTCCTGGTCAACTGGGCCGGCTGGACCTACGTCCACCTCCGCACCGCCTTCGGCTGGAAACAGCGCCGCGCCCGCAGCGTCGTCGTCGACCAACTGACCGCCGCCTTCGCCGTCGGCTAGGCGCCGTCGGTCGCTCGCAGGAAGGCCAGAACGGCCAGGACCCGGCGGTGGTCGTCGCCGGCGGCGCTCAGGTTCAATTTGCCGAAGATGCTGGAGACGTGCTTCTCCACGGCGCCGGGGGTGACGACGAGCTGCTCGGCGATCGCGTTGTTGGTGCGGCCCTCGGCCATCAGGGAGAGGACCTCGCGCTCGCGGGGGGAGAGGGCGTCGATCGGGCTTTCCGCCTCGGCGCGGCGTTCGCCGACCAGCTCGGCGACGACCTCGCGGTCGAGGGCGGTGCCGCCGTCGGCGACGCGGCGGATCGCGTCGAGGAAGGCGGGGATGTCCCCCACCCGCTCCTTGAGCAGGTAGCCGACGCCGCCTTCGCCGCCCGCCAGGAGCTCGGCGGTGTAGACCGGCTCGACGTACTGGGAGAGGATCAGCACGCCCATCTCCGGCCGGCGCTTGCGTGCCTCGACCGCGGCGCGGATGCCCTCGTCGGTGAAGGTCGGCGGCAGGCGGACGTCGACGATCGCGAGGTCGGGCTTGTGGCCGCCGACGATCCGCAGCAGGCCCTCGCCGTCTTCCGCCTGCGCGACGACCTCGATCTCGCGTTCGCGCAGCAGCGCGATCAGCCCCTCGCGCAGCAGCAGGTTGTCCTCGGCGATCACGACCCGCACGGCAGCCTCACCTCGATCCGCGTGCCGCCCTCGGCCGGCGACACGATCTTCATTTCGCCGTCGAGCGCCGCCACCCGGCGTCGCAGCCCGTCGAGCCCGCCGCCTTCGCTGACCGCGGCGCCCCCCGGTCCGTCGTCGGCGATCGTCACGTCCAGCATCTCGTCACGCTCATCCAATCGCAGCAGCACCGCGGCCGCCGCCCCGGGGGCATGCTTGGCGACGTTGGTCAGGGACTCGGCGACGACGAAGTAGGCGGCGCTCTCGACCACCGGCGCGGGGCGGCGCGGGATCTGAGCGTCGACCGTCACCGGGATCGGGGCGCGGGTGCCGAGCGCCTCGACCGCCGCGGCGAGGCCGCGGTCGGAGAGCACCGGCGGGGCGATGCCGCGGGCGAGGTCGCGCAGCTCGGCGTTCGCCGCCGTCGCCTCGGAGCGCGCCTGGCGCACCAGCGCGGCGATCTCGGGACGGTCGGCGAGGCCCTCCTCGGCGCGCCCGAGCTGCATCGAGAGCGCGACGAGGCGCGCCTGGGCACCGTCGTGGAGGTCGCGCTCGATCCGGCGGAGCTCCGCCGCCTGCACGTCGAGGGCGCCGCGCCGGGTCTCGGTCAGCGTCTCCACCCGCTCGGTCAGCTCGCGCTCGCGCTCGTCGCCGTAGAGCTGGCGCCAGGCGAGCTGGGCCAGCAGGACGACGACGAAGAGGACGACCAGGCCGAGAATGGTCCAGATCGGCCAGAAGGTGCCGAAACCGGTCAGCGCCCAGACCGCGATCGTCACCCCGACGATCACCAGGGACACGGCGGCGAGGATCGCCATCCCACGACGTTCGGGGGCGAGGCGGACCGCCTCGCGCAGGCCGAAGTGCAGGCTGAGGGGGATCAGGAGGCCGAGCCAGACCCAGGCGGGCCAGTAGTACCCGGCGCCCGCCGCCGCCCAGATCACGGTGACGAACAAGCCGATCAGGCCGGAGATCGCCGCGTGCACCGCCAGCGAGAGCTCGCCCGCCGGGATCATCCGCCGCAGCGCGCCTGAGGAGAGCGGGAGCTTCGGCCCGTCGCCGGAGGCGGGCGCGGCGCCGGCGGGCACCTCCTCGCCGTCGAGCAGGCGCACCGCCAACCACAGCTCGCCCATGGCCATCCACCGGTTGACGAAGAACGTGACCGCGGCGAGCGGGAACGCGAGCACCGTCGCCAGCAGGGCCAGCGGCAGGCTGTCGATGTTCCAAAGACCCCAGTCGACGCCTTCCGAGATCGACCAATACCAGAGCGGCATCGTGAAGAAGGCGATCACCGACGCCACCAGGGAGACGGCGACGACGGCGAAGGTGAAGCCGAGCACCGAGTGGACGACGAGCCAGCTCAGGTCTTTCCAGGTCTGCTTGTCGCGGGTGGTGCTGGAGAGGCGAGCGAGGAAGCTCTCGCCCCGGTGGTCCTTATAGGTGGCCCGCAGCGGTCGCCCGAGCAGCAGCGCGGCGTTGCGACGGTCGAGCTCCGCCGTCCAGCGGAAGGCGATCACGCTCAGCAGGTAGAGCGGCAGGCCGATGATGAAGATGATGAGCGAGAGGACGACGCTCGCCGCGGTCACCCACACGCAGAACGCGAGGACCGCCGTGAGGCCGCCGATCGAGAGGTAGGCGAGGTCGAGGCCGGCGCGGCGGGCGAGGCCGGCGAGTCGCTCGCCGAACCCCGCCTCGCCCTGGGCCGCGGAGGGCGCGGCGCTCACGCGCCGGCCTCCGTGGTCGCGGGACGCCGCGTAGGGCGGACGCGGCCCGCCTCGTCCGCGTCACCCTCCGGCGCGCCGCCCGCCATCGCCGGCGCCGGGCCCTCGAGCCCGACCCGCGGCAGCCACCGCAGCGCCCGCGGCAGGTACCAGTTGCGCTCGCCCAGCAGCTTCATCGTCGCCGGCAGGAGCACCCCGCGGATGATCGTCGCGTCGATCAGGATCGCCGCCGCCAG
>Ga0153956_1001161_pt1 | contig 24667 bp, 17 predicted proteins | sample TSFL040MetaG_FD_104704 | JGI IMG/M metagenome (GOLD analysis project Ga0153956, IMG submission 104704) | Attine ant fungus gardens microbial communities from Florida, USA - TSFL040 MetaG | ecosystem: Host-associated > Fungi > Mycelium > Unclassified | place: USA: Florida, Wekiwa Springs... | reverse complement strand
TCGAGCAGGAAGCCATTGATGAACTTGATGATGGCGACGCCCAGAACGGCCGACGGCAGGAACGCCACGATCACCGCCAGCGCGAAGTGGCGCGCCTTGGCATCGGTGAACATGCCGGTGATCACGTCCCAGATCTTGCGCCAATAAACCGCGACGACCGACAGCACCGCGCCGAACTGGATGACCACGGTGAAGGCTTCCCACTGCTCCTTGTTGAGGCCGAGGAAATTCTCGGCGACGAGCAGATGCGCGGTGGAGGAGACGGGCAGGAATTCCGTGAGGCCTTCGACAATGCCCAGCCAAACCGCATTCAGAAGATCGCCCATACCGGCTCCAGATTCGCGTGAAGTCACGCCTGCCTAGCACGGCCCGTGGATTTCCCGACATTGTGGAAAGTTATGACAGCTATACTGACTAACTGGATTTCGAGCGGCATCACGGTGGTTACACAAAGCGCCAATCCAGAGGAATTTTAGACAGTATTAGTGTCCTATCTTACATATTCTACTCGATCCCATCCTCAGAATCTGCCACATGGCAATCTCATTGCGCTGGAGCGTGCCTTGGCCGAACGAATGTTACGCTTTGTTTCCACCGATCAGCAGCCGCCCCAGAAGCGGCCGGCGGATGTTCGCGCGGGCGATTTCCATGAGGTCTATGCCGAGTTCATCGCCGCCAAAGCCGAGGAACAGGCCAGCCGCTGCTCGCAATGCGGCGTGCCGTTCTGCCAGGTGCATTGCCCGCTGCAGAACAACATCCCCGACTGGCTGAAGCTCACCGCCGAAGGCCGTCTCGAAGAGGCGTACGAGCTTTCGCAATCCACCAACAACATGCCGGAGATCTGCGGCCGCATCTGTCCGCAGGACCGGTTGTGCGAAGGCAACTGCGTCATCGAGCAATCCGGCCACGGCACCGTTACCATCGGCGCGGTCGAAAAATATCTGAGCGACACCGCGTGGAAGAACGGCTGGGTGAAGCCCCTCACCCACCGCCGCGTGCGCAGCGAACATGTCGGCATTATCGGCGCCGGTCCCGCCGGACTTGCCGCCGCCGAAGAACTGCGCCGCAAGGGCTACAAAGTGACGGTCTATGACCGCCACGACCGCGCGGGCGGCTTGCTCACCTATGGCATCCCGAACTTCAAGCTGGAGAAGGACGTTGTCGCGCGCCGCGTGAAGCGGCTGGAAGACGGCGGCGTGATCTTCAAACTCGGCTTTGAAGTCGGGCGCGACGGATCACTCGCCGATCTTCGCGCGCAGCACGATGCCGTGCTGATTGCCACCGGCACCTACAAAGCCCGCGCCATCGATGCGCCGGGCGTCGCGATGAACAACATCGTCGAGGCGCTGGATTATCTCATCGCCTCCAATCGCAAAGGCTTCGGCGATGCGGTGCCGGACTTCGACAATGGCGCGCTGGACGCGAAGGGCAAGCACGTCGCCGTCATCGGCGGTGGTGATACCGCGATGGACTGCGTACGCACCGCCATCCGCCAGGGCGCGGAACAAGTGTCCTGCATCTATCGCCGCGACATGGAGAACATGCCGGGCAGTCTGCGCGAAGTCGCCAATGCCGATGAAGAAGGCGTGGTGTTCGAATGGCTCACGCTGCCCAAGGGCTTCCTCGGCAAGAAGAAGGTCAGCGGCGTGCGGCTGACGCGCATGCGCCTCGGCACGCCGGACCCTTCCGGCCGCAAGACGCCGGTGGAAATCGCCGACAGCGAGTTCACGCTGGACGCCGATCTCGTCATCAAGGCGCTGGGTTTCGATGCGGAGAACCTGCCGCAGATTTTCGATGCGCCGGGGCTTGGCGTTTCGCGCTGGGGCACGCTCTCGACCGATCCGAAAACATTGCAAACCACGATGGACGGCGTGTTCGGTGCCGGCGACATCGTGCGCGGCGCATCGCTCGTGGTGTGGGCGATCAAGGATGGCCGCGATGCGGCGGCGTCCATTCACAAATATCTCGAAGCGAAAGCGGCTCCCGCTTTGGAGGCTGCCGAATGAGCAACCTTTCAACCACCCTCCCCTTGAGGGAGGGTCGGAGAGCGCAGCGATCCGGGGAGGGGCGAAACTCGCTCTTTCCGCGTCATGCCCCTCCCCGAAAAATTCCGCGCAACTCGCTTTGCTCGCCGCTTGAATTTTGTCGACCCTCCCTCAAGGGGAGGGTGGTCTGATGGAGCATCCCGTGAATACGGCCGAAAACGATATCGCGCGTTACATCGCCAACGCGCAGAAGCTTGAGAACGCGCACGCCTATTCGCCCGCCGATGAACATGATGCCTGCGGCGTCGGCTTCGTCGCTGCCATCGACGGCAAGCCGCGCCGCGATGTCGTCGCGCGCGCGATCGATGCGTTGAAAGCGGTCTGGCATCGCGGCGCGGTGGATGCGGATGGCAAGACCGGCGACGGTTGCGGCATTCATCTGCAGGTGCCGCAGGATTTCTTCCGCGAAGCCGTGCAGCAGACGGGGCACAAGCTGCGCTCCGGCCGCATCGCGGTAGGCCAGATCTTCCTGCCGCGCACCGATTACAATGCGCAAGAAACCTGCCGCACCATCGTGGAATCCGAAATTCTGCGCTTCGGCTTTTATCTTTATGGCTGGCGTCAGGTGCCGATCGACATTTCGATCATCGGCGAGAAGGCCAACGCCACGCGCCCGGAAATCGAGCAGATCATGTTCGACACCGGCGACGAGGATTTCGAAGCGCTGGACCGCCGCCTCTATCTCTGCCGCCGCCGCATCGAGAAGCGCGTGCGCGAAGCATCGATTCAAGACTTCTATGTCTGCTCGCTGTCGTCACGCTCGCTGATCTACAAGGGCATGTTCCTCGCGGAGCATCTCAGCGAATTCTATCCCGACCTGAAGGACGAACGCTTCGTCTCCGCCTTCGCGATCTTCCATCAGCGTTATTCGACGAACACCTTCCCGACGTGGCGGCTGGCGCAACCCTTCCGCATGCTCGCCCACAATGGCGAGATCAACACGCTGAAGGGCAACGTCAACTGGATGAAGAACCACGAATTCAAGATGGCGTCCGAGTTGTTCGGCGAGCATGGCGACGACATCAAGCCCATCGTGCAGGCGGGTGGTTCCGATTCCGCGGCGCTCGACTCTGTGTTCGAGGTCCTGGTGCGCGCGGGCCGCTCTGCGCCGCTCGCGAAAACTCTGCTCGTTCCCGAAGCGTGGTCGAAGAAAGCCTCCACGATGCCGGAAGCGCATCGCGCGATGTACGCCTATGCCAATGGCGTGATGGAGCCGTGGGATGGGCCCGCCGCCCTCGCCGCCACCGATGGCCGCTGGGTGATCGCGGGCATGGACCGCAATGGTTTGCGTCCGCAACGCTACGCCATCACCGAAGATGGCTTGCTCTGCACCGGTTCGGAAACCGGCATGGTGGTGCTGGATGAACGCACCGTGGTGCGCAAAGGCCGCGTCGGCCCCGGCCAGATGATCGCGCTCGATCTCGACGAAGGCCGTTTCTACGAAGATCGCGAGATCAAGGACAAGCTCGCCTCCGAATTCCCGTATGCCGAATGGGCGAAGAAGATCGTGGAGCTGGAGCCGATCATCGGCCCCGGCCCCGAGCCGCGCATGTTCGACCGCGATGGTTTGCGCCGCCGCCAGGTCGCCGCCGGCATGACGTTGGAAGATGTCGAACTGATCCTCGCGCCGATGGTGGAAGACGGCAAGGAAGCCGTCGGCTCCATGGGCGACGACACGCCACTTGCGGTTCTCTCCGAACAATACCGGCCGCTATCGCATTTCTTCCGGCAGAATTTCAGCCAGGTCACCAACCCGCCGATCGATCCGCTCCGCGAAGAACGCGTGATGTCGCTGAAGACGCGCTTCCGCAATCTGGGCAACGTGCTGGCGCAGGATGAAACACAGGCGGAAGTCTTCGTGCTGGAAAGCCCCGTCATCTCCACCGGCATGATGGAGCGGATGAAGGACCACCTCGAAGGCCGCTTCTACGAAATCGATTGCGTCTTCGAAGTGCGCGACGGCAAGCCGAAAGACGGCAACGCGCTGGGCCGCGCGCTGGAGCGCATCAAGAACGATGCCGAAGATGCGGTACGTCAGGGTTACAACCACCTCATTCTCACCGATGAACGCATCTCGAACGAACTCGCGGCTATTCCGATGATTCTCGCCACCGGCGCGGTGCATTCGCATCTGGTGCGGCAGGGGCTGCGTACCTACACCTCGCTCAACGTGCGTTCGGCGGAATGTTTCGACACGCATTATTTCGCGGTGCTGGTCGGCGTCGGCGCGACCACGATCAACGCCTATCTCGCGCAGGAATGCATTGCGGACCGCCACGCGCGCGGGCTTTTCGGCAAGATGGCGCTCGGTCCCTGCGTGAAGCGCTATCTCGACAGCGTGAATGCCGGCTTGCTGAAGATCATGTCCAAGATGGGCATTTCGGTGATCTCGTCCTATCGCGGCGCTTACAATTTCGAAGCGGTGGGCCTGTCGCGTTCGATGGTGGCGGAGATTTTCCCCGGCATGTCGAGCCGCATCTCCGGCATCGGCCTCGGCGGCATCGCCAAGAAGGTCGCGCGCCAGCATGCGCGCGCGCATGATGCCGATGTCATCGCCCTGCCCGTGGGCGGCTTCTACAAAGCCCGCGCCAATGGCGAAACACACGCGCATGGCGCGGCGCTGATCCATCTGCTGCAAAGCGCGGTGACGACGGACTCCTATTCCACCTATCGCAAATATTCCGAAGCGGTGTGGGCATTGCCGCCGGTGTCGTTGCGGCATCTGATGAACATCCGCAAAGGCAACGCTCCGATCGCGCTGGAAGAAGTGGAGTCCATCACCGAAATCCGCAAGCGCTTCGTCACGCCGGGGATGAGCCTTGGCGCACTAGGTCCGGAAGCACATGAGGTGTTGAACATCGCCATGAACCGCATCGGCGCGAAATCCGACAGCGGCGAAGGCGGCGAAGATCCTGCGCGCTTCAAGGCGAAGCCGAACGGTGACAATCCGAACAGCGCCATCAAGCAGGTGGCGTCCGGCCGCTTCGGCGTTACCGCGGAATATCTGAACCAGTGCCGTGAATTGGAGATCAAGGTCGCTCAAGGCGCCAAGCCCGGTGAAGGCGGACAGCTTCCCGGCTTCAAGGTGACGGAGATGATCGCGAAGCTGCGCCATGCCACGCCCGGCGTGATGCTGATCTCGCCGCCGCCGCATCATGACATCTATTCCATCGAGGATCTGGCGCAGCTCATCTATGACCTGAAGCAGATCAATCCCGAAGTGCGTGTTTGCGTGAAGTTGGTGTCTGCATCAGGCATCGGCACCATTGCGGCGGGCGTGGCAAAAGCGAAAGCCGACGTCATTCTTATCTCCGGCCACAATGGTGGCACCGGCGCCTCGCCGCAGACGTCGATCAAATATGCGGGTGTGCCATGGGAGATGGGGCTCACCGAAGCCAACCAGATCCTGACGCTGAACAATCTGCGCCACCGCGTGACCTTGCGCACCGATGGCGGCATCCGCACGGGCCGCGACGTGGTGATGGCGGCGATGATGGGCGCGGAAGAATATGGCGTCGGCACCGCATCGCTGGTGGCGATGGGTTGCATCATGGTGCGCCAATGCCATTCCAACACCTGCCCTGTCGGCGTCTGCACGCAGAACGAAGCGTTGCGCGAGAAATTCACCGGCACGGCGGACAAAGTGATCAACCTGTTCAGCTTCATCGCCGAAGAAGTCCGCGACATCCTTTCGCAACTCGGCTTCCGCAAGCTGGAAGATGTTATCGGCCGCACCGACCTGCTCTATCAGATGAGCCGCGGCGCGGAAGAACTCGACGATCTGGATTTGAACCCGCTGCTGGTGCAGGCCGATCCAGGCAATTATCCGCGCAGCTCCACCCGCACGGGCCGCAACGAAGTACCCGATGCACTGGACACGCAGATCGAGAATGACGCGCAAGCGTTCCTGAACGCGGGTGAGAAGATGCAGCTCACCTACAATGTGCGCAACACGATGCGCAGCATCGGCGCGCGCATTTCATCGCGCATCGTGCGCAAATGGGGCATGACGGGATTGCCGCATGGCCATCTCACCTTGCGCCTGCGCGGAAGCTGTGGCCAATCGCTGGGCGCGTTCTCCGTACAGGGCGTGAAGATCGAAGTGTTCGGCGACGCCAACGATTATGTGGGCAAGGGATTGTCCGGCGCGACGATCAGCTTGCGCCCGACGACCGCCGCCAAGTTCGTGGCGCGCGACAACACGATCATCGGCAACACCTGCCTCTATGGCGCAACGAGCGGCAAGCTGTTCGCGGCGGGGCAAGCGGGCGAACGCTTCGCCGTGCGCAATTCCGGTGCGACGACGGTGGTGGAAGGCTGCGGCTCGAATGGCTGCGAATACATGACCAACGGCGTGGCCGTGATCCTTGGCGCCATCGGCGATAACTTCGCCGCGGGCATGACGGGCGGCATGGCTTTCGTTTATGACGCCGACGGCCGCTTCCAGGATCATCTCAACAGCGACACGGTGGTCGCCCAGCGCGTGCAGACGTCGCACTGGAACAACGTGCTCTACAATCTGATCGATGAGCACCGCCGCGAGACGATGTCCGTCTTCGCGGGCGAGTTGCTGGCGCATTGGGATGTCGAGCGCGCAAATTTCTGGCAAGTCGTCCCAAAGGAAATGCTGAACCGCCTCGCGCAACCGCTCACCGAGAGCAAAGAGGCGGCGGAGTAAGCGTCACGGCCTTGAATGTTTCGGTTGATAGAGCCCTAGCGTTCCGCCACCGGGCAGCGTGATGCGCGAGACAATGCCCCAGCCCTGATCGGCGGGCGCTTCGCAGGCGACACCGGCCTTCTTCAGCGATGCGACCTCAGCCTCGACATTATCGGTCATCAGCCAGAGTTCATGACCATTGTTCTCATCCGACGGATGCACCATGGCGTCCGTCTTCGGCAGCGCGAAGATGAGCCGTCCATTGCCGACATCGACGTTCGGCAATTTGAGGACGTTTTTGAGGAACGCCTTATCGGCTTCGGCATCCGTGGAGCCGATGGTGACGTGTGCCCCGCTGATCATCATGATCTCCTGTAATGTGTGGTGCGGATTAGACCCGCGATTGGCGACGCCAGCCACAGCCTAAATTTTAGGCATATCGCCCAAATCGCAGGCGAAACCCTGGTCTGCCTGCGCAACAAACTTCTAACCCACTGATTTCGCTTGTGGATATCCCGTCCACCGGTTGGCATGAACCCTGCTAAATCCTTAACAACACAGCCTGGCGATCCATGCTCGCCGGGCCGGGAGCACATATGAAAAAGATCGAAGCCATCATCAAACCCTTCAAGCTCGACGAAGTGAAGGAAGCCCTTCAGGAAGTCGGTATCCAGGGCATCACCGTCACCGAAGCCAAGGGCTTTGGCCGCCAGAAAGGCCACACCGAGCTTTATCGCGGCGCCGAATATGTCGTCGACTTTCTGCCCAAGGTGAAGATCGAGATCGTCATTGCCGACCAGCAGCTCGAAGCGGCGGTGGAAGCGATCCAGAAAGCCGCGCGCACCGGGCGCATCGGCGACGGCAAGATCTTCGTGCTCAACGTCGATGAAGTTATCCGCATCCGCACCGGCGAGACCGGCGCGGACGCGATCTGAAATCCATTGGGGTGAACCAGTTCAACTGTTCGAAGGGAAGTTAGCATCATGGCCGAGAAGAAAGACGCCCACCACATTCTGAAGACGATCAAGGACAAGGAAATCAAGTTCGTCGATCTTCGCTTCACCGATCCGCGCGGCAAGTGGCAGCACGTCACGTTCGACCTGTCGCTCGTCGATGAAGACATGCTCACCAACGGCACGATGTTCGACGGCTCCTCCATCGGCGGCTGGAAGGCCATCAACGAATCCGACATGACTCTTCTGCCGGATTGCGAAAGCGCCGTGATCGATCCCTTCTTCGCGCAGCCGACGCTCGCCATCTTCTGCGACGTGGTCGAGCCCACCACCGGCCAGCGCTACGCGCGCTGCCCGCGCTCCATCGCGAAAGCCGCCGAGAAATACATGGCGTCCGCCGGCGTGGGCGATACCGCCTATTTCGGCCCGGAAGCCGAGTTCTTCATGTTCGACGATGTGCGTTTCGACGTGCAGATGAACAAGGGCTTCTATTATCTCGACTCCGCCGAAGGCGCGTACAACACCGGCAAGGAATATGAAGGCGGCAATCTTGGTCACCGCCCCGGCGTGAAGGGCGGTTACTTCCCCGTTCCGCCGGTCGATAGCGCGCAGGACATCCGCTCTGAAATGCTCGCCATCATGGGCGACATGGGCATCGAGCCGGAAAAACACCACCACGAAGTCGCCACCGCGCAGCATGAGCTTGGCTTCAAGTTCAACACGCTGACCAAGTGCGGCGATAACATGCAGATCTATAAATATGTCATCCACCAGGTTGCCGCCGCTTACGGCAAGTCCGCGACCTTCATGCCCAAGCCCATCATGGGCGACAACGGTTCGGGCATGCACGTCCACCAGTCGATCTGGAAAAGCGGCAAGCCGCTCTTCGCCGGTTCGGGTTATGCCGATCTGTCGGACACCTGCCTCTATTACATCGGCGGCATCATCAAGCACGCGAAGGCGCTCAACGCCTTCACCAACCCGCTGACGAATTCCTACAAGCGCCTCATCCCCGGCTTCGAAGCGCCGGTGCTGCTCGCTTACTCGGCGCGCAATCGTTCGGCGTCGTGCCGCATTCCGTTCAGCGCCTCGCCGAACGGCAAGCGCGTGGAAGTGCGCTTCCCCGATCCGGGCGCGAACCCGTATCTCGCTTATGCCGCGCTGCTGATGGCGGGCCTCGACGGCATCGAGAACAAGATCCATCCGGGCGATCCGATGGACAAGGACCTGTACGCGCTGCCGCCGGAAGAATTGAAGGAAGTGCCGACCGTGTGCGGCTCGCTCCGCGAAGCGCTCGACAATCTCGACCGCAACCGCGGCTTCCTCAAGAAGGGCGGCGTGTTCTCGGACGATTTCATTGACGCCTGGCTCGAACTGAAGATGCAGGAAGTGTACGCGTTCGAACACACCCCGCATCCGGTCGAGTTCAAGATGTATTATTCGGTGTAAGAGCGCGAATAGTGAGTGGCGAATGGCGAGTGGGGGGAACCCCTGCTCGCCATTTTGTTTTTTGCGCTTGCAGTTTTTCTAAAACCAAAACCGTCATGGCCGGGCTTGTCAGAACGGCGACCGCTCGCTATTGGCGAGCTTTTACGCCGCCGCCGCTTCCGACTTGCCTTGCACGCCATCCACCGGCTTGCACGGCAGCACGACATAGGCGCGCGCGCCTCTGCCCTGCTCGCTTTCGAGCCATGCGCGGCCGCCATGCAGCTCGGTCAGGCCGCGTACGAGAGCGAGCCCCAGCCCCGTCCCACCACCTTGTCGATCGTAACGATTGTCCACTTGGCTGAACGGTTTGAAGATCTTGTCCAGCTTGTCGCGCGGAATGCCCGGGCCGTTGTCCTCGACCATGATCTGGAAATCGCCGCTGCGCGAACGCGACGCGACGACGCCGATGCGCCCGCCTTCCGGCGTGAACTTCACGGCGTTGGAAACGAGATTGATCAGAATCTGCTTGAGTGCGCGTTCGTCGGCGAACAATTCCGGCGCATCCGGACTGACGTCGATGACCAGCTCCTGGCGGCGTTCGCGCGCCTTGACGGCGATGATCTTGAGCGCCGCGTCCAGAGTCTTCTTTGCTTCCAGCGGACACGCGTCGATTTCCATGCGGCCGGCTTCGATCTTGGCCACGTCGAGAAGATCGTTGATGAGGCTGAGCAAGTGCGAGCCCGAGGAATGGATGTCGCCCGCATATTCCTTGTAGCGCGGCGAACCGGCGGGGCCGAAGCATTCCTTCTCGATGATTTCCGAGAAGCCGAGGATGGCGTTGAGCGGCGTGCGCAGCTCATGGCTCATATTGGCCAGGAACGCGGTCTTGGAGGCATTGGCGGTTTCGGCTTCGAAACGCTTGCGCAAGGCTTCGTCACGCGCTTCTTCCAGCTCGCGGGCAAGGTCTTCCACTTCAAAGCGCAGACGCGAGTCTTCGTCGAGACGGCGTGTCAGCTTGCGGCCATCGAAGAAAAGCTGGCAGGCAAAAGCGGGCAGAACGACGGCGGTGATCAGATCGATCCAGTAACCGCCGAATGCAAAGCGCAGCGAAGAGAGAACCACCACCGGCACGATGGCAGCGAGAAACATGTCCATGTGGCTCGCGCAACGCACGACAAGCCACGCCAGCGCGCAGATAACGGCGCCCGCGAGAAAGACGTGGTTCAGCGCATTGCCATGTTCCCACAGAAGCCACGGCGTAAGACCCCATGCGCAACTGATCGCGACCTGAAAACCGATGAAGCGGGTGAACCAAGGCTGAAGCCGCACGGAATCGCCATGCGCAAGCGTATCGCGCGCATAGACATCGCTGAGATTGGAGCCGCCGAACGCGATGGCGCCGACGAGAACCGGCAGCACCGCCGACATCCAGAAGGAATTATGACCGAAATATCCGACGGCGCTCGACGTGACGAACGCGACCCACAGCGCCCAAGCCGGCGACACCAGGCGGCCCGACCGCGCGACTTCGGCGATCAGATCGAGCTGCGACTTCAGAACGCGGACATCCGCCGTCCTTTGCACGCGCAAACGCTGGCCGTAACCCACAATGAAATCCCGTTTTGCTTCCGCCCCCGGCAAGGAGCGGGGGAAGTATTGCAAAGCGTGTCCTAATATTTACTTAGAATGTTCGCCAATAATCAGGCGCTGGCGCGGCCGCGGATGCGCAGCTCGGGCGTATTTGCTACCGGGAAGTAAACATAGGCGTGCGTGCCCTGCCCGCTGTCGCTTTCCAGCCAGGCCTTGCCGCCATGAAGTTCCGCAAGGCCGCGTACCAGCGATAGGCCGAGGCCCGTGCCGCCCGCGCTGCGGTTGTAGCGGTTGTCCACCTGATTGAACGGCGTGAAGATCTTGTCCAATTGATCGGCGGCAATGCCCGGGCCGTTGTCGGATACACGCAGCTCGAAGCCGCCGTCGGTCCTGCACCCGGAGACGTCGATCGTTCCGCCTTCTTGCGTGAACTTGATGGCATTGCCCACGAGATTGATGACGATCTGCTTCATCGCCCGCTCATCGGCGTAAGGCATGGGCGCGTCATCATCGATGTGCACGTTCACGGTCTGATGACGTTCGCGGGCGCGGCCGGCAACCACCTTCATCGCTTCATCGATGACGTCCCTGGGATCGAGCACGACAGGGAACAGTTCCATCTTGCCGGATTCGATCTTCGCGATATCCAGAATGTCGTTGATGATGCTGAGCAGATGGCTGCCCGAGGCGTTGATGTCGTGGGCATAGTCCTTGTAGCGCTTGGTGCCCACGCCGCCCAACCGTTCATGCGCAATGATGTCGGAGAAGCCGAGAATGGCGTTCAACGGCGTGCGCAGCTCATGGCTCATATTCGCAAGGAAGGTCGTCTTGGAAGCATTCGCCGCTTCCGCTTCGAACCGTTTGCGGATCGCCTCGTCATGCGCGCGGCGCAGATCGACGGCCATGTCATCATTGGCGAAACGCTGCACAAGCATCGCTTCGAAGCCGCGAATCATCGTCAGCGCGGCCGCCAGCGTGTAGGCGAAGACGACCGGCAACACGAACGCCATGGCGTGCGAGGCAAGGCCCGTGGAGGTTATCGCCCGCAGCGAGCCCAGCACGACGATCGGCAGAACCGCCGCCAGATAAACGCCCACATGCATCGTGCGCGACATGGCATAGGCCCACAGAAGGCCGACAAAGGGCGTTATGACGAAAACATTGTTGGCGGGATTTCCGTGTTGCCACAAAAGCCAGATGGTCGCGCCCCAGGTGGTGCCGATATAAAGCTGGAAGAGCATCAACGCCCGAAGCCAGGCGCGTCCGTTGGAAGAATCGCGGCGGAATGCGCGGTAAAGCACCGCAGCCATGAACGAATTGAACAGATGCAGCGCCATCACCGTGGCGATGCGCGTGCCCGGAATATTGCCGAACGGCTCCTGCGAAAATAGAAATGGTATGATGGTCAGCAGGGCCCAGGTGGGGTTCACCCACATGGTCATCGGCAAGCTCGAGCCGATGACTTCGAGCTTCGCGCGCAGAAGACGCGGCTCGTCACCATAGGCGACCTTGACGTTTGGTATCCCTTGCGCGGACATGCGACGCGACGTTCCCAACGACGGCCGGATGCGGCCCTTTCGCGTCAAAGTCTAAGTAACGGGCGTTAAAAAAGGATGGCTCTTGCGCGGAGGCGCGCGAACCGGCATTCGTTTCGTTAATTTGCGTTTACCGAGATTCGGCAAACGCGCGTTCCAGGCACAGTAAGAAGAATGGCGAAATCACCCGATCTGTTTGAAGGCAACGCCGCGTCCTCCAAGGGCTATACGGCGAAAGACATCGAAGTCCTGGAAGGGCTGGAGCCCGTGCGCCGCCGCCCCGGCATGTATATCGGCGGTACGGACGTCAACGCCATGCACCATCTGGTGGCGGAGATCTTCGACAACTCCATGGACGAAGCCGTCGCCGGGTTCGCCAATCGCATCGAGATCGAGCTGGACGAAAACGACGTCGTCACCATCCGCGACAATGGCCGCGGCATCCCGATCGATCCGCATCCCAAATACAAGAACAAGTCCGCGCTCGAAGTCATCATGACGACGCTGCATTCGGGCGGAAAATTCGGCGGCAAGGTCTATGACACGTCCGGCGGTTTGCACGGCGTCGGTTCGTCGGTGGTGAACGCGCTCTCCGAATGGATGGAAGTGGACGTCGCGCGCGACAAGCAAAACCACAAGATGCGCTTCGAGCGCGGCAAGCCCATCGGCAAGTTGAAGAACACCGGCGCCGTGAACCGGCGCGGCACCATCACCTCGTTCCGCCCGGACGAGCAGATCTTCGGCAAGGATGTGCATTTCTCGCCGGCGCGGCTTTATCGCATGGCGCGGTCGAAAGCCTATCTGTTTCGCGGCGTCGAAATTCGCTGGAAATGCGCGCCGTCGCTGATCCACGACGACACACCCGCGGAAGACACACTGCAATATCCCGGCGGCCTGCTGGATTTCCTCAAGGCGGAAATCGGCAAGAAGGACACGGTCACGCCGCGTTACTTCTTTGGCCGTCTGGAGAACAAGGATGGTAAGGGCGCGGTGGAATGGGCCGTGACATGGGCGCCGGACGTCGATCCGTTCCTCTCGTCTTATTGTAACACCATCCCCACGCCGATGGGCGGCACGCACGAACAGGGCATGCGCAATGCGCTGACGCGCGGGTTGCGCGCGCATGGCGAGCGCGCCAACAACAAGAAGACCTCGCTCATCACCGCCGACGACGTGATGGCAGCGGCCTGTGGCGTGCTTTCGGTTTTCATCCGCGAGCCGGAATTTCAGGGACAGACCAAGGACAAGCTTTCGACAGCGGACGCGCAGCGTCTGGTCGAGAATGTGGTGAAGGATCATTTCGATCACTGGCTGGCGGAAAGCCCGGCCGATGCGGATCGGCTTCTGAACTTCGTGGTCGAAGAAGCAGAAACGCGCCTTCGCCGCCGGCTGGAGAAAGAAGTCAGCCGCAAATCCGCGACGCGCAAGCTGCGCCTGCCCGGCAAGCTGGCCGATTGCACCAGCGACAATCCGGCGGGTACCGAAATCTTCCTCGTCGAAGGCGACAGCGCCGGCGGCAGCGCCAAGCAGGCGCGCGACCGCGCCACGCAGGCAATCCTGCCCTTGCGCGGCAAGATCCTGAACGTCGCCAGCGCCGCGGCGGGCAAGCTCGCGGAGAACGCGGAGTTATCGAACCTTGTGCAGGCGCTGGGTTGCGGCACCGGCACGAAATATCGCGACGAAGATCTGCGCTATGAACGCGTGATCATCATGACCGATGCCGACGTGGACGGCGCGCATATCGCCTCGCTGCTGCTGACCTATTTCTACCGCGAGATGCCGCGCCTCATCGAAAAGCGCCATCTCTATCTCGCCATGCCGCCGCTCTATCGCATCTCCCATGGCGCGAAGACCGAATATGCGCGCGACGAGAAGCATCGTGACGAACTCATCAAGACGGTGTTCAAGAACGGCAAGGTCGAAGTCTCGCGGTTCAAGGGCCTGGGCGAAATGCTGCCCGCACAGCTCAAGGAAACCACCATGCGCCCCGGTCACCGCTCGCTCATCCGCGTGGAGATCGCGGACGACGACCGCAAGAACACCGAAAAGATGGTCGAACGCCTGATGGGCAAGAAGCCGGAACTGCGCTTCCAGTTCATCCAGGAAAATGCCCAGTTCGCGGCCGCGGACGTGGATGTTTAGTCAGTAGTGATACCGGCACTGAAGTATTTCGAGTACCTGCCCTGCACCCTTGCCGACGATCCGGTAAACGAGGCGGTGTTCTTTGTTGATCCGGCGTGACCAGAGCCCGGCCATGTCCTGTTTCAAAGGTTCGGGCTTTCCGATACCGGAAAATGGACTGCGCTTGATGTCGGAAATCAGCCGTACGATTTTTTCCGCCATTTTGGGATCGGCCGCCTCCCAGTCGCGATAACTGGCCAAAGCGTCCGGCGCCCAAACGACTTTCATTTACGACGCACGCGCTTGGCAGGAACGGTGGGGTCGAACACAACACCCTTGCCTTTGTCCAAATCGGCTTTCGCCTTACGCAGGTTGGCGGCGTTGTTCGGATTGCTGAGAAGATAAAGCGTTGTCTCTAACGCTTCGTAGTCTTTGAGTGACATCAGAACCGCGGCGCCCTGCTTGCGCTGGCGCGAAATGTAGACAGGCGTGCTGTCCCGATCGACCTCATCCATCAGCTTGGCGAGGTTCTGCCGGGCATAGCTGTACGTGACGACACTCATTTTCCATACTCCTATTGTACAATAATAGGTACAATAGGAGCCGATGTCAAGAATTGCGGTTAAGGCACCTTCACATCATTCGCCAGAATGATCCCGTCACCGCTTTGCGACGGGAATGCCGTATCCGGTCGCGTGGCTTTCATCTTGTCGCCGAACGCGGGCAAGCCATAGCGCTGTTCCGCGAAATCGAAGGTCTGCGGCGCGGCACTGCCCAAGGTCAGCGTCATGTCCATGTCGCGGCAATCGCGGCTGGAGCACTCCACCATCGTGTCGCCCGACCAATCCTTCGGCGGATCGTAGTGCTGGCCGCGCATCGCAAAGCCTTTCAGCATTGCGTCCTTGGGAATACGGAACAACATCGCGCTCGTATCCGATGAGCCATGCACCACGACATGCACCGTGCGCACGCTACCCTTCTTCACATCACTGAGCACAGTCGCGGAAGGCTGCTGGAATGTCGGCGTGCCTGTGGCCGGCGCGGTGTAAGCACTGCCCATGTTCAAGCCGCCATAGGCATTGTCGTCGAAGGCGAAACCGCCGGCTTTCATCATCGACGCCGGAATGCCTTCGGTGCCCTTTGCTTTCCACGCCGATGCCGCGATCCAGTGCGGCGCATCGCTGCCCTTCTGGAAATAGAGAATGTTCACGCGCTGCGGCGACTCTTTGCTGTAAGCGGGCTGCAGGCCCATCGCCACGGCGCAGCCGAGCGAGAGAACCGCGAACACCGCCGTCACCCCGCGCCATGCACCGCTCGCCATAGGACGCGCCGCAAGCAACGGGATCACGCCCATCAGTGCGAACGCCGCGGGCACGGTGAACAACTCATGCAGACCAAGGCCCATCAGCGTTTCGCCGCTGCAGACCAGCGCCATCCACACGATCATGCCCGCGAGCGCGCTGAGCGCGATGGCGATCTGCCCCACCGTGCCGGTCCAAACGCTTTTGGTGCGCGATGTCGCCAGCAACAGGATCGCGGCGATGAAGGACGGAAATGTGAAATAAGGCGAAATGCCCGGCAGCAAGGCGGCAGTGATAACGCCGAAGCCCGCCATCCAAAGCCATCCCGCGCTCACCGCACCACGAAGCGTCGTCATGCGTGAAGCCAGAAGCGCCGCCGCGAACACACCAAAGCCCAGTGCGATGCGCATATTGATCGGATAGGCATAAGTCGGATCGGGCTGGCCGGAAATCAGCTTGGCGATTTCCGCCGTGATGAAGCCCGCCAGCACACAGCCGACGATCAACGCCAGCGGCATCAACGCCGCCCACGCCGTCCCGCTCCATGTCATCGGTTCGCGCCGCGCGAGCCACACCGCCAGCGCAATACCGAGGAACACCAGAATGGCGAAAGGCAGCGCCAGGCTTTCCGGCAAGCGCGGCAGCATCGCACCAAGAATGGAGATATAGACGTCATTGCCGCCCTTGAGCGACGCATAATCCGTCTGTTCCAGCGCCGTCACCATGCCCAGCATGTTGTCGCCATGCATCTGCAACGTCGCGTGGCTGAGATTGGACCGCGTGTCCATCGGCGTGTGGTAGTAGCGGACGTTATCGGCGAAGGCGAAGTTGAACGACGGGAAACCCTGCTTGATGAACAGCGTCAGGTCGGTGTCGTTCGGCAGGAATTTGTAGATCTCGGCATAAAGCGAACTCGTCGCCATCACCGGAACGCTCTTGGCATAAAGATCGATCAGCTTGCCGTCGCCAGGGCTGGTCTGGAATAGAAGACTTTGCCCGCGCGTGCCGCGTGCCTCCACATTCACCACCACGCCGACGCGCGCTTTCAGCGCCGGGTTCTGCAGGAAGGAATTGGCGCCCAGCAATCCGGCCTCTTCGCCATCGGTGATGACCGCGATCACCGGATGCTTGCTCTGCCCGCCTCGCGCCTTCAACGCACGCACGCTTTCCAGGATCGTCACGACGCCGGATTTGTCGTCCGACGCGCCGGGCCCCGCGGGCACGGAGTCGTAATGCGCCAACATCACGATGGCTTTGCCCTCGCCCGGCACGACTTCGGCGATGATGTCCGTCACCGTCGCGCAGGCGATGAAGCTGAAGCCGCGCCACGCGTTGCAGGTGAAGGCTTTATAGGTCGACGTCTTCACGCCGAGATCGGCGAATTCGTGTCGGATGCGCGCGCGCACCGCCGCGTTGTTATCGCTGGAAACCGGATCGGGAATTTCCTTCGGGCCGAGGATGCGGCCCAGCGTGGCGTTCGCGCGCAAGGCGGAGAACTCCGTCGCGCTCTTGGCGGCATAGTTCTGCCAATGCGGTTGGCTTTCGTAGTTGGAAAGGAACCAGATGCCGAGCGCGACCGCCGCCAACACCACCACGCGCAAAACCGCGTTCAACCCGCTGCCCATATCCGCCCCTGTCATTTCGCTGCCGCAGCTTTCCGGCGGATGCGCGCGCTGTCTACCCCAAAACCCCTTGTTTTCCGCCGAAAACACAGGCTTTTCGATACCTTACCTTGACAGTCAACAATTCTGCCCTATGTTGCAGTGCATTAGAGAGTCGCCGGCTATTCGGGCCGGATGACCATCGCGGGCGCCAAATGTGCGCCCCTCACCAGGAGCGTACTATAAGCAGCGTCACGAACGCCGGCGCGTTAGCCGGCACAGAAGAAGCCACAAGCGCAACTTCACTCGAGTCCCTTCCGTCCGAGACCACTGTTTCCGAGACGACCGCGACTCCCCCGTCACCGACCTTCGACAGCCTTGGTCTCTCGCCTGAGATTCTGCGCGCCGTCAGCGAAAGCGGTTACACCACACCGACCCCCATTCAGGCGCAAGGCATTCCGCATGTCCTCCAGCGCCGCGACGTGATCGGCATCGCGCAGACCGGAACGGGCAAGACCGCTTCGTTCACCCTGCCGATGATCGAGCTGCTCGCGCGCGGCCGCGCCAAGGCGCGCATGCCGCGCTCGCTCATTCTGGAGCCGACGCGCGAACTCGCCGCGCAGGTTGCCGAGAGCTTCGAGAAATACGGCAAGTACAACAAGCTTTCGATGGCGCTGCTGATCGGCGGCACGTCGTTCGACGAACAGGACAAGAAGCTCGATCGCGGCGTGGACGTGTTGATCGCCACGCCGGGCCGCCTGATGGATCATTTCAGCCGCGGCAAGCTGATGCTGAGCCAAGTCAACATCCTCGTCATCGACGAAGCTGACCGCATGCTGGACATGGGTTTCATTCCGGACGTGGAAGAAATCTGCAAGAAGCTGCCCTTCACGCGCCAAACCCTCTTCTACTCCGCGACGATGCCGCCGGAGATCCAGAAGCTGGCCGACAAGTTCCTGCACAATCCGGCGCGCGTGGAAGTTTCCCGCCCCGCGACGACCGCGACCAACATCAAGCAGGAAATCATCGACGTTCCCGCGAACGATTGGGCCAAGCGCGAAGCGCTGCGCCGCCTCATCAAGGAAGCCGGCGACATCACCAACGCCATCGTGTTCTGCAATCGTAAGCGCGATGTGGACATCGTGGCGAAGTCGCTGACCAAGCACGGCTTCAACGCAGCCCCGCTGCATGGCGATCTGGACCAGTCGCTCCGCACCAAGACGCTGGAAGGCTTCCGCGCCGGGACGATCAAGATTCTCGTCGCCAGCGATGTCGCGGCGCGCGGTCTGGATATTTCCGCCGTGAGCCACGTCTTCAATTACGACGTGCCGTTCCATGCCGACGATTACGTTCACCGCATCGGCCGCACCGGCCGCGCGGGCCGCAGCGGCGAAGCCTATATGCTCGCCACCTCGCGCGACTTCAAACAGGTCGACGCCATCGAAAAGCTGATCGGTACCAAACTTGAGCGTCGCACGCTGGAAGGTCTGGCGGAAGCCGTTCAGCAACGTCCCGCGGGCGATCATCGCGGCGGACGTGGTGATCGCAATCGCCGGGGCGGGCGCAACGATCGCGACCGCAAGCACAATCGCCCCGTCGCCGATCACGGCCATCGCGCGAGCATGGAGCCGACACAGGTTGTCGCCGCACCGGCCGCAGAAGCACCGCGCGCCGTCGAACAGCAGCAGCCGATTCAGCATGCGCCGCAGCAGCATCGCCATCCCAAGCAGGATCACCGGCAGAACAAGCCGCAGCACCAGAAACAACACGCGCCGAAGCAACAGGCTCAGAACAACGAGTCCAAGAAGCCCGACGCGCATCAGCTTCCGGCCTTCCTGCTGCGCCCCGTGAAACTGCCGCCGGCGGAAAAGCCGAAGAAAAAGATCGACGCGGAAAGCTGAAGAACGGTCTCGCATATCTCCTCGCACGATGGCGGCTGACGCCGGATGGCGAGCCGTTCGAGACTCATTCGTCCTGGCTGCAATACGTCCGCCGCGACAGCACACCCTGCATCCTGAAAGCCTACAAGCCCGGAAGCGACGAAGCGACCGGTGCAGACTTCCTGCGTCTGCATGAGGGTTGCGGCGTCGTACGCGTTCTCGAAACCGGCAGCGACGCGATATTGTTGGAGCGCGCCCTGCCCGGAACGACGCTCGACACGCTCTGCGCACAAGGCCGCGACGATGAAGCCACGCAGATCCTCTGCGACATAGCCGAACGCCTACAATCGGCACACGCCGCCACCGAAGGTTGGCCCATCATCGCGAACAAGAGCGCGGAGTTCGCGCGCTACAAGCCCACCGGTCGCCTGACACAAGCGGTGATCGATTGCGCGGCGCAGGTATTCCACGAGCTGGCCGCATCGCAACGCAATCCGGTGTTGCTGCACGGCGATCTGCATCACGAAAATATCCTGCGCGATGATGCGCACGGCTGGCTCGCGATAGACCCCAAGGGCATCGTCGCGGAGCTCGCTTATGAATTCGCCGCGCCGCTGCGCAATCCCGACCTGCCCTCTGTTACGCTCGAGCGGATGAACGCGCGCGTCGAGATCATCTGCACCCGTCTCAAGCTGGAACGCCGCCGTGTGTTGGGCTGGGCATTCGCACGCAACACGCTGGTTGCGTTGTGGGTCGTCCACAATCCACAAGCCTTTGGCGCAGGTTTCGAGCGGGCCGCCTTGTCCGCGCTCGCGCTTCTGGACGCTTGATCCCGGGATGGACGGAACTTCGCTTCTTCTAAAGGGTTTCCTCTGTGGAGACCCGATGGAGCAGCACATGCAATCGAAGCCGAAACGCGACGTGGACGGCGAGACTCACAGCAAGCCCGGCTCCGTCGATCAGCAATCCGAAGATTCATTCCCGGCCAGCGACACGCCGTCGTTCTCGCCGGGCGCCATCGGCGCGCCGGAAGACCGCAAGACCAGGCAGCCGAGCGCCGAAGAGATCAAGAACGCCGAGAAGAAAGTGAAGAACGGGGACGCGAAGGTCCCGCATACATATTAGTCCGTCATGGCCGGGCAGCGAGCGAAGCGAAGCGCGTCCCGGCCACCCATTTTCCAGAGGCATAAAACAAAAGAGCGCGGTTTGTGCCGCGCTCTTTTTCATACCGCTTCTGAAAAATGGATGGCCGCCACGAGGGCGGCCATGACGAGTCGGTTTGTGATTGAAAAGAGCGATTACCGCTTGATCGAACCCGCCAGCATCTTCTGGATCTTCTCGCCATAAGGCGGCCGGATCATCGCGGTTACGTCCATCTTCGCCTGCTTGAACACCGCCTTGGCGTGGCTGAACGTCTTGAAGCCATCGACGCCATGATACGCGCCCATGCCGGACGGGCCGACGCCGCCGAACGGCAGGTCTTCCATCGACACATGCATGATCGTGTCGTTGATCGAGACGCCGCCGGAGGTGGTGCGCGTCAGCACCCTCTCCTGCTCCTTGTCGTCCGAGCCGAAGTAATAGAGGCCAAGCGGACGTGGGTGATCGTTCACATAGCCGATCGCCTCATCCATCTTGTCATAAGTCTTCACCGGCAGAAGCGGCCCGAAGATCTCGTCCTTCATGATCTTCATGTCGTCGGTCGGATTGAGAACGATGGTCGGCGGAATCTTGTGGAACGGCTGCTGAGAGAAATTCTCCTTCGCCGGGTTCAGCTCGATGATCTCCGCGCCTTTGGAACGCGCATCGTCGAGATACCCCATCAACCGGTCGTAGTGCCGCTGGTTGATGACGGAGGTGTAGTCGGGATTGTCCTTCAAGGTCGGGAACATGGTCGCCACCGCGCCCGTCGCCTCGCTGATGAAATCCTTCGCCTTGTCCTTCGGCACCATCACATAATCGGGCGCGAGGCAGATCTGTCCGGCGTTCAGCGTCTTGCCCATCATCACGCGCTTGGCGGTGAGCGACATATCGGCGGTATCGCCGATAATCACCGGCGACTTGCCGCCCAACTCCAACGTGGTCGGCACAAGGTTCTCCGCCGCCGCCTTCATCACGTGATAGGCGATGGAGGTCGCGCCGGTGAACAGGAGATGATCGAACGCCAGCTTGGAGAACGCCGCGCCGACATCCGGGCCGCCGGTAAATACCGCGACTTCGGTTTCGTCATAGGCCGACTTGAACATGCGCTCCATGAGTTCGGAGCAGCGCGGCGTGAATTCGCTTGGCTTGATCATTGCGCGATTGCCCGCGGCAAAGATTCCGGCCAGCGGTGTGAAAGTCAGGTTGAACGGGAAATTCCACGGGCTGATGACACCGATGGTGCCCTTCGGCTGATATTCGATAAACGCGCGCGCGCCGAACAATCCCAGCATCGCGGGTTCGACCTTGCGCTTCTCGCGCTTCATCCACGTCTTGAGATTGGCCTTCGCATGTTTCAGCGGCCCGATGGAGCCGGACACATCCGTGAACATCGAAGCGTCGGGCGAGCGGCTGCCGAAATCCTCACGCAACGCGTCGGTGATCTCGTCCTTGTGCGCGACCAGCAAACCGATAGCGCGATCCAGCCATTCGATACGCTTCTCGGCACTGACCGGCCCCTCCTTTATGTGGGCCTGCTTCTGGCGCTCCAGAACCTGGCGCATACGGGTTTCGGCATCGCTGGATGTGGGGCGGGCTTCGGCGGCGCTCATGGGCAGTCCTCTTGGGAAAAATCACAAGAATTATGGTGACAATTTATCAAGTTAAGCAGGCTGTTAGCCAACCAGCAATCCCGCACTTAACGGTTTCTTACGGAGCCGTAAGCATACTGCCCCAACGGAAGCGCGACCATTGGGGGGCCGCGCGGAGACAGGCGTTGAGCGACAAAGATCACGCACAGGAATCGGCCAAAGCAGCGTTCGCCATCATGGCCGAACGCGGCGTCGTTCCCACGCCCGCGAACTACGAAATCTTCTTTGCGTTTGCCTCGGGCGAGAACGTCGCCGTCGCGCGCATCATCGGCGATCGTATCAAGGGCAAGATGCCCTTCACACAGGCCATGCTGGACGATCTGCGCGAGCGCTTCTTCACCTCCGCACGGATGGACAAGGCCGTCGAAAAAACCAGCACCGATTTGACCGGCGCCGTGAACGCAGTGTTCGAGCGTTTGGAAACCCACGGCCGCGATGCGGAAGAATACAGCCGCACCCTGTCCGCCGCGAGCGGCGAGCTGGACGGCAAGCAATCGCCCGAAGCGATGCGCAAGCTGGTCGACAATCTCGTCGCCGCCACCCATGCGATGGAAACACGCACGAAAGATCTGGAAGCCGATCTGCAGCGCTCCTCGCAAAGCGTCAGCGAATTGAAAGCCAAGCTCGACGATGTGCGCAAGGAAACGCTCACCGACGTTCTGACCGGCATCCCCAACCGCAAGGCTTTCGATCTGGAGCTCGACCGCGCCATCGAACAGGCGCGCGCCGAAGAGACGCCACTCTGCCTCTTCATGTGCGACATCGATCACTTCAAGCGCTTCAACGACACCTTCGGCCATCAGACCGGCGATCAGGTTCTGCGCCTCGTCGGCGGCTGTCTCGCCGAGAACGTGAAAGGCCGCGACACCGCCGCGCGGTATGGCGGCGAGGAATTCGCCGTCGTGCTTCCGCAGACCGCGCTGACCGACAGCGTCTTTGTGGCCAACACCATCCGCCGTGCCGTGGAGTCCAAGAAGCTGGTCAAGAAAACCACCGGCGACATTCTCGGCTCAATCTCGATCTCCATCGGCGTCGCGCAGCTTTCGCCCAAGGACGACAAGGCCAGCCTCATCGCCCGTGCCGACAACTGCCTCTATGGCGCCAAACGCGCAGGCCGCAATCGGGTGATCTGCGAAACGGACCCGGAAGCCGTCGAGCACGTTGACGCGGCGTAATTAGTCTCCGCTTTTATCCCCCATCCGCCGCGCCTATGCTTCGCCCCGGACATATCGAGGGCCGATCATGCGCAAGGATTTCGAACGCTGCCACGTCACGGCGCACGGCAACGTCGCCGTACTCACGATGAACCATCCCGAAGTGCTGAACGCGGCATCGGTGAAGATGGTTTACGGCATGATCGATGCGGTTGAACACATCGAGAAGGAAGGAAACTTTCGAGCCGTGATCCTCACCGGTGAAGGCCGCGGCTTCTGTGCCGGCGCCAATCTCACCGAAGTACCCGATGAAGGCCGCGCGCGCGGCGGCACGGGTGCCGCGCTTGAAGTCGCGTACCATCCTCTGCTCCGCCGCTTCCGCGATCTGAAGATGCCGCTCATCACCGCCGTGAATGGTGCCGCCGCTGGCGTGGGCATGAGCTTCGCGCTGATGGGTGACCTCATCATCGCCGCGCAATCGGCCTACTTCCTTCAGGCCTTCGCGCGCATCGGTCTTGTGCCGGACGGCGGCTCGACATGGCTTCTGCCCCGCCTTGTTGGGTTAGCGCGCGCGAAAGAACTTTCGCTGCTCGCCGAAAAGCTTCCGGCGGAGAAAGCGTTGGAGTGGGGCCTCATCAACCGCGTCAGCGATGACGGCGCATTGATGGACGATGCGCTCAAGCTGGCGGCGCGTCTTGCCGATGGCCCGACACAAACCCTCGCAATGATCCGCAAGCTTTATTGGGACAGCCCGCACAATTCCTATGAAGTGCAGCTCGACCAGGAAAAGCAGTCGCAGCAACGCGCGGGCAAGACCAAGGATTTCGTGGAAGGCGTAACCGCGTTCAGCCAGAAGCGCCCGGCGAAGTTCAAAGGCGAGTAGTCCAAGGGCGTAAAGCGTGCCGCTTCACGATATGGATGGGGCAACAAATCGTGACACGTATGCCTATTTCGATCATCGCGCTCGTAACCGCGAACGCGGCAATTTGGGTAGCACCCATAGTCTTGTACTGCTGGCAGGTGCTTCTTCAATTTCGGATAGGCCACGGCAATGTGGCACCATTTCTACTGCCCCTCCTGTTGTTCGCGCTTGGTCTGCTCGTTTCTACGGTGGGCCCTGCGACTCTCGCCCGCGAAGGAAATCGTAGCGCCGCTATCGCGATGGGAATTGCTGCATTGATCTTGGGGCTTTGTTTTTCGGGCTGCGCATTTTTGGTCACGGCAACAATTTAGTGTTCCAGTTTCATAGGGCGGCCATCGCGGTCAGGATGGGCTGCCGATCGGGTATGATCTCGCTATTCGAAAATCCGACTAGTGATCCACAGCCGACGTTGCTGCAGCGCAAGAAGCGTGCGTCACGGGGACGTGAAGCGAAACATCGCCATAACCGGCCCGCCAGCGACTTGCGCCCGCTGGCAAAAAGCGGCCCTAATCCCCCTTAAAGAGAAACGCCCTGCCGGATTCGGCCATGGGGGCGACGGGGTTTTTGGGCATTTAATCATCTGGGAGTTTGATATGCGACGGAGCCTACTTGCGCTCACGGGAATGGCATGCGCCGCCTGTGTGAGCGTCGCCGCGATGGCGGCCGGTCAGACACAATACGGAACATG
>Ga0153956_1001160_pt1 | contig 24680 bp, 18 predicted proteins | sample TSFL040MetaG_FD_104704 | JGI IMG/M metagenome (GOLD analysis project Ga0153956, IMG submission 104704) | Attine ant fungus gardens microbial communities from Florida, USA - TSFL040 MetaG | ecosystem: Host-associated > Fungi > Mycelium > Unclassified | place: USA: Florida, Wekiwa Springs... | reverse complement strand
TTCCCTCACGAACCGCGGGGAGGTTCGTCCAGGGTCACCCCCGCCGTCCCTCCCGGGCCGTTCCCGGGGGGAGAGGTGGAGGGACCGTGCCGGGAGGGTCACGGGAGCCTCACGGCAGACGGACGGATCCGTCACGGATGCGTGACCCCGCGACGAAGACGCCGGACCGCGGTCGTCCTTTCGTCCGCCCGACCCGGGGCGGTCGTCCTTAGGTCCGGTAGACGGACGAAAGGACGACCACGGTCCTGGGGCCGGACCAAAGGACGACCACGGTCCTGAGGGCGGACGAAAGGACGACCACGGTCCTGGGGCCGGACGGAAGGACGACCGCGCCGGTCGTCTCGGGGCCAGGAGGTGTGACGTCCCCGGCGTCTTCGTCACGGACCCTTGACGTCTTCCCACGCGAAGCCTCACGTCCTGGGCTCCTCATGGGGGTCACAGCCTGCCCGGGCCCCCATGAGGCGCCCAGGACACCCGGGGCGCAACTCGGACGGCCGCAAGCCCCCCCGAACCCCCGCCCGTCCCCCGGCGGGGTGACGTAGGATCGGGCCGTGTCGTTCACCGTCAGGAACCTCAAGGAGGATCTGGACGACCTCGGGTCCAACTTCGACGGCCCGCCGGATCTCGAGTTCCGCGCGGCGACCAAGGCGCTCGGGCTCGAGCGGTCCGGCCTCACTTACCAGCGCGTCCCGCCCGACTACCGCTTCCCCTACGGCCACACGCACAAGACCCAGGAGGAGATCTATGTGGCCGTGCGCGGGAGCGGGCGGATGAAGGTCGACGACGAGATCGTCGAGCTGAAGGAATGGGACGCGGTGCGCGTCCCGCCCGGTGCCTGGCGAGGCTACGAGGCCGGGCCGGAGGGCCTCGAGCTCCTCGTCATCGGCGCCCCCAACCTCGGCGAGACCCCACGCGACGATGTCGAGGGCCGGCGCGATTGGTGGCCCGGTTAGCCCCGCGATCACCGACCCGTCACGGGGCGCCGGCGACCCGGGTCAGCAGCGGGCGGTACTTCGGTCGGCCGTTGCCCGGTTCGTAGGTGCCGCCGGAGACATAGGTGGTGCCCGCCGGGATCGTCGTGGTGCCGCGGAACGACGGAGCCGGCGATTGGGGGGCTGCGGGCCGGATCGTGCCAGAGCACCACCGGCCGCCACCGGGACGCCAGACATCGATTGGATGACGAGCAGCGCGCTCGCCAAGGCGACGGCCGACAGGGTCCGGGCCGCCTCCTTGCCCATGCATCCTGAGATGGCGCTTGATCGCTTCATGACCTCCCTGCGGTCGGCACGGCGACGGACTACCGGTACCGCGTCAGCATCATCGCGGTGTTGCCGGGCCCGTTGCCGCCGTCACGCTCGAGCTGGATCCAACCGCCGGCGACCACCTTGCCGCCCGGCTGGGTGACGGCACCGCGGGCGAAGCTCCGCGAGCCGGGTGGGTTGGTCGCGTAGACCCCGCCGTCGCCGAAGCCCTTGTCGCGGCGGCCGTCCGCGAGGAAGCGGCGACTGGAGAAGTAGAGGTATTCGAATCCCCCTTCCCCCGGGCCCCGCGCGTAGGTGCCCAGTTCGCTCCCCGTCACCACGATCCGGCCGCTCCCGTCGACGGCCACCGCTTCAGGCTGGAAGGAGAAGAACTGGACGTGCCTGCGGTGGAACGGTTCGTTCCGGTCGGCGGGCGCCCGTTCGATGTAGGTGCTCCCGCCGGCGAAGCTCCTGTCACGTCTCCCGTCTGGGAGCAGGCGGACCAGGGCGACCGGCTCTTCGGAGGGGGCCGAGGAGGGGAACGTCCCGCCGCAGAGCAGGATTCGCCCCTTCCGGTCGACCGCGAACGGTGCCCGGATGAATCCATCACCGGTTTCGGAGGTCGGCCGGCCGACCGTCACCTTGCCGTCGCCGCCGCCGAAGCTCCTGTCGGGAAGGCCCTCGGCGGTCAGCCGGTAGAGGACGATCTGCTGGCGGACGTAGCCGGAGACCAGGAGCTTGCCGGAGGGCAGCGCCTCCACCTGGGTGAAGCCGGTGAAGGCGAAGTTGCGCGTGGCCTGCACCTCGAAGCGGCCGTGGTGGCCGAAGCGCCGGTCGACGGTGCCGTCCGGGCGATACGCGACGACGAGCGCGGCGGACTTCTTGGGCGACCGGGGTTCGCCGCCATGGCGCCCGGGAACGACCTCGCCGACGCCGACGATGTCACCACCTCTCGACTCGATCGCCACGTCGTGGAGCTTCACCCCACCGGTTTCACCCGGGAGCAGGGCCCTGCCTTCGTTCGCCGGGCGGGGGACGACCTTACCCCCGTCGCCGAAGGTCGGGTCGGGCCTGCCGTCGGACCCGAAGCGGGCGATGGCCGGCGCCAGCGCCCCTGCGTTGTAGTAGTAGCCGGCGAGGACGGCGCCGCCGTCCTCCTGCCCGGCCACCGCTTCGGCCTGGAGGACCCCTCCGGAGGCTCCCCCCTTGCGGTGGGAGACGTCGATGTAGGGGGTGAACCCACGTTCGCCGAAGCTCTCGTCGAGAGAGCCGTCGGCATTGATCCGGGCGGCGGCGAAGTAGTGGCCGCCACGGGCCACCGGGAAGACCGCCGCGAGGAGCTTCCCGCCCTGCGCCCGTTCGAGGTCGACGATCCCGCCGACCTGGCCCGTCCCCGGGACCCGCGCCTCGATCTCGGCGATCCCCTTGGTGCCGAAGCCGGTGTCGGTGGGGTCGGCGGCGAGGGCCGTGGCGACGAGGATCGCGAGCGCGAGGATGGTGGCCCCCAGGAGGGCGAGCGGCCGGTTCGTCGAGTTCGTCCTCATCTCTCCCCTTTTCAACCCGTCGGCAGGACCCCGGTCGCGAAATCCTTCAGGCGCAGTATGTCGCCGGCCCCCTCGATGGCGGAGCGGCCTTCGGTGAAGGTGGTATCCGCGGCGGAGAGCAGTTCGGTGAAGCCCTGGCCGGCGTCGACCCAAGCCGAAACCTCGCCTTCCTTCTCGACGATCGCGAGTCGGCTACCGACTTTGACCGGGTGGGAGGCTTTGGAGCCGAGGGTGGTCAGGGTGCCCAACATCCATCTGCCGAGTCGGGCCGTGTAGACGCCGGCCGACGTTTCGGTGAGGCGCAGTTCATAGCCCTCGCGAATGGCGAAATCCGGTTCGGGCATCGCCAACCAGAGGGAGAGGTAGCGTTCGGCGATCGTCGGATTCGCGGCCATGGTGGCGATCGTGGCGATCCCGGGTCCGCTGTCCTCGACGGTGATGGGATGGGCCGCCCCGGCCGGCCTCGGGAAGGCTTCCAACAGGCCCCAGCCGGTGGTGGTGTCGACACCCTTGCGGTTTGCCACCGACCCTTCGGCCAATCCGAGCGCCGACCAGGCTTTGAAGCGTTCCCGCGAAGCGGTGGAGCCATCGAAGGGCTCGGTGACCGGCATCGCCGCCAACGCTTCCGCGATGTCCATCGACGCCGTCGTGAAGGTCTCGTCTTCGCCTTCGCTGACGCCCCCTTGGCTTTCGGCAACGACACGGAAGTGGTACGTCGTCCCGGCTTTCAGGCCTCCTACGGTCTGGCTCGCCGCCACCGGGGCGACTCCCTGCCCGGCGGCTTTGCCGGCCCCCACCGGACTGATGGATCCATAGCCGGTGGTGGTCCCATATTCAAAGCGGTAAGTGGTCGCCAGCGAACCGGGGGTGACCGTGCCGTGCAGGATCGCACCGGTTGCGCTCACGCCGGTCGCCTCGCCGGTGGTCACGGTCGGCGGCATGTCCGAGCAGGCATCGCCGAGCCCGTCCCCGTTGGTGTCGACCTGATCGGGGTCGTAGACGGTCGGGCAGTCATCCGACTGGTCGGGAACTTCGTCGCCGTCTTGGTCCAGCGTCTGGCAGGCGTCGCCGATGCCGTCCTCGTTCTCGTCGGTCTGGTCGGGGTTCGACGTGGTGGGGCAGTTGTCGGTGCCGTCCGGTACCCCGTCGCCGTCCTCGTCCGCGGTTTCCGGAGCCGTCATCGGCAGGTATTCGACGAGCTGAGCCTTGCTGCCCGCCAGCAGGCTGATGATTTCTGCCTCGGAGAGAACCCCTTCATAGGAGACGAGCTCGTCGAGGCCTCCCGAGAGCAGGTCGGTGGCCCCGGGACCGGCGCCGAGCAGGCTTTCCGGCGCCGCCGTCGGACCCGGCATGACGGGACTGCCGTAGCCCAGTTCATAAGGGAAGCCGTCAACGTTCAGGGAGATCGTCTGGCCCTCGAGCGAGGCGACAACCTGATGCCAGCCACCCTCGACTGCTCCGTCCGAGGAGACGGTCGGGGCACCCGGGATCCGGCTCGTCGTGAAGACGATCGACCCGTCGGCCGCGCGGTAGAGGTAGGCGCCGTCTCCGCCGTCATTCGCGCTGGAGAAGATGTATTCGCGCTGACCCGGTGCGTTCGCGAACTTGACGTAGAGGGAGAACGAATAGCCCTGCCCGTCGCCTTCGGGCCCCGCCTGCCCGGACAGGTCGACGTAGGCGTCTTCTCCGTTCAGCGAGATCGAGGAGCCTCCTTCGCCTTCAGCTTCTCCTTCGCCGAGAAGGGCGCTTTCGGCTGCGAGCACGGGACCGGGGCTGCCCTCGGATGGCCCGCTGCCCTTCGCCATGTAGGTGCCGGTGGGCGCTCCTTCGTCAATCGCGTTCACGGCACTCGTGCCCGATTCCTCGTCGAGGTGGAATTCCGCGGTCGCGGCCACCGCTGACTCCTGCGATCCGAAGGCTTCGTTTCCAGCCTCGACCACATTCAGCGCCGCACCCTGAGAGCGCACGGCGGACCCCGCCACCGGGGCACCGCGACCTTGAGAGGTCTTTTTCCCGCCCGGTTTCCACCCGTCCGGATAGACGTGTCCTCCCCCAATCTTGCGGCAACTCTCTTGCAGTTTGCCTTCATACTTCTTTTCCACGACCACTTTGGAGCTGACATCAATCGGGTCCTCCTGGACCTGATCCCCCCTCTGCCCACCACAGTCGATCTTCCGGTCTGCGCGCTCGTTCTGGGCGTTGATCCTGTCGGCGCCGCCGCGACCGTAGAGCGTGTTCCTGCCCCCGCGCCCGATGATGAGGTTGTGGTTGGCGTTGCCGAGGACGATGTCGTCGCGTGGCGAGCCCTCGAAGTTGTTGAAGCCGAAGGCGTCGAGGCGCCCTCCGCCGCAGTTGTTCTTGAACCTTTTGCCGTTGTCTTCCCCCTTGCCGCCGATCTTGCCGCTTTCGAGGTCGATCCAGACACCGATATTCGGCAGGGCGTGGAACTGTGCGTTGTCGCTTTCGATGGCGCTGCCGGGTTGGTTGACCAGGTTGGCGTAGAGCTCGTCGCCTTCGCAGATCCCCGAGTTGAGGAAGAGGTCGCCGGCGGGCCCGCCGAGGACCATGTCAGCGCCATCACCCTGCGCCAGGGCGTCTTCGCCCCCGTTGCCGCGCAGTTCCTCCTTGCCACCGCCCGACCCCTGCTGGATGCCGTCGACCAGCAGCTCGTCCTCTTCGCCTCCCCGCAGGATGTCCTTCCCCGGCCCGCCATCGAGCTCGATCGCGCCTGGCAGGTTGGGTTTCTCCTTTTCCATGTTGATCGTGTCGTTCGCCTGGCCGCCGTAGACGACCAGGGCTCCGAGCTTCTTCCCGTCCGGGCATGCGAGCCCGGTGTCGGTCGAGTGGCATCCGGTGGCATCTTTGGCCGCGGGGAGATGTCCGCCACGGATCCTCACTGCTTCGCCTGAGGGATCGACGGTCAGGTTGTCCGCCTCGTTGCCTCCGATCACGTAGACGTTCGTCTCGCCCGCGGCGGTGTACTCGCCCACCTGGACCGTCTTCGGGTCCTTCTTGGCCGCTTCTTTGAAGGGCTTTCCTTCCACCCAGTCACCAGGTTCATCATTCACATCGGCGGCGCCGGTGGAGATGACCAGGTCTTCGCCCGGGCCGGGGTCGACGTAGGACGCCCCGGAGCCCTCGATCAGGTCCGAGAAGGGGGAGCCGATGATGTGCTCGTCTTGCCTGATTTCGTCGTTGCCGCCCCCCTCGCCGAGCCTCCCGCCGTAGACGATGTGATGGGTGAGATCCACATACACCCCTGAGACGGGCTTCGGGAAGTGCTGGACACCTCTGCTTTCGGCTTTGGCTTTGGCTTTGTTCCCGATCGTCAGCTTCTTTTCGCCTTCTCGCTGTTCGTCGCTATCCTCTTCGACGTAGCCGGGCGGAAGCGCGTCGGCGAAGCTGGCGGTGTCGGTTCCGTCTTCGCCGAAGAGTTTGTCGGCGCCCTGGCCTCCCCGCAAGGTGTCGTCGTCGCCTTCGCCTTTCTCCACGTCTGCGCCGGGACCGCCGTCGAGGATGTCATCGCCCCCACCGCCGTAGAGATGGTCGTCCCCGATCCCGCCGAAGATACGGTCGTCGTCCGCACCTCCGCGGAGATCGTCGTCACTGCCGCCACCACGGATGATGTCGTCGCCTTTGCCGCCACGGATCGCGGTCGGTCCCTGGCCGCCGATGATCACGTCGCAGCCGTCCCCGCCGTTCATGGTCTTGATCCCCCTGCGCCAGACGATCAGATCCGCGTGAGGAGTCCCCGAGGCGAGCCCCGTCTTGACGTTGTATCGATTGTCGGGGAGCGGGTCGAGCTTTTCCTTGCAATCGGGATCGGAGCCGCTGACGGCCTCCGCCGAGGCGGACAGGCCCCGTGCGGAGACTTCTTCGGGTTCGCTCGCTTCGACGACATGATCGTGAGGCTCCTTGATCTCGGCAGTCGCCGAACTGGAGTGACCCTTGCCGTCGAACGCCCTCACCTCGACTTCCGAGCCGGCCGTGACAGCGAGGAGCTTCTCGTAGGGAAGCTGGGCGTCCCGGACGAAGTCCGACGGACAGACGTCCGCTTCACATTCGGCCTCAAGTTCTCTGACGACTTCACCATCGAGGAGGATCTGCACCGAGCGGATACCGGATCGCCTTGAACCCGCCGAGGAGTCGCTGCCGTCGTCGACCTCGACTTCGAGGTGTGGTCCATACCCGTCTTGTTCGACGATCGGGCCGTCCAGGGTCGGCGTCGAGGGGCTCGACGTGTCGATGACGAAGGCCCGCCTGGCCGGGGTCGGATCGACGATGCCGGCGGCGTTCCTGCCCCTCACCCCGAAGACGTGTTCGCCCTCGGCGAGGCCGGTATAGGTCTTGCCGAGGACCGGGCAAGACGCAAAGGAGGCCCCGTCGAGGCTGCATTCGAAGCCGGCCGCTTCGTCGGTCGAATACGTGAACGTCGCTTCGGTCGTCGCGATCGCCCCCTCGGGGCCGGAGTCGATGCTGGTCTGCGGCCCATCGGTGACCAGGGTGAAGTCGGTGGACGCGGGCGTCTGGTCGACGTTGCCGGCGGGGTCGGTGGCGCGTACTTCGAAGCTGTGAGACCCGTCCGTCAACGCCGTCGTCGGCGTGTCGGTAGCACCCGGGCCCGAGCAGGCCCGGAACGCTTCACCGTCATATCGACACCGGAACGTCACCCCCGACTCGGAGGCAGAGAATTCGATGATCGGCCTCGCGTCGTCGGTGGTCGAAGCCGGGGCGGAGGTGATCGTCGTGTCGGGGGCCGAGGTGTCGACGACGACCAGGCGGGTCTCGTCGGCATCGTTTTCGGCTTCGTCTTCGGCGTGGACGCCGAAGACGTAGGAGCCGTCGGACAGCGTGTCGCCGGGCGTGAAGGACGAGGCGGTCGAACACGGCTCGAAGGGAGGTTCGCCGTCTTCGGTCGGTTCGGCTTCCGAAGCGGATTCGAGATAGCAGGAGACGGACCCGCCCGACGCGGTGAAGTCGAAGGTCGGCTGGGCTTCGCCGGTCGGCCCTTCGGGTCCATTGGTGATCTCCACCGTCGGCGGTTCAGAGTCGACCGAGATCGACCGCGTCGCGGGAGTGGGGTCGGGTACTTCCAGCAGGTTGACCGCCCGTACCGCGAAGGTGTGTGAGCCTCCCGCGAGTTCTTCTTCTGGCTCTTCTTCGAGGGTTTCGGTCTGGATCAGATTGCACGGTTCAAAGGGTCCGGAGTCGAGCTTGCATTCGAAGCGAGCTTCCGGATCGCTCGATTCGTAGCGGAAGACCGGCCTCGTCAGATCGGTCAGGCCTTCGGGCCCGAAGATGATCGTCGTGTCGGGCGGGCCGAGAACCGTGAACTCGCGCTTCGCCGGGGTCGCATCGACGAGGCCTGCGCCGTTGATCGCTTTGACTTCGAAAGTGTGGGGACCGTCAGCGAGTTTGCCAGTCATGTAGAGGCCGAACGAGCAGTTCTCCCAGGTGCCGCCGTCGACGCTGCACTGGAAGGTCGAGCCTGACTGGCTCGAGTGGAAGCTGAACACCGGCGTGCTCGCGCTCGTCAGGCCTTCGGGGCCGGAGTCGATCACGGTGTTCGGCGCTTCGAGGGTGAAGGTAGCGGTCGCGGGATGCTGGTGGTTCAGCTGGTCGAAAGCAATGACTTCCACCGTGTGGGAACCGGCCGTGAGGCCTTTGAGGGCCAGCTGGTAGGTGAAGTTGAACGTGTACGGGCAACCGGTGGTGGGACAGGTGTTCGTCCGGGTTTCCTTCAGGACTTTGTCCACGTAGACGCTGACTTTTTCGATCCCGGACTGGGGTGCCGCTTCACTGCCATCCTGGGTCTGGACCGGTATCGAGTAGGTCGTCGCGCCGAGCGACCCGGCGGAGAGGGTCGCCTGGGGCGCCGTGTGGTCGACCTTGACGACGACGTTCGTGCTGGTCGAGTGGCCGACTTCCGAGCCCGAGAGGATGTCGCCGGTGGTCACGGAGAGGACGTCTTTGCCGGTCGGCAGGCTCGCCGGGTTGTAGGCCAGCGCGGCGGTCGACCCGGTTTTCGCGACCCGGGGACAGGGGCCCGTGGCCGTCCCGGCGCAGCCGAGGTCGAATCCCCAGCCAGACTGATTGGACCCGGCATAGCTGATTCGGGCGGACCTGATCCCGAAGCCCGTGTCCTGAAAGCTGTAGGAGATCGGTTGTGCGGCGGTGTCCATCCACCGCGCCGGCGGGCTGAGTTCGAGGATTTGCGGTGCGCCTTCGTCGACGACCGAGATGTAGGCGTCAGCCATGTAGAAGTCCCGACGCTTGGAGGGGCCTTCGTATTCGTAGGTGACCATGTTCATGTCGGCGCCCTTGACATTGGTGGCGTTGCCGGCGTTGTTGATCACAACCCAGTTGCCCCAACTGTTCATTTCGCCTTCGCCGCCGTAGTGGACGTAGGCGTTTGGCGCCCATCCGATCGCCGGGTTGACCAGCCCGACGACCAGGGCCGGATAATTCGCGGTGCTCCCGTACGGCAGGAACAGGACCCCTTCGGCGGCAAGCTGGAGGACCCAGGTGGTCGGCGCGGACCCGTAGGTGGCGAGGTCCGATTTGTACCTCGGCACCCAGTACTCCCAGTTCGCGTTGTCACCCCAGTTGGCGGCACCGCCGAAACCAGAGGTGAGATCGAGACCGGGATAGCTCGGGGCCCAGATCTCATATGGGACCGGCTGCATCGCCCCCCAGTTGGTCGAGTTGCCCGCCCAGGCGGCCATCGTGTCGTGGTTGAGGGTCCACCGCCAGCCTTCGACGATGTAGTTCGGGTCGACGAGGACCGGGAAGGCGGTGGCGGGACCAGGCGTGGTGACCACGGTGATCGAGTCGCCTTCCACGGAGAGCTCGGCGGGCACGTCCTCTCCCGCGGCGTCGAGCGCCGTCGGCGCAGGCACCACCACGGCAGGTTTGCCGCCCTCGATGACTCCGGCGCCTCCGCTTGCGCTCTCCTTCAGTTCGGCGCCATCTGGTAGGGCAAGTCGGTAGGTGGTACGGGTCGGAGCGTCTGCGCTGCGGAGTTGGGTCAGCGTCTCGACACCGGTAGGGGTCGGCACCACCATCAGGTCGGTGTCGGCAGCTACTTCGGGGTAGAAGGCGAAGCGACCTTCGGCGTTCGAGGGGGCGAGCGATCCCGGCGCGCCTGCCACTTCAATCCCGACTTCCGGCCCGGGCAGCGAGATGCCTTCCCCCAACTGGGTCGGGATGCCGACTTCCGCAAGAGGGTTCTGCGGCCGCAGCTCGCCTCCCGACGGTTCGAGGTCAAGGTTCACCGCTTCGTCCTGCCCGGCCGAGCTTTCGGTCCGCAACGGCAAGAGCGATTCGACCAGGACCGGCTGGTTCGGATGATCCTCGACGAACTCCTGGGCCGCGTCGCCCCCAGGTGGTTCGGGCAGGGCGGACGCCGGGACGATCACCGTGTGGTCGGAGAGGAAGCGTTCCGGCTCAAGTTCGCGGAGGATTCCGCCGGCCGCTTCCAACTCGGGCTGGAAGACCGCTTCGGCGAGTTCGAGCGCTTCGTCACGTTGCAGGTCGGAGTGCGGCAAGGTGGCCGCCGCCTTCGGGTCGGTGAGGGGCTCCTCGCCGAAGGTGCGCGCGGTCCCCGCGTCCAACATCGCTTTCGTCTGAGCCGGGGTAGGCGCACCGAGCGCGGGACCCGAGGATTCGTCCCCGGCCACCGCCGGGCTCGTATCCACGCCCACGGCGAGCGCCGAGATAAGAGTGAGGACCAGCAACGCAGCGGCAACGCCGAACCAGCGGCGGTCCATGGCGACCGCCCACCAGACATTCCCCCTCACACCCTGCCTCCCCTTGCTCAGTCAGGCGGACGAGACTCCGCTCCGATCCAGACACCTGCGACGAGGCGCCGAACCATTTCAAAACTGAAGGCTTTTTGCGTTGTCGCAATCCAGTACTGAGGAGGTCTTGGGTGTAGGCGGCCGATGGAGGTGGCCGGGCGCCCCCGGTCCCGTCACAGAATCGGGCCAGACCGTAGATAGAGGTGGATGGATCACTTCGACCAGCGCAGCGACGAGGAGCTTCTGGCCGCGACGCGGGGTGAGCCGGAGGCCTTCGGGGTCTTTTACCGTCGGCATGAGAAGGCGATGCTCGTCTACTTCTTGCGGCGCACCGGCGCGGCGGAGGTGGCGGCGGATCTGACCGCCGAGGTGTTCGCCGCGGCGCTCGTCTCCTCGCGGCGCTTCCGGGCGGGCAAGGCGCCCGCGGTTGCCTGGCTCTACGGGATCGCGCGGAACACGCTCGCCGCGAGCGCCGCGCGGGGCCGGGTCGAGGAACGGGCGCGTCGTCGCCTCGCCGCCGAACCGCTGGTCCTCGACGACGAGGCGATCGAGCGGGTCGCGGGGCTCGCCGACGGGGAGCGCCAGGCGGAGGTGCTGGGCGAATTGCTCGCGCGACTGCCGGACGACCAGCGCGAGGCGGTGCGCTCGCGGGTGCTCGAGGAGCGCGACTACGAGGAGATCGCCGAGCGACTCGAATGCTCGGAGGCGGTCGTCCGGCAACGCGTCTCGCGGGCGCTGCGCTCGCTGCGCCGGGACCTGGAAGAGGAGGAACGATGAACGAGCCGATCACGCCGCGCGAGGAGCCCGCCACCCTGCCCGCGCTGGAGCAACTGCTGGTGCGGGCGGCCCGCCGCCGCGTCGCGCCGCGTCGTCGCGGCCGCCGGCGCTGGTTCCTCGTCGCGGTCGCGGCGGCGCTGGTCCTGGCGGCGGGGGCAGCGGCGGCGACCGGGCTCCTGCCGATCACCTCCGGCCACACCGCGCACGGCACCTACACGGTGCAACGGCGGCCGGTCCCGGCGGTCGGTCCCGGCGAACCCTCGCCCGGGCGGGTCTGCCTCCAGCTCATCTACGACGGCGGCGAACCCTCCTATGGCTGCGGCGAGGCCCCCACCGCGTCGCGGCCCTTCGGGCTCCTGGTCGCCGACCCGCTGGCGGAAGGATCGCGGGAACGCGTCGTCTACGGTCTGGTCGCCGACGACGTCGTCCGCGTCGCCGTGCTCGGCGGGGACGGCAAGCGCACCGACGGCCCGACCGAGCCCAAGCACGGGCTGCCCGGTCGCTTCTTCGCCGTCGTCGTCCCCCACCGCGGGCGGATCGAGGTCGTCGGCTACGACGCCGGCGGGCGGCCGGTAGCGCGGATCGGCAGCAACTCCCGCCCTGACCACCCACCCCGCTCCAAGGCCGAGGCGATCGAACAGGGCGATCCGGCCGGCTTCGCCCCGACCCTGCCGCCGTCCTCCCGCCTCACCTTCGAAGGCCATGAGATCAGCGAAGCCGAGGTCGGCCGCCTGGGGCTCATCTGCCTCGAAGGCCGGACGGTCGCCCCCTGCTACCGCACGCCGCGGGAACTGGAGGCGGCGCGGGGACACCGTGGCGGGACCGGTCGATAGGCCCCAGATCCACGGCGGGCCGCCCTCAGTCGATCAGCCCGACCTGGCACTCGACCTCATCGCCGACGCAGAGGCCGGCTTCCTGGCGGGCCTTGGCCTTGACCGGCAGGACGTAGCTGCCCAGCCTGCGGTCGGCGAAGAGGGAGGTGGACCAGGTGGCGGGGCCGACCGTGACCGTCGCCCGGACGGTTCCGAACGGCCGCGGGCTGCCGGCGGAGATCTCGCGGATCTCTTCCCCCGGATCCTCCGGCAGGGTGAGGAAGCGCCACCCGTCCGCACCGCCGTGCTGCCAGGGCGGGGCGACGAAGCTGAAGGCGGGGCCGCTCGACACCGCGTCGAGCCTACCCGGCCTCGGCCGGCGCGGACGGAGCCCGTGGGGACACACTTCCCCGTCAGGGTCCATACGCGCTGCGTGGATTGGGTCCCCTATGGGGGACCCAATCTTGGTCGGGTGAATCTGAGCGCTGCACGGTCACCGACCCTCCCCTGGGGCCCTCCCCGTGAAGCTTCCGCAGCCGACCGCGTTCGACCTTGCCGGTCGGGTTCTTCGGCAGGTCCTCCATCCGCCCGCCGCAGGCCGGCGGCGAGCCCGGCGATCCGGCGCTCCAGCTGTGCGTAGGTGACGCGACTTCCGCCGGGGCCGATCAGTGCGGTCCGCTCACCGTTGCGCCGGCAGGAGCAGTACAGGGGATACGAGTAGTCCATCGGTCGCTCCCCGCCCGGACCGGGACGTTACTCGGCCCGAGGGGCACGCGGAAGGATGTCGCGATGCGTCACATCCGTCGGCAGCAACTCCACCCCGGTGTCCTCCGAATCGACCACGAACACCCTCGTTTTCGTACGGTCCTGAAAGCGTTCCTCATCCTCGATGATCGCCGCGGCGTTCTCCGGGAGATTGCAGACGCGCCTCATTTCCTCCAGGCCGTCCTCGTCCCGCAACACCATTTCCGTGATCGCGTCGTAGGCATCGTCGAGGTCATATGACTCGGGATGGTAAGAGACGAGATCCTTCGGATAATTCCGTACATACTTGACCATGTAGTTCGCGTGCAGGCGCTTGGCCTGCACCACGTGGCTGCCCTCGTAGTAGGAGATGAAGTCCTCCCTGGACATCCCCGGCTTCTTCTTGATGCAGATGATCAGCTTGACCGCCATCGTCCCTTCCTTCCCCCGAACGCGACGGGGCGCCGTCCTCGCGGCGCCCCGTCCTTCGCGTGACCGGGTCGGTCGCTTCGCCTACTTTTCCCAGAGTTCTTCGAACTGTCCTTCGAAGTTCTCCGGGCCCGGCCAGATCTTCTTCTCGCCGAGGGACTGGGCGTTCTTCCAGGAGACGAGGAGGCTCTGGGCCGGGATCGCCGCCGGCACCTTCTGGCCCGAGTAGAGCCGCGCGGCGGCGTCGACGGCGCCCCACGAGCCGACCGCGAGGCCGAACGCGATGTCGTACTTCTGCACTTCTTCGTTCTGCAGCAGCGCGATGTTCGGCGGGTTGCCGTCCATCCCGGCGACGCTGATCGAGTCCTGTTTGCCGGCCTGCTGGACCTGGGTCACCGCGATGCTCGCGGCCTGGTCGTAGATGCCGACGATCCAGTTGATGTCCGGTTCCTGGTTGAGCTGGGCCTGCAGCTGCTGGGGGAGCGCGTTCTCCACCGAGGAGGTTTCGAACTGCAACTTGCTCAGCTTGCATTCCGGGCAGGATTTGGTCAGATTCGGCTCGAACTGTTCCTGGCGGGCGACGTCACACTGGAAGGACTTCTCGGTGACGAGCAGCACGTTGCCGGTGCCTTCGGAGGCGTAGGCGATCGCTTCGGCCATCATCTTGCCTTGGTCCGAGCAGCCGTCGGCGCCCATCTGCACCGTCCCCACCGAACCGTCGCCGGGATCACCGGTGAACAGGCCGATGACCGGGATCCCGGCTGCTTCCGCGGCCGCGTAGCCGTCCGGTGCGGCTTCGACGCCGGTCGCCACCGCGATGATCGCGCTGGGCTTGGCGTTGATCGCCTGGGTGAAGCACTTGCTCGGGCCTTCGGGAGAGGTCCCGGTGTCGCAGAGGGTGTCCTTGTAACCGATCGCTTCCGCGGCAGCCTTGATGTTTTCGCCGTTTTCGTGGCAGGCGACGATCGACTGGTCACAGGCGACGGTGTAGATGCTGCCGCCCGCTTTCGGCTTGAAGGGTTTCAAGCCGATCTGCTTCTCGACGATTTCGGTCGGCGGCGTTTCATACTTTTCGATCTGCGCGGCGAGGGCGGAGTTGCCGCCTTCGGCTTCGCCTTCTTCGGCGCCTTCGCCCGAGCTTTCGGTCGGTTCGCTTTCGGTGGAGGCCGCAGCGGATTCGCCACTCCCCGAGTCGGTGGTCGAAGAATCTCCCGACGAACCGCACGCGGTGAGCACCAGCGCGGCGAGCAACGCCACCAGCGCCATCAGCACCCAGCCGGTCGATCTCTTCTCTCGTATCCAGAACTTCATCACTTCCTCCTCCTGAGTTTTCGTAGCCCTCGGTATCTACGTACTCTTCAACACACTCTCCAGGAGGCAACTGGCATTTACGACAGCCGCGCGCGCGGAGGTGGCCAGGCGCGCCCCGGCGCACCTGGCGCTTTCGCCAGTCCCGCTCCCCGCACCCGAAACCGTGGTTACTGTGAATCTGCGGTAAGACCACGGATAGCACGCGGAGGAACGATGAGCGATCAGCCCTACGAGAACATCCTGCTCGAACAGGCCGACGGGGTCCTTACCGTCACCCTCAACCGGCCCGAGGTCGGCAACGCGGTCAACGGGGAGCTGCACGCCGAGCTCAGCGACGTCTTCCACCACATTCGCAACGACGACGCGCGGGTGGTGGTGCTCACCGGTCGCGGAGCCAGGCGGCCATGCGCTCGCCGATCATGATGCAGCTGAGGTTCGTGAAGCCGGTGGTGATGTGGGGCATGATCGAGGCGTCGGCGACGTAGAGGCCGCGCGTCCCGTGGACCGCGAGGCGCTGGTCGACCACCGCCCCCTCGTCCCCCTCGACGCCGATCCGGCAGGTGCCGGCCCCGTGGTACCCGGTCGCGGCGTTCTGGCGCAGCCACTCGCGCAGCGCCTCGTCACTCGTCATCACCGTCGCGGACGGGCTGAGGACCGTGACCTCCTCTGCCAGCGGCGAGGTGTCCGTCAGCTGCCGGCACAAGCGCACCACCTGCTCGAGCCGCTCCATGTCCCCGGTGCTCCCGTCGAGGAAGTTCATGTGCATCTCGGGCTGCACGCGTGGGTCCTTGGAGGTGACGTCCAGCCAGCCGACCGACTCCGGCTTGCCGACCATCGGACAGAGCATCACCGCCGCCGTCGCGCCACCGTCGAAGTCCCAGTTCATCGAGGCCGCCGCGATGTAGGAGCAGGCGATCAGCTGGTCGTTGGGGAACTCCCCTCCCGAGTTGCACTTGAGCATCAGGCGGAAGCCGAAGTACTCCTCCTCCTTCGTGGGCAGGGCGAGTACCGGTGCGAACACCTGATCGCGCAGATTTCGCCCGACGCCGGGTGCCACCACGATCGGGGCGATGCCGAGGCGGTCGAGGGCCTCGCGCGGACCGATGCCCGAAAGGGTGAGGATCTGGGGACTGCAGATGGCGCCGCCCGCCAGTACCACCCGGTCGGCCGCCACCACCTCGCGACTGCCGCTACGGTCGACTTCGACCCCTACCGCCACTTCCCCGTCGAAGACGACGCGGACGACGAGGGTGTCGGGGTGGAGCTCGAGGTTGTCCCGTCCCCGCGCCTGCTTCAGGTAGGTGACGAGGGTGCCGGCGCGGTACTCCTCGCCCACCTGGTTGCGTGGCGTCGGCCCGACCACCCCCTGCTCGAAGCCGGCGAGGTCGGGGGCGAAACCGTACCCCAGGCCGACGCATGCCTCGACCATCGCCCGCTGGTCGCTCGTCCACTCCTCACGCGGCTTGCGGGCGATCGGGATCGGCCCGGCGCCCCCGTGCAACTCGGACTCGCCGAAGTCGAGGTCGGTCTCGAGCCGCTTGTAGAAGGGCAGGACGCGGTCCCAGGACCACTCATGGTGACCGTCCCTCGCCCAGGCGTCGAAGTCCTCCGGCGTGCCCCGCTGGGCCAGCGAGCCGTTGATCGTCGAGGACCCACCCATCACCCGACCGCGCGGGTAGGGAACCAGGTTCCGGGCGCCGGCGGGCTCGACGAAATGCGCCTCGAACCCCCAGTCATGCTCTCCGCGCAGCTGCGGGTTGTAGACATCGCGGAGGGACGGTGGCATCGCCTCGCCGGGGCGGTAGTCAGGTCCCGCCTCGAAGAGGACCACCCGCTCGCGCGGATCCTCGGAGAGCCGCGACGCGATCACCCCACCCGAGCTGCCGCCACCGACGACGACGGTCGTCCTCAAGGTCACGCCGGCAACACCATCCGCTCTCCTCCTCTGAGTCCTCCGAGTCATCATTGATACTCGGTCGCCGGCCGTACGCCGGGCAACTGGCATTTACGACAGCCGACTGGCGGAGCCGGGTTGGGTACGGTGAATCGGGAGGAACGGAGCGGACCATGTCACCAGAGACCTTGATACCGATCGTCGAGCCAGACGGTTTCGCACTTCGCAACCTGGACGACTTCTACCGGGCCGTGTCAGCCCTGCACGCCCGGGGTGCCGAGCTCGCGGAGCTGCGTGAACAGTTCGAGCACTGGGGTGACTGGGCGACCGAGCAACCGTACGTCGACATGTCCCACGTGAACGCGGGCGGCGTGCCGGCGATCTGGGTCACCCCGCGGCGCGGTGCCTCCGATCGCACCCTGCTCTGCTGTCACGGCGGCGGCTATGCGGCCGGTTCGGTCTACAGCCACCGCAAGATGTACGGCCACATCGCCGCGACGGTCGGCTGCCGGGCGCTGATCGTCGACTACCGACTCGCCCCGGAGCATCCGCATCCGGCCCCGGCCGAGGACTCCTTCGCCGCCTACAAGTGGCTGCTCCAGCGGGGGATCCGTCCCCAGCACATCGCCCTGATCGGGGATTCCGCCGGCGCCGGCCTGGCGATGGCGATCTGCCTCAAGGCCCGCGAGGTCGGCCTGCCGCTGCCCGCCGGCATCGTCGGCCTGTCGCCCTGGATCGAGATGGAGGCCGTCGACCCCATCTACGACGTGAACGAAGCCGACCTGATCGCCACCCGCGAGGTCGTCCTCGCCTCCGCCGAGACCTTCCTCGGCGCCGACGGCGACCCGCGCGACCACATCGCCGCCCCGATCTACGCCGACCTGACGGACTTCCCCCCCATCTACATGCAGGCCGGCGGCAACGAGAACTTCGCCGCCGACGCCCGCACCGTCGTCGACCGCGCGGCCCTGGCCGGCACGGAGGCGACCCTCGACGTCTTCGAAGGCATGCAACACGTCTTCCAGATGCTCGCCGGCTCCGCCCCCGAGGCCGACCTCGCGATCGAACGCATCAGCTCCTGGCTGAAGCCCCGCCTCGACCTGGCGATAGCGCTGGAGCCATCGGGGGCCTGAGGGGCCGATCGGAGGGACAGGCCCGGTTGGCTGTTCCTTATGCGCCTCATAGGCGCATAAGGAACAGCTGGAGGGAGACGACCACGGGACGGCGGGAAGATCACGCGTCCGTCCGTCGTCCCCGGGCGCCTCGATCGCGCTGCAGCTCTTGTGGTCGCCATGGCGACCACAAGAGCTGCAGCGCGATCCGGACCCCAGGATCAGGGCCCCGGAGGGTCCCCGCGCGGTGAGTTCGCAGTTAGCGACACATGTTGTCGCTAACTGCGAACTCACCTCCGGGGCAGGGGTCCTGTGGGGCCTCAGGGGCCGCGAGGTGTGACGTCGCCGACGCCTTCGCCACGAACCCTTGACGTCTTCCCCACGCGAAGCCTCGCGTCCTGGGCGCCTCATGGGGGTCACAGCCTGCCAGGACCCCCATGAGGCGCCCAGGACCTACCTCGGATGGCCGCAGGGGCCCGAGCCCCCGCCCGTCCCCTACCGCGCTTCAGCCCAGCGCACCAGCTCGCGGAACTTCTCCGCGCCGTCATCGACCGTGGCGTCGACGTCGTCCAGCAGGCCGTAGTAGGTCGCGTCGGAGTCGGCCTCCAGCTCCTCGCCGGGCCTCTCGCCGCGGAGGTTCGCGGCGCTCAGCACTTTGTAGCGCTGGACCATGAGGGGGTGGTTGGCGGCCATCCGGGTCGCTATCGAGACCGCCTCGCGGTCCAGGTCGAGGCCGTCGGGGGTGAGGCTTTGGACGAGGCCCCAGATGAGGGCGGTGCGGCCTGAGATCGGGTAGGAGGCCATGGTCGCGAGGTGGGCGTTCGAGGCGCCCACCACCTTCGCCAGCCGCCACGACAGGCTGCGGACCGGGTGCAGGCCGTACTTCGCGTGGTTATCGATGAACACGGCGCTCTCGGAGGCGACGAGGACGTCACAGCGGAGGGCGATCTCGAAGCCCCCGGTGACGGCGGGGCCGTTGATCGCGCCTACTACGGGAAAGGGGCACTCGACGATCGCGGCGAACGGGTCCCCCGCGCGGGAAAAGCCCTCCGCGAAATAGTCGCCGAGATCGCCGATGTCCACGCCGACGCAGAAGGAGGCGCCGGCGGCGCGCAGGATGACCACCCGGGTGTCCGCGTCGACCGGATTCTCGGTCCGCCGCGCGCTGACGCTGTCGAAGGCCTCGGCGAGCGCCTTCATCATCGGCGGGTCGAGCACGTTGTGGCGGTCGGCCGCGTCGAGCGTGACGACCATGATGCGGTCCTCGAGCCTCGACACGACCACTTCCGCGGCCTCACCGTGAGTCGAGACCTGGTCCCCCAGCGCACCCGCCATCAGTAGACGCCGTCCGGGTACTCGTCGTAGACCGCCGGGTCGTGCATCGGCAGGATGTGCTTACCGTCGTGGACGATTTTCTCCACCGCCAGCATCGCGTCGGCGAGGTTGTGGACGAGGCCGGGCGGGCTGAGCAGCGGCCCTTTCAGGGCGGGATCCTTACGGTAGACGTTGTCGCCGGTGATGATGGCCTGGCCCGAGTCGACGTCGACGTACACCATCTGGTGCGCCGGCGCATGGCCGCCCGTGAGAATGACCCTCACACCCGGCATGATCTCGGCGTCCCCCTCGAGGAACTTGAGCTGGTGGTAGAGCGGGTCGACCAGCTTGGCGATGTCCACCCGGTCGTAGAACCCGGGCGGGAAGTACGGCGCGGCGGCGTAGTGCATTTCGGCCCGCTGCACGTAGATCGACGCGTTCGGCAGCTTGTCCGCCAGCCCGGTGTGGTCGACGTGCAGATGGGTGATGATCAGCGTCCCGATGTCCTCGGGCTTCAGCCCGTGGCGCGCCAGGTTCCACTCGAGCGTCTGCTCCTCGCTCTGAAACACTTCGAGGCCCATTTCCTCGCGCATGTCGGACACGCTGCGCGCCCCCGCGTCCACCATCACCGGATGGTCGCCACCGAGGATCAGGTAGGAGCTGAACGGAATGCGATAGGACGTTCCCTGGTCCCAACCCCAGACCAGAAAGCTCCCGTCGACCACCACCTCGCCGAGGCACATCGGCTCAATTTTCAGATCCACGTCACTCACTCCTCTCGATTTCAGTCGGGTACGCGAAGGTCGGTCAGCAGTTGGTGGCGCGGCGCTAGATCACTGCCGGTCGTCGGCGGGCGATCAGCACGGCCGCGAGAAGGGCGGCGCCCTGGAACGTTTCCACCACCCAGAAGGGAAGGCCGACCAACTGGAGGCCGTTGATGCCGACGCCGATGATCAGCAGCGCGACGATCAGGCCGGGCACGTTGAACCGCCCCGGGCGGATGATGGTCGAGCCGAGGAACGCCGCCGAGTAGGCGCCGATCAGGAAGCCGGCACCGATCCCGGGCGGTCCCGTGCCGAGGCGGCCGGCAAAGACGATGCCGGCGATCGCGGCGCCGAGGGCCGAGCAGATGAAGGCGATCGTGATGACCCGGCCGGTCCTGATGCCCGCCAGCCGCGTCGCCTCCCGTGACGCCCCGGTCGCGTACAGGTTCCGGCCGAACGGGGTGTAGTCGAGGATGTACCAGGCGAAGAGGCAGAGCCCGGCGAGGATGAAGACCGCGATCGAGATCTTGTCGACCTGGGCGCGGCCGAAGTCGGTGAAGGCCTTGGGGATCCCGTCGGTGATCGTCGTCCCGTTGGCGAGCAGCTGTGACATGCCGACCATCACCGAACCGGTGCCGATGGTGGCGATGAACGGGTCGACTCCCTGCCGCACCACCAGCGCGGCGTTGATCATCCCCAGCGCCACCGCGCCGAGCAGCACGATCAGGATCGCCACCGGCACCGGCATGTCACCACCGGTCACCTGGAACAGGTAGGTCACGGCGACGATCGCGAGCGTCATCGCGCCGCCGATCGAGATGTCGAACACACCTGCCGCCAGCGGGGCGAGGAGGCCCGCCGCCAAGATCCCGAGGATCGCACTGTTGGCGAGGATCCCGACGATGTTGTTGTAGGTGAGGAACGCGTCCGGCTTGAGGATGCCGAAGAGGAGGATCAGCCCGACCAGCACCAGCACGCCGCCATAACGCTCGAGGAGGGCGGTACGCACATCAGCCGAGCGCGAGCGCTCTCCCCCGTCCGCCTTCTGGTCCGTGGCCTTGCTGCGCGTCATAACGTTCATCGCGATGTTCCTTTTGGGATCGTGGTGTGATCAGTCATGCGCTGACCGTGCCGTAGCTGGCATCGAGTAGCCGGCCACGGTCGAGGTCCCGCTCGAAGGCCGCAACCGGCTTGCCGTCGCGGAAGACGATCACCCGCGAGCAGAGCCCGACCACCTCGTCGAGGTCGGAGTCGACGAGGAGGACGAGGGTGCCGTCGGCGGCCGCGGCGCGCAGCATCTCGCGGATTTCCTGCCGTCCCCGGGCGTCCACCCCGTGACAGGGCTCTTCCAGAAGCAGGACCCGCGGCTTGGTGCTCAGCACTTTCGTGATCGCGACCTTCTGCTGGTTGCCACCGCTGAGCGCCGCGGTCTCGGCTTCGACGCTGGGGCACCTGATCTGGTACCGCTCGACCAGCTCCTGCGCCGACTGCTTCTCGGCGCGGCGGTTCAGGAACCCGTGGTGGACGAACTCCGGCAGGACGCCAAGCGTCAGGTTCTCTTTCACCGTGAGGCCCATCAGGACCCGGTCCGACCGCAGGCCGACGACGGCGCCGAAGCCACTGTCGACCATCGACGCGTAATTCCCCGGGGAGACCTCCTTGCCGCCAATCTCCACCGAACCGGAGACGATCGGCGTGCGGCCGGTGAGCGCCCGCGCGACATCGATGATCCCGGACCCGAGCAGGCCGACCGCCCCGAGGACTTCCCCCGACCAGCCCTCAAGATCGGCGCCGTCCAACTCCCCCGCGGTCAGGCCGGAGATCCGCAGCAGCGGCCGCTCCGCTTTGCGCCGCTGCTCGGCCGCGACCGCCTCCTCGACCGTCTGGACCGTGTCGGCGTCGGTGTGGTCAGGGGCGTCGGAGTCGCCGATGATCAGGCGGACCAGCTTCGAGGTCGGAAAGTCACTGGTCGGCCCGGTACCGACGACGTGACCATCGCGCAGCACCGTGACCTGATCGGCGATCCGCCCGATCTCTTCCAGGCGGTGCGTAACGTAGAGGATCGCGACACCGTTTTCCTTCACCCGGACCAGCGTGGTGAACAGTTTCTCCACCTCGTGATCGGTGAGGGCGGCGGTCGGCTCGTCGAGGACGAGGACGCTGATGTTGTCGCCTTCGCTGAGCGCCCGGACGACGGCGATCTCGGTCTGCTCCAAGACGCTGAGCCTGCCGACCGGCGTGTCGGGGTTGGTGGTCAGGCCGAACGCCTCCAGCGAGGCGCGGGCGCTCGCCCGCTCTCGCCGCCAGGAGATCTTCTGAAAGGTGTTGGTGTGCCACACCTTGCCGAGGCGCAGGTTCTCGAGCACCGACAGTGAGGGCACCAGGCCGAGCGTCTGGTGGACGAAGGTGATCCCACGTTCGCGCGAGCTCTCCGGGTTCCCCGGCTGGACCGCGGCGCCGTTCACGTGGATCGAGCCGCTGTCCTCGTCGGGGAGGTAGTAGCCGGCGAGGATCTTGATGAACGTCGACTTGCCCGAGCCGTTGTGGCCGAGCAGCGCGTGGACCGAGCCCGCGGGGATCGCCAGGTCCAGCCGAGTGAGCACGCGATTGCCGTAGAAGCTCTTGCTCAGGCGCTCGGCGACGAGGCCCGAGGCCGCGCCCGTCGGGGTCCCCCCTGGTCCAGAATTTCCCAGTCTGCTGCCGTCTGGAGACATCGAGTTGAGTCTCACGGGCGGGGCGCGCGCCTACAACTGGCGCAAGCGCCAGTGCTCAGCCGGCGTCGGGACGGACGACGATCGCGTCGACGGAGACGACGACCGTGTCGTCCTGATTGACGCAGTCGGCCTTGACCTGGAGCCCGCCGGAGACGGGGGATTCCTCGCGCGGCACGCAGCGCAAGGTGTCGCCGGGCCTGGTCGGCCCACGGTAGGCGACCCGCACCTCGCTGCCGGGACCGAGCGCCTTACGGTCGAAGGTCGCGGTCGCCCAGCGGAAGAACACCTGCAGCGCGACCGGGCCGTGGGCGATCACGCCGCCGAACTCCGAGGCCGCGGCCACGGCCGGGTCGACGTGCAGTGGGTTGAAGTCCCCGGAGAGCTCGGCGTACGTGTCGATGCCGCTCTGGGTGACGTGGTCGGTCACCATCGCGAGGTCCTTTTCCGCCGGCATCAGGCGGCCGCCTCGCCCGGTCCGGTCGGCCACACGATCACCTTGCGACCGGAGGCGACGGGCTGGTCGTCACCGTCCCGGATATCGAACTCGAGCGTGACAAAGGGTCGTTTCCGTTTCATCTCCTTCGCACCCACCCAGGTGGTGATGGAGACGTCGGTGTCGACCGGGAGGACGCGGTGGACGGCCACCTCCTGCCCGGCGAGGATGCTGTTTGCCGGGATTCCACCCATGCTCCTGTTGAGGGCCTTGAGGAAGAGCACCGGGAACACACCCGGTGGGGCGACCTCGGTCGGCTCGCGTTGGCCGATCGCGCCGCAGAGGCTCTCCGCCATCTCGCGGGAGACCCGCTCGACGAAGGGGCCCTGGCGTTTGTCGACGACCAGCTCGTCGTAGGTCAGGTTCGAAAGGCTCGGTGCGGATCCAGGTGACATGGCGGCAGTATTGGCACCCGCCACACGGGCGGCAACTGGCGCATCAGCTAGTTGCATGGGACGGTCACCGTGACACCCTGCGGCAATGATCACACGGCGGCGCATCGCCCTCACCGAATTCGGCAAACCCGACGTCATGACCTGGATCGAGGACGAGGTCGCGCCGCCCGGCGAGGATGAGGTGCTGATCTCGATCGAGGCGATCGGCGTCAACTTCGGCGATCTGATGGTGCGGCGAGGTGAGTACCGTCGCGACCAGAGCCTTGACTTCACCCCTGGCTTCGAGGCCGCCGGGACCGTCCTGGAGACGTGTGCCGACGGCCCTCAGGTGGGCAGCCGCGTGGTCGCCTTCACCGAGAACGGCGGCGGCTATGCCGATCGCCTCGTCATCCGGCGCGATCATGTGTTCACGGTCGACCCGGAGATCGACGCGGTCGACGCGGCGGCCCTGTTCGTCCAGGGGGTCACCGCCTGGTACGCGGTCCACCGCTACGGCCGGGCGGCCGTGGGCGAGACGGCGCTGGTCCACGGCGGCGCGGGCGGCCTCGGCGGGATGTGCATCCAGCTTTGCGTCGCGGCCGGGGTGAAGGCGATCGCGACCGCCTCGAGCGAGGAGAAACTCGAGATCGCCAAGGGCCACGGCGCGGCCGCGGCCGTCCTCAGCAATCCGGAGACCATGGTCAAGGAGGTGAAGGAGCTGACCGGCGGGGGCGGCTGCGACGTCGTCATCGACGGCATCGGCGGCCCCCTCTTCACGCCGAGCATGCGCATGCTGGCCTTCGGCGGCCGCTTCGTCGTCGCCGGCTCGGCCACCCAGGAACCGGCCATGCTCGACGTCCGCGCCCTGATGCCCCGCGGCCAGACGATCGCCGGCTTCGTCGTCGCCCGCGTCGCCGAAGCCGACCCGACCGAGCCCCAGCGCGCCTTCGACGAAGTCCAGCACCTCCTCCGCCAAGGCCACCTGCGCCTGCCGCTGAAGGTCTTCGGCCCGGATGAGCTCCCGCGGGTGCACGAGCTGCTGGAAGGCCGGCGGCTGAACGGCAAGGCGGTGATCAGGCTCGGGGGCTGAGGTGGTTGGGGCATCGGAGGGGCGGGCGGGGGCTCGAGGGGCGGGCGGCCGTCCGAGATGGTCCCGGGCGTCCCGGGCGCCTCATGGGGGTCCGGGCAGGCTGTGACCCCCATGAGGCGCCCAGGACGTGTGGCTTTAGAGGGGCAGACGTCAAGGGTCCGTGACGAAGACGCCGGGGACGTCACACCTCCCGGCCCCTGGGGGTCCCGGCCCGGACCGCGTTCGCAGTTAGCGACACATGTTGTCGCTAACTGCGAACGCGCCTCCT
>Ga0153956_1001159_pt1 | contig 24691 bp, 28 predicted proteins | sample TSFL040MetaG_FD_104704 | JGI IMG/M metagenome (GOLD analysis project Ga0153956, IMG submission 104704) | Attine ant fungus gardens microbial communities from Florida, USA - TSFL040 MetaG | ecosystem: Host-associated > Fungi > Mycelium > Unclassified | place: USA: Florida, Wekiwa Springs... | reverse complement strand
TTTCCAGCCTGACGCGGCGCATCGTCTCGCTCAATCTCGCGGGCCTGATCGTGCTGGTGGTCGGCATTCTCTATCTGTCGCAATTCCGCGCCGGACTGATCGACGCGCGCGCGCAGAGCCTCCTGGTGCAGGCGGAGATCATCTCCGGCGCGATCGCCGCCTCCGCCACCGTCGAGACCAACGCCATCACCGTCGACCCGGACCGCCTCGGCGACCTCAAGACCGGCGAGAGCTACGGGCCGAGCGACGAAATTCTCTCCGGCATGGATTTCCCGATCAATCCGGAGCGCGTCGCGCCGGTGCTGCGCCGCCTGATCTCGCCGACCAAGACCCGCGCGCGCATCTACGACCGCGACGGCGTGCTGCTGCTCGACAGCCGCAGTCTCTATGGCCGTGGCGACGTGCTGCGGTTCGAACTGCCCGCGCCCTCCGACAGCAAGCCCGGCCTGTGGGAGCGCACCGTGATCGCGATCCGCACATGGCTCAATCGCGGCGACCTGCCGCTTTATCGCGAACTGGGGCCCGAGAACGGCAACGGCTATCAGGAAGTGCAGATGGCGCTCGATGGCCAGAATGCCAGCAAGGTGCGCATCAACGATCGCGGCGAGGTGATCGTCTCGGTCGCGGTGCCGGTGCAGCGTTTCCGCGCGGTGCGCGGCGCGCTGATGCTCTCCACGCAGGGCGACGACATCGATGAAATGGTCACCGCCGAGCGCCTCGCGATTCTGAAAGTGTTCGGCATCGCCGCCGTGGTGATGATCGCGCTGTCGCTGCTGCTCGCAAGCACCATCGCGGGTCCGGTGCGCCGCCTCGCCGCCAGCGCCGAGCGCGTGCGGCGGCGGATCAAGACCCGTGTCGAAATTCCCGACTTCTCCTCGCGCAGCGACGAGATCGGCCATCTGTCGCAGGCGCTGCGCGATATGACCGGCGCGCTGTACAAACGCATCGACGACATCGAGCGGTTCGCCGCCGACGTTTCGCATGAGTTGAAAAACCCGCTGACCTCGATGCGCTCGGCCGTCGAGACGCTGCCGCTGGCGAAATCCGACGACAGCCGCGGCCGCCTGCTCGCCGTGATCGAACACGACGTGCGCCGCCTCGACCGCCTGATCTCCGACATCGCGGACGCAAGCCGCCTCGACGCCGAATTGCAGCGTCAGGACGCCGAGCCGGTCGATATCCGCCGCCTGCTGGAGACGCTGACTTCCGTCGCCAACGAGACGCAGCAGGGCCACGAGGTGAAGGTGGAAGCCCGCTTCGAGGGCACGGCGTTCGATGCGTTCTCGGTGCCCGGCCACGATTCGCGGCTCGGCCAGGTGATCGCCAATCTGCTCGCCAACGCCCAGTCCTTCTCCAAGCCCGGCAGCAAGGTCCGCGTCACCTGCCGCCGCCGCCGCGATCAGGTCGAGATCGTGATCGACGATGACGGCCCCGGCATTCGCCCCGGCGCGTTCGAGAAAATCTTCGAGCGCTTCTACACCGACCGTCCGCATCAGGGCTTCGGCCAGAATTCCGGCCTTGGGCTTTCGATCTCCAAGCAGATCATCGAGGCGCATGGCGGAAAGATCTGGGCGGAGAATCGCGCAGGCCCCTCCAATGCCGATGGCGATGCGCGCGTCGCCGGCGCGCGCTTCGTGGTGCGGCTGCCCGCGACATGACGCCGCCATCCGCCAGCGTTCATGCCTCCGCCATCCGCGTCGGCGAACAGGCCATCCTCATCCGCGGCGCCTCCGGCACCGGCAAGTCGCGCCTCGCGCTCGATCTCATTCTCGCGGGCCGCAGCGGCGTGATCGCAGAAGCAATTTTGATCGGCGACGATCGCGTCCGTCTCGATGCGCGGGACGGCCGCCTCGTCGTGCGCGCCGTGCCCGAGCTGGAAGGCATGATCGAAATTCGCGGGCTCGGCATCCGCCGCTGTGCCTTCGCCTCCGAGGCCGACGTCGCGCTGGTGGTCGATCTCGCCGCATCCGACGCCGAACGGATGCCACCGCCGGAGCGGCTCAAAACCTTGATTTCAGGGGTTGAACTGCCACGGATACCGGTCGCGGCCGGGGACAATCCGCTGCCGCTGGTGCTCGGATTCCTGTCCACGAATTAACCTTGCGGATATCTGGCGGCAAGTTCCCCTCGATTGCCGGAAGGGATTTGGTAACCATATAAATCCCACTATAATCTTCAGTTTAGCCGGCATGGCTTCCTGCTGTTTGGACGGGGGCAATGCCATTGTCCCTCTTGCGCCCCGGCGCAGGATGGTCAACATGTGGCCCTTTCGTGCGGTGCACCATAACGCACCCGCGAGGAGTCTTTGATGATTGGTCTTGTTCTGGTGACCCACGGGCGTCTTGCCGACGAGTTCAAGGCAGCGCTTGAGCATGTCATGGGTCCGCAAAAGCAAATCGAAACGATTACGATCGGCGCGGAAGACGATGCCGATTTGTGTCGAAGCGATATAATCGAAGCCGTCAAGCGCGCGGATAGCGGGCAAGGCGTCGCCATCCTCACCGACATGTTCGGCGGCACGCCGTCGAACCTCGCGATCTCCTGCATGAGCCGCCCGAAGGTGGAAGTGCTCGCGGGCATCAATCTGCCGATGCTGGTGAAACTCGCCAAGGTGCGCGAGGAGAAGTCGCTGCCCGACGCGATCGCCGCCGCTCAGGAGGCCGGGCGCAAATACGTCACCATCGCCAGCCGCGTCCTGGCCGGGAAATAGCCCATGGCGGACGAGCAGACCTCGCAGGCCGATGCCGTCGTCCGGGAAATTCCCATCACCAACAAACGCGGCCTGCATGCGCGCGCCTCCGCCAAATTCGTGCAGACGGCGGAGAAGTTCGACGCCGAGATCACCGTCACGCGCAACGGCGAGAGCGTCGGCGGCACCTCGATCATGGGCCTGATGATGCTGTCCGCCGGGATCGGAACGTCGATCACCGTCGCCGCGACCGGCCGCGAGGCCCGCGAGGCGGTCGAAGCCATCACCACGCTGGTGACCAACAAGTTCGACGAAGAATAACGCCGCCCGCCGCCGATCCGGCTTTCGCGAAATCCTTCATTTTCTGCCCCAAAGCCGCATTCGGCCTTTGCCGGAAAATGCGGCAGATGGTATCTCCGCGCCCATGACAACCACCCCTATTTCCAACATCCGCAACTTCTCCATCGTCGCCCATATCGACCATGGCAAATCGACGCTGGCCGATCGCCTGATCCAGACGACGGGCGGCCTCGCCGAACGCGAGATGAAGGAACAGGTGCTCGATTCGATGGACATCGAGCGCGAGCGCGGCATCACCATCAAGGCGCAAACCGTCCGCCTCCACTACAAGGCCAAGGACGGCAAGGACTACGTCTTCAACCTGATGGACACGCCCGGCCATGTCGACTTCGCCTACGAGGTCAGCCGCTGCCTCGCCGCCTGCGAAGGCGCGCTGCTGGTGGTCGACGCCTCGCAGGGCGTGGAAGCGCAGACGCTCGCCAACGTCTACCAGGCCATCGACAACAATCTCGAGATCGTGCCTGTCCTGAACAAGGTCGATCTGCCCGCCGCCGAACCCGAGCAGGTCAAGCAGCAGATCGAGGACGTGATCGGCATCGATGCCTCCGACGCCATCATGGTCTCGGCCAAGACCGGCCTCGGCATTCCCGATGCGCTGGAAGCCATCGTCACACGCCTGCCGCCGCCGCAGGGCGACCGCGGCGCGACGCTGAAGGCGCTCCTGGTCGATAGCTGGTACGACGTCTATCTCGGCGTCGTCGTTCTGGTGCGCGTCGTCGACGGCGTGCTGAAGAAAGGCGACCGCATCCGCATGATGGGCACGGGTGCCGCCTACGATGTCGAGCGCGTCGGCGTGTTCACGCCGAAGATGGTCAATGTCGATGAACTGGGGCCCGGTGAAGTCGGCTTCATCACCGCCGCGATCAAGGAAGTCGCGGACACCCGCGTCGGCGACACCATCACCGATGACCGAAAGCCGATCACCGAAATGCTGGCGGGCTTCAAGCCCGCGATTCCAGTCGTCTTCTGCGGCCTGTTCCCGGTCGATGCCGACGACTTCGAGACGCTGCGCGCGGCGATGGGCAAGCTGCGCCTCAACGACGCGAGCTTCTCCTTCGAAATGGAAACCAGCGCGGCACTGGGCTTCGGCTTCCGCTGCGGCTTCCTCGGCCTGTTGCACCTCGAAATCATTCAGGAGCGCCTGTCGCGCGAGTTCAATCTCAACCTGATCGCGACCGCGCCGAGCGTTATTTACAAGATGCACCTGACCGACGGGCAGGAGATCGAGATTCACAATCCGATCGACATGCCGGACGTGGTGAAGATCGCCGAGATCGAGGAGCCCTGGATCGAGGCGACGATCATGACGCCGGACGAATATCTCGGCTCGGTGCTCAAGCTCTGCCAGGAACGGCGCGGCACGCAGAAGGAGCTGACCTATGTCGGCGCGCGCGCGATGGCGAAGTACGAATTGCCGCTCAACGAAGTGGTGTTCGATTTCTACGACCGCTTGAAGTCGGTCTCGAAAGGCTACGCCTCGTTCGACTATCACCTCACCGACTACAAGGCCGCCGACCTCGTGAAGATGCAGATCCTCGTCAACAACGAGCCGGTCGATGCGCTGTCGATGCTGGTGCACCGCTCGCGCGCCGAAGGCCGCGGCCGCGCCATGGTCGAGAAGATGAAGGAACTGATCCCGCCGCACATGTTCCAGATCCCGATTCAGGCGGCGATCGGCGGCAAGGTGATCGCGCGCGAGACCGTGCGCGCGCTGCGCAAGGACGTCACCGCGAAGTGCTACGGCGGCGACATCACGCGCAAGCGCAAGCTTCTGGAGAAGCAGAAGGAAGGCAAGAAGAAGATGCGGCAATTCGGCAAGGTTGACATTCCGCAGGAAGCCTTCATTGCCGCTTTGAAGGTCGATAGCTGACGCTCGCCGCGGCGCGTCTCCTCCTGTATAAGCGCATCATGAGATATGCGCGCCTGATTCTCGTCCTCGCTTTTTCTCTCACGCCCTTCGCGGCGCGCGCGCAGGACATCGGCTCGCTGAATCCAAAACCGCTGCCGCCGCTCGCCAATCCGGACGATCCGCATCTCGCCGCGAAGCAATTGTTCGGCCGCGAAGGGACGCCCGCGAAACTCGCGCCGAGTTCGCTCGGCTTTTACGCCAAGGGCTGCCTTGCAGGCGCGCAAGCCTTGCCGATCGACGGGCCGACCTGGCAGGTGATGCGGCTGTCGCGCAACCGCAACTGGGGCAATCCCGAGCTTGTCGCGTTTCTGGAAAAACTCGCAACCAAGGCGAGCAAGCTCGGCTGGCCGGGTCTCCTCGTCGGCGACATGTCGCAGCCGCGCGGCGGGCCGATGTTCACCGGCCACGCCAGCCACCAGATCGGACTCGACGCCGATATCTGGCTGACGCCGATGCCGAACCGCACGCTCACGCGCGCCGAGCGCGAGAACATGTCGGCGGTGCAGATGGTGCGGAAAGATCGCCTCGACATCGATCCGCGCGTGTGGACGCCCGCGCATCTCAAGGTGATCCGCGCCGCCGCCGAAGCGCCGCAGGTCGAGCGCATCTTCGTCAACGCCGCGATCAAGAAGGCGCTGTGCCGCGAGGCGACCGGCGACCGGCACTGGCTGTCGAAAATCCGCCCGATGTACGGGCACGATTATCACTTCCACATCCGCATCAAATGTCCCGCAGGCAGCACGGGCTGCGAGCCGCAAACGCCGCCGGACCACGATGCGCACTGCGCGCCAAAAGATCTCGCCTACTGGTTCAGCGACGCGGTGCTGCATCCGAAGCCGCCGAAGGTGCCGCCGAAACCGAAGCCGCCGTTGACGCTGGCCGACCTGCCCGCCGCGTGCCGCACCGTGCTCAACGCGCCCTAGTGCATTTTTGCTTTTGATGGAAACGGGATTTGTCATTGCCGGGCTTGACCCGGCAATCCATCCTCTTGAAGCGGCTCTTCTTTTTTGATGGATGCGCGGGTCATAAGGGCGTTTACGCCCGTCTTCGACGGGCTATGCCCGCGCATGACGATTCCGCGTAAACCTGAAACGCTTTATTGCAGACACAACTAATTTAGCATAATCTAAATTATCGAGCCTATCCGGAACATGTCCCGAGGATCGGCGCAGCGAGGCGTGCCCTCGCATGCCGCCCACCTGCCCGGCTCGCGACATCCTCACGCATTGTTCCGGGAGACGTTCATGAAACGGCTTTTATTCACTCTGCTTGCGCTCGTGCTGACCGCATCGGCCTCCTACGCACGCGACCCCGCCTCGGTGCCGAACAGAAGCAGACCAGGCTCGGCAAATATCTCTCCGCGCAGGAAGCCTCCGACTTCGTCGCCAAGCATCCGAAGGACAGCCTGTTCCTCGACGTGCGCACGCCGTCCGAAATCCTCTTCCTCGGCATGCCGAACCAGGCAGATGCCAACGTGCCCTACATGATCGAGCCGGAAATTCCGGTCTTCGATCAGGCCAAAAATACGCTCAAGCTCGAACCCAATACGGATTTCATTCCGGAAGTGCGCAGGCGCCTGAACGCGAAGGGCCTGACCAGCGACAGCCCGATCGTGCTGATCTGCCGTTCCGGCGATCGCAGCGCGGCCTCGGCCAACCTGTTGGGCGAGGCCGGATTCAAGAACGTCTACACCGTTGTCGAAGGCTTCGAGGGCGATCTTGCCTCGGACGGGCCGCGCGCGGGCCAGCGTTCCGTCAACGGATGGAAAAACGCTGGAATGCCGTGGTCCTACAAGCTCGACAAGTCGAAAATGTACCGTATCGAGAATTAAGGCCGCGGGGGCGGTCCGGATTTAAACCGATTGCCCTGCCTTGCTATTCTGCGGTACGCCGCATTTGCGACGATGACAGGATTTATGATCCTGCCATGATGACGGGCCTGCCCTCACTGGATGGCAGGCCGCTACGTGTAAGGAGAACACCATGCGTATCAGCGCTCGCAACCAGATCAAGGGCAAGGTCGTGGACGTCACCAAGGGTGCGACCACGTCCCATGTCCGCGTCGATGTCGGCGGCGGCCAGATCGTCACCTCGGCGATCACCAATGAGGCCGTCGACGAACTCGGCCTGAAGAAAGGCGACGATGTCATCGCCGTCATCAAGGCCTCCGACGTGATGATCGCGGTGAACTGATGCGCAGGCGTCTCGCCGTCGCCATCCTGATGCTGGGCCTTGCGCCCGCCTACGCGGCCGAGCCTGTCGGCTGCGAAAACTTCAAATGGCCGGTGACGCGCGAGCGCGCACTTCTGACCACGCCCGATTTGCCCAACCTCAAATCGGGCGTGGACGCCCCGACGCTGCCGCCCCTCGCGGCAACCCTGTCTTTGCATCCCGCAGCGGACGCAGGCCTGCCGAAACCCTCCGAGCGGACGCAAAAGCCCGGCACCTTCGCGGGCTTCCTGCGCCTCGGGCAGATTCCCGGCGGCACCTACACCATCAGCGTGTCGGACTACGCCTGGGTCGATGTTCTGCAGGACGGCAATTACCTCAAGCCGACGGCCTTCAGCGGCGTGACCGGTTGCAACGGTATCCGCAAGACGATGCGCTTCGACCTCGCGGCTGGCCTCACCACCGTGCAAATCAGCGGTGTCGCGACCGATGCGATCAAGCTCGCGGTCACCCCCTCATCCGATTGAGCGAAGCAGCCTTGCCGGTACACAGCTAGACCATTGGTCGAATTCAACAAACTGACCGGCTGCGACGGAACCGCCTCTTTACGCACGCGCCGGGCCTGATATGGTGCGCCCGCACGATGCTCGGGCTCGCCGTAAGCCTGCCTGAGTTTTGGAACGGCGCTTCCATTTTTCGGACCTTCCCGTTTGACATCCGAACTCCGTCCAGATTTTGCGGCGGAGAGATATGGAGCGCCCCATGCAATTGTTTTCCCGCATTGTCCTCGCCGCTGCGCTGGTCAGCACACCGCTCGCCTCGCAGGCTTTCGCACAGGACGCCAAGCCCGCCGCCGCGACCTCGGCCAAGACCCTCACCGCCTTCGCAGCCGCCTCGATGAAGAACGCGCTCGACGAGGCGAACAACGCCTACGCCGCGAAGTCCGGCAGCAAGATCACCGCAAGCTATGCGGCATCCTCCGCGCTCGCCAAGCAGCTTGAACAGGGCGCGCCTGCCGACATCTTCATCTCGGCTGACACCGACTGGATGGACTATGCCATCAAGAACAAGAGCGTGAACCCGTCGACCCGCGTCGATCTGCTCGGCAACAGCATCGTGCTGATCGCGCCGAAGGATTCCAAGATCACCCACGTCGACATCAAGCAGGGCTTCGATCTCGCCAAGCTCGCGGGCGACGGCAAGATCGCCACGGGTGACGTCAAGGCCGTGCCGGTCGGCAAATACGCCAAGGCCGCGCTTGAAAAGCTCGGCGCATGGAAGAATGCGGAGCCGAAATTCGCCATGGCTGAAAGCGTCCGCGCCGCACTGGCGCTGGTGTCGCGCGGTGAGGCCGTGCTCGGCATCGTCTATTCGACCGACGCCAAGGTCGATCCCGGCGTGAAGATCGTCGGCACCTTCCCGGCGGATTCGCATCCCGCGATCATCTATCCGGTCGCCGCCACCGCCACCGCGAAGGACGGCACCGCCGACTATCTGTCGTTCCTGAAGAGCGCGGCGGCGAAGGCGACGTTCGAGAAATACGGCTTCAGCTATCTCATCAAGCCGGTGACGTAAGCGATATCGCACGACCGTGTTCGATATCACGCCCGAAGAGTGGACGGCGATCGAGCTTTCGCTCCGTGTCGCCGTCGTCGCCACGCTGGTCTCCACGCCCATCGGCATCGCCGTGGCGTGGCTGCTGGCGCGCCGCGATTTCTGGGGCAAGGCGCTGCTCGACGCATTGATCCATCTGCCGCTGGTGCTGCCGCCCGTCGTCACCGGCTATCTTCTGCTGCTGAGCTTCGGACGCAAAGGGCCGATCGGCGGCTTCCTCGACCATTATCTCGGCATCGTGTTCGCGTTCCGCTGGACCGGCGCGGCGCTCGCCTGCGGCGTGATGTCGTTTCCGCTGCTGGTGCGGCCGATGCGGCTGTCGATCGAGGCGATCGACCGCAGACTGGAGCAGGCGGCGGGCACGCTCGGCGCCGCCCCCTGGCAGGTGTTCCTCACCGTGACGCTGCCGCTCGCGCTGCCCGGAATCCTCGCGGGCATGATCCTCGGCTTTGCCAAGGCGCTCGGCGAATTCGGCGCGACCATCACCTTCGTCTCGAACATTCCCGGCGAGACGCAAACCATTTCATCGGCGATCTACTCGCTGATCCAGACGCCGGAAGGCGACATGCCCGCGCTGCGGCTGGTCATCATTTCCGCCGTCATGGCCATCGCGGCACTGGTCGCATCGGAATTCTTCGCGCGCCGCGCGCTGCGCCGCGTTCACGGGCTGTGACATGCTGAGCGTCGACGTCACCAAGCAACTCGGCGAGTTCAGGCTGGAAGCGGCGTTCGAGAGCGACAGCCGGGTCACCGGCCTGTTCGGCGCATCGGGCGCGGGCAAAAGCTCGATCATCAACATGATCGCGGGCCTGTCGAAGCCCGACCGCGGCACCATCGTCATCGGCGGCGAGACGATGGACGACACAACACAGAAACTGCATGTGCCGCCGCACCGCCGCCGCATCGGCTACGTGTTTCAGGACGCGCGGCTATTTCCCCATCGCAACGTCGGGCAGAATCTCGATTACGGCCGGCGCATGAACAGGCTGCCGCCGGATGTAACGCATCTCCGGCGCATTCTTGACTTGCTGGACATCGGCCATCTGCAGACACGACGGCCGGGGCAATTGTCCGGCGGCGAACGCCAGCGCGTCGCGCTCGGCCGCGCGCTTTTATCAAAGCCGCGCCTGCTGTTGCTGGACGAGCCGCTCGGGTCGCTCGATCAGGACCGCAAGGCCGAAATCCTGCCTTACCTCGAACGGCTGCGCGACGAGGAAAACATCCCGATGGTCCATGTCAGCCATGACCCGGACGAGACGCGCCGCCTCGCGGGCCATGTGGTGATGCTCAAGCGCGGGCGCATCGTCGCGCAGGGCGGGCCGGAGATTTTGCCGCTCTAGCGAAGTTTTTTGACCGCATCCTTCAGAACGCCGAGGCCCTCCAGCAGCGCCGGCCCGCCGCACAGCGTGTCGCGCGAAGGCAGCTCGATGCGCTTCGTCGCGTCGTAACGTGCACGCAGCGCGGGATGCGTGAGAAACAGCGCGCCCTGATCGCTCGCGCGGCTCGCCGTCTCCTGCAGCACCAGAACATCCGGCCCCGCCGTCAGCAGCGTCTCCATATCCATGAAGCCGCCGATGCCGCCGCGCGCGTTCGGCGGCGGCTGCAATCCCGCCGCCGCCAGCATCGATGCGACGAGACTCCCGGTGCCTTCGGTGTAGCCTTCCCGCTGCAACACGATGGCCGTGCGCGGCGGCTTCAACGCGACGGCTTTGAGATCGTCCTCGGCGCGTTGCAGCTTCCCGGCCAGCACCGCGCCGCGTTCGGGATGACCAAGCAATGCCGCAACCTCACGCACCTGCGCGCGTGCCTCGTCGAGATTGCGCACCAATGCGACCTGCACCACGCGAAGCCCCGCAGCGGCCAGGATCGCCTGCGTCGGACGATCGGAAAAACCCGACAGCACCAGATCGGGTGCGAGATTGACGACCGATTCCGAATTCCAGTCGATTTTCGGGAATGAGGCCCCCTGCTTCGCCATCACCGAGAGCGATTCATCGGTCGCATAGGGCGACAGCGCCGCGATCTGCGCAGGATCGGCCAGCGCCAGCAGCAACTGGTCGGCGCACAGATTGAAGGACACCACGCGCTTCGGCGGCGCCGCCCGGCAACCGGCGTTCCCCAGAAGCAGAAAAAACGTGCCGAACAGCACTTTCCAGATCGGCATTTTCCAGACCGGCATGTCCCTGATCGCCATTTTCTTGATCGCGGCGTCCTGTTATGCCACGCCCATCCTGCCGCGCCAGCCTTTGGCGCGCACAATCAGCCGGAATGAGATGGCCCTCGACCGACCGGGAAATCTGCTCACGCTTCTGCTCGCGGCACTCGTCGCGGTGCTGTTCGCGGCGTCGCTGATGACGGGCCCGGCGCATTTCGGCGCGGAGATCGTGGCGAAGGCCCTGTTCTCCGATCAGGGCGTCGCCTCGATCATTGTGCGCGACGTGCGCCTGCCGCGCACGCTGCTCGCCGTGCTGATCGGCGCGACGTTCGGAATTTCCGGCGCCGCGTTGCAGGGATTGCTGCGCAACCCGCTCGCCGAGCCGTCGCTGTTCGGCGCGCCGCAAGCCGCCGCCGCAACCGCCGCGGGCCTGATGGCCTTCGGACTTGTGAGTCCTGTTTCTCTCGCGGTGCCGTTCGGCGGCATCGCGGGTGCGCTGATCTCCGTCGGCGCGCTGGTCGCCATCGCGGGCCGCCGCGCATCGCTCACCATGACGCTGCTCGCGGGCCTTGCGCTTGCAAGCTTCGCCGGCGCCGCTATCGCGCTCGTTCTCAACCTTGCGCCCAATCCCTACATCGCGCTTGAAATCGCGTTCTGGCTGCTCGGCTCGCTGCGCGACCGCAGCATGATCCATGTCTGGATCGCGGCCCCGTTCATGATCGCAAGCTGGATCGTGCTCGCCGCCAACGCGCGCGCCTTCCGCGCGCTGACGCTCGGCGAGGACGCCGCCGCCTCGCTCGGCATCCATGTCGGGCGCGTGCGAATCCGGGTGGTGATCGGCGTGGCGCTCGGCGTCGGCGCGGCAGTGTCGGTCGCGGGCGCGATTTCCTTTGTCGGGCTCATCGCGCCGCATCTGGTGCGGCGGTTCTACGGCTCCGATCCCGCGCGCACGCTTCTCCCCTCGGCATTGGCGGGCGCGGCGTTGCTGCTTGCCGCCGACATCATCGTGCGGCTGGTGCCCGGCCCGCTGGAAATCAAGATCGGCGTCGTCACCGCGCTGATCGGCGTGCCGTTCTTCCTCGCGATGATCTTCCGCGAACGTCAGGTGCTGGAGGAAGCGGCATGAAGCCCGACCTCGCGCCGCGCCTTCACGCCGAAAACCTCGCCGTCCGCCGTGGCGCCCGCACCATCGTCACCGATGCAAGCCTGATCCTGAACGCAGGCGAGTTGACCGTGCTCGCGGGCCCGAACGGTGCGGGGAAAACCACGCTGGCTCGTGCCATGGCCGGTCTCATTCCGTCTCAGGGCAGCGTCAGCCTCGACGGCACCACACTCACCGCCATGAGCGCGCGCGCACGCGCACGCACGCTGGCCTATCTGCCGCAGGGTCATGAATTCCACTGGCCGATGAGCGTGGAACACATCGTGGCGCTCGGCCGCGAGCCGCATGCCGATCCGTTTTCGCAAGTGACGTCCGAGGATCGCGCCGCGATTCTCGACGCGATGGATGCGACCTCGACCGACACGCTGGCCACCCGCATCGTCACCACGCTCTCGGGCGGCGAGCGAGCGCGCGTGGCGCTGGCCCGCGCGCTGGCGACACAGGCTTCCGTGCTCATTGCGGACGAGCCGATCGCCTCGCTGGACGAGCGTCACCAACTGATCGTCATGGAGTTGCTGCGCGACATCGCCCATCGGGGCGCGGCGGTGCTGGCGATCATTCACGATCTGACTTTGGCGGCACGGTTCGCCGACCGCGTGGTCCTGATGGACGAGGGCCGCATCATCGCCAACGACGCGCCCGCGGCGGCGCTGACACCGGAGCGAATCGCGCAGGTTTTCAAGATCTCGGTGCACCGGATCGAGTCGCCGGACGGGCCATTGCTGATCCCGTCGCGCGCGCTTTAAGTCCCGGATATTTTCTTCCAGATTCGCAGGATCCTGCGCTGGATCGCCGGAATACGGCGCGGCACGCGGATCGGCTTGTCGTCCTGCGACAGCCGCAGGCCGATGACATTGACGCGGTTGCCGCCAAGCCCGCGGGCCACCAGCGCGATGGAGCCAAGCGGCAGCATCGCGCCGATGCGCGGCGCACCGTCGAGATGCACGTCGAAATAATCCGCCAGCGTCAGCGTCCGCAGGTTCGCGGGAACGTCGATGCCATAGACGTCGGCGACCGCGTCCAGCGTGACGTCGCCCGCGATCATGAAGTCGCCGAGCAGATTCGGATCGGGCGCCGCGGCGGGCGCCATGTCGACGAAGAAGCGGTCGAGCGCACCGGCCTTCTCCGGCGGGGCGAGCAGGTAGAGGTAATCGCCCTTCTGCACCGGCGCGGCTTCGGCGGCGGAGAGAATCTTTTCCTCGCGGATCACCAGCGTCGGCTTCGACCAGGATGGAATCAGCCCGCGCTTGAGGAACAGGCTGTTCGGACGCACGGCGTATCCGACCAATTGCTGTTCGAGCTGGCCCGGCAGATCCAGTTCGATACGGCGCGGGCCGCGATCGGTTCGCGGCAAGGCGACGTGCAACCGCCGCGCGGCGAAGCCGAGCGTCCAGCCCTGCAACAGAAGAGAAACGATGACGACGATGAACGCCACGTTGAAATAGACCTGCGCATTCGGCAGTTCGAGCAGGAGCGGGATCGACGCCAGGAAGATCGCGACCGCGCCGCGCAAGCCGACCCATGCGATGAATATTCTTTCGCGCAACTGGAAAGGAAACGGCGCGAGGCAGAGAAACACCGCCACGGGACGCGCGAAGAACACCAGCGCCAGCGCGACGACGAGCGCCGGCAACGCCACCGCCGCCAGTTTGCCGGGCGACGCCAGCAGGCCGAGCATCACGAACATCACGATCTGCGCGAGCCATGTCGCGGCATCGAGAAATGTCAGCACGGAATTGTGCGCGCGCGTGGGGCGGTTTCCGATCACGATCCCGGCGAGATAGACCGCGAGAAATCCGGACGCGTGATCCATCTGCGCGACGCCGAAGATCACCAGCGCCGCCGTCGTGACGAACGGCGCATGCAGACCCTGCGGCAGGGAAATCTTGTTCAGCGCGAACACCACGAGACGGCCCCCGAGCAGACCGATCACGATGCCGAGCACGGCCTCCTGCGCGAACTGCCAGAAGATATGGGAGGCGGAGCCTCTTCCGAGCGACAGGAACTCCACCAGCACCATCGTCAGGAACACGGCGAACGGATCGTTGGTGCCGGACTCGACCTCCAGCGTCGCACCGACGCGCGGACGCAAGCGCAAGCCCTGCGCATGGACCAGCAGGAACACTGCCGCGGCATCCGTCGAGGCGACCACCGCGCCCAGCAGGAAGGATTCCGGCCAGCTCAGGCCGAGCACGTATTTGGCGATCGGGGCCGTCAGCAACGCCGTCAGCAGCACGCCCCCGGTGGCCAGCACCGCCGAGGGCGCGAGGACGGCCCGGATGCTCTGGAAGCGCGTTTTCAGCCCGCCGTCGAACAGGATCAGCGCCAGCGCCGCGGAGCCGACCAGATAGGCGATCCTGACATCGTCGAACTTGAATTTGCCGATCCCCCCCTCGCCCGCGAGCAAGCCGAGACCAAGGAAGACCAGCAGCAACGGAGCGCCGAACCGGAGCGCCAGCAAGCTCGACAAGATGCCCGCCATGATCAGCACGGAGCCGAGCAGGATCGCGAGACTGACAGAATCGAGGATGGCCATGGGCGGCGGGAAGCTTTCGATTTGCGGCGCTTGATCCTGCTTATAGCGCTCGCAACGGATCGCCAAACAAAATCTCGGCATCATAAATGTGCCGGATTTCCGGCGCTAAACGCATCGCATCGTCACCCGCGCGATCCTGCACAACCCTTACATAACCCTTGCGCCCCCTTGCCGATATTGACGCCTGCGTCGCAAGGACGCATGACAAGATAGATTCCCTGCCCACCTGACGGGACCTGCCAATGAATTGGGACGACCTGCCAGACGCCCTGAACCGCACGATGCAATCCATCAGCGGGGAGATCACCTCGCCATGGTTCTACATGCAGTTCGGCGTCATTCTGGCCGCCGCCGGGATTTCGCTGGCGCTGGGCAGCAGCCTGCGGGCCAGATTCGACATCACCTCGCTGACGATGGGCTGGCCCGCGCCGCTGAGGCTGTTCACCCGCACCCTGATGCAGCGCGCAGGCACGATCATGTTCGCGCTGCTGGCCGAAATAGCGCGGGTGGTTCTGGTGCAGACCGGGCTGCTCTCGCGAGGCTACATTCTGTCGACGGCGGTCAACCTCGCGACCGCGTGGCTCATCATCCGTCTCGCCACCAGCCTGATCCGCAATGAATTCGTGGTCCGCGTGGTCTCCATCGCGGCATGGGCCGTGGCTGCGCTGAGCATCATCGGACGGCTCGACGACGTCTCCAAGGCGCTCGATTCAATCTCCATGAGCATGGGCACGCTGCGTCTGACGCCTCTCGTGCTGATCAAGGCGGCCGTGCTGCTGGCCCTTGCGATGTGGCTGGTCCGCGCCGCCGGTAACTTCATCGAAACCCGGATCGCCCGTTCGCGCGACCTCACGCCGTCGGTTCAGGTCCTCCTGATCAAGCTCGTGCGGGTTGGGCTCATCATCGCCGCCATCGCGATCGTGATGTCGGCGGCGGGCATCGATCTGTCGGCCTTCGCGCTGTTCTCCGGCGCGATCGGCGTCGGCCTCGGCTTCGGCCTGCAGAAGATCATCGCCAATTTCATCAGCGGCGTGATCCTGCTCGCTGACAAATCGGTCAAGCCGGGCGACCTCGTGACCATCGGCGACAGCACCGGCAAGATCAACACGATGAACACCCGCTACATCTCGGTCGCGGCGGGGGACGGACGCGAGATTCTGATCCCGAACGAGGATCTCGTCACCCAGCGCGTCATCAACTGGACCTATACCGACAAGAGCATGCTGGTGAAGGTCAGTTTCGCCACCAATTACGACGCCGATCCGAACCGGGTCTGCGAGCTCGCCGTCGAAATCGCCCGCAACACGCAGAATGTCGCGACCTTCAAGGCGCCGAGCTGCCTGCTCACCGAATTCGCCGAAACCGGCATGAAATTCGCGCTCACCTTCTGGGTCGCCGATCTCGACATCGGCATGGACAGCGTCCGCAGCAACGTGATGCAGGGACTCTGGACCGCCTTCAAGAACGAGAACATCCGCGTGCCCTATCCGGTGCGCGAATTGCGGGTCCGCAGCGGGGCGCTGCCGGTGGAAACGATCCTCGAAGTTCCCTCCGATGCGCCGGGTTCGTCCGCCAAGCCCGGCGCGGCGTGACCCGCGCCCGCACGCGCGAAGGTTGCGAATTGCGGGCAAAACATTAAATTAGCGGAATCTGGCGCAGCGCGCCGCAACCCTCGAAACCCAGCTTTTGAAGCCCAGCCTTTCATGAATTACGTCGATGCCTCCCAAGCCGCCGCGCGCAAGACCGGCCAGATCAAGCTCTACGGCCCGTCCGCCTTTGCCGGCATGCGGAAAGCAGGCGGACTGACCGCCCAATGCCTCGACGCGCTGGTGCCGCTGGTGCAGCCCGGGGTTTTCACCTCGGAGATCGACGACTTCGTCCGCGCGTTCGCGATCGCGCACGATGCCATTCCCGCGACGCTGATGTATCGCGGCTATCGCCATTCGACCTGCACCTCGATCAACCATGTGGTCTGCCATGGCATTCCCGGCGACCGGCAGTTGAAGGAAGGCGACATCGTCAACATCGACGTCACCCTCATCGTTGACGGCTGGTACGGCGATTCCAGCCGCATGTACACGGCTGGCGCGATCTCGCGCCGCGCCGAGCGGCTGATCGACGTGACCTATGAAGCGATGATGCGCGGCATCGCCGCCGTGAGGCCCGGCGCGACCACCGGCGATATCGGCCATGCGATCCAGAGCTTCGTCGAGCCGCAGCAGATGAGCGTGGTGCGCGATTTCTGCGGCCACGGCCTCGGCCGGCTGTTTCACGACGAGCCGAACATCATCCATATCGGCAAGCCCGGGGACGGCGTGGCGCTGCGTCCCGGCATGATCTTCACCATCGAGCCGATGATCAATCTCGGCAAGCCGCATGTGAAGATCCTGTCCGACGGCTGGACCGCCGTGACGCGCGACCGCTCGCTGTCGGCGCAGTTCGAGCATTCCGTCGGCGTGACGCAGGACGGCGTCGAGATCTTCACGCTCTCTCCCGGCAAGCTGGACAAGCCGCCTTACAGCGCGGCCTGATATTCGCGGCGAACGCGCCGCAAATTGTTTCTTGCAAAAGACGGCCAGCGCGGCATGGTGGCGAAGTCAATTCGCGACCGTGCCGATCATGCCTGAAAACGCTGACAATCCGTCAGACAAGTCCGGTTTTTCCGAAGCGCCGCACTATCACGGCCACCGCGAGCGATTGCGGGACCGCTTTCGCGACGCGGGCCCCGACGCGCTCAGCGATTACGAATTGCTGGAAATGGTGCTGTTTCGCGCGCTGCCGCGGCGCGACGTCAAGCCGCTCGCGAAAACGCTGATCGCGACATTCGGCTCCTTCGCCGAAGTCGTTCATGCGCCGGAAGCACGGTTGCGCGAAATCAACGGCCTCGGCGATGCCGCCGTCACCGAGATGAAGCTGATCGCCGCGACCGCGAGCCGCGTCGCCAAGGGGCAGGTCAAGCAGCGCACCGTGCTGTCGTCATGGTCGAGCGTGATCGACTATTGCCGCACCGCGATGGCGTTCGCCGAGAAAGAACAATTCCGCATCCTGTTTCTCGACAAGCGCAACCAGTTGATCGCCGATGAATTGCAGCAGGTCGGCACCGTGGATCACACCCCGGTCTATCCGCGCGAAGTGGTGAAGCGCGCGCTGGAATTATCGGCGACCGCGATCATTCTCGTGCACAACTATCCCGCTCAATACCCCACGGGCATTGTGGATCACGCATAGTACCGGACAATCACAGAAATGGAGTGTTTTCAGCCGCTTAGCAGCATCTCGGCTGGATAGGAGTGGGGTGACGAATTCCCAGTTTTTCACGAAAGAACGTCGCCGATATATTCCTAAAATTATCTATCTAAAACAAATGCTTATGAGAATCCAAGAGGTCGCCTCTACTGCGAATCTTTTGGTAGTTGACGAAATTTAGCCGACCTCGGCCGCAAATTCCCTCGCGCGGAATTCTGTCACCCGTTTAATTCGATTGATCAGGTAGCTGCGATAGTTGAGCAAGATACCATCGACGTCGGCGCCCTCGCTATTTAAGAGCCTATCCGTCTCTTGAAGCGCTTGCTGCAGCGTGAAATCGCCTGCAGCAGCATCAACCAGCCGGTCAGTTAGATCGCGTTCCACAACTAGTTTCAGGTCGCTCGGCAAGACCGAACGCCCATCGAAATAGATTAATCGCCGGCCAAAAATTCGAAGCCGCTCGTCATCCAAGTCTTGAACAATGGCTAGGGCTTCCTGCCAGCTCGCGTCATGGAAGTTTGCTATGCGACGTTCGTCGTCCGGCCCGGGAAAGCCGTCGTAGATCTGTCCTTCAACATAGAGGGATGGCGAGCGGGACTCTCGGGCAGCGAGGTAAAGCGAAATAACTCGAGAGCGGAACGCAGCATCCTCCTTGATGCGACGAGCACGATCTTCCAATTGATCGATGTCGGCACCATTGAGCATTAGGTCCGGAGCGTCATAGAAGGCTGTCAGCGTAGGCGCAGCATTAATCCTAAGCCTGCGGACAGGGCTCGGCTTCGCCGACAGATATGTCTGCAACGCCTCATCCGACATCACGGCAAGCTCTTCGGGGGCGACGTCCAGCCGCAAACATAACCGGCCATTGGGCTGATCCGGATCGGAACCGAGGCAAACGACGGGCGCGTGATACGCTTGGTTGCCGAAAAACTCCGTAAGGAAAAAACCATCCTCCGCCTCAACGAAATCGCCAACAGTTGCCTTCTTCGAAAATCTCACGAACCGCTGCCACAGCTCAGGAGCGCGTTCTCTTACGCATCTGCAGAGGGCAAGCGTTACCACGACGTCAGCCATGGCATCGTGAGCCTGGTGGGTAAATTGATTTGCCGATGCAAGCTGATCCAGTCGAAATACCGGACGCCCCTCTGGTCCAAGGGGAATCACCAAACACGCTGGCGACAAAGCCGCGGCTGCCATCATCAAGCCAAACGCATCAGCACGGCAGTTGCCTTTGTTGCTGGTCAGATACGCTGGATGAAGTGTCTGAAACAATGCGTGCCTCAGCATCTCCTCATCAAACCGGATGGAGTTGTAGCCCACGAAAATCGATGGAGACCAAGCCAGCAAAGTTCGCTGAATGGCTCGGACCATGTCGTAGTGAGACGGCAGCCCACCGTCAGTGAGCCGTTCTATCGGAAGCCTGTTTGTCAGCAGCGCGGCCGGGTGGGGAACAATGTGCGGCAGAAGACGCGAGCGCGCTTCGAACCGATTAATCTCATTGAGATCGTTATCGGTCCGAATTGCCGCGAAATGTACTATCTGGTCGAAGCCGGGCCTGAGGCCTGTCGTCTCTGTGTCGAAGAAGACGAAGCTCATCAGGCCACCCCAACCTAGAAGCGTCCAGCCAAGCGAAAGCGCATGGCCGACGAGCTCACCCGAAACTTCTTCGCAAGCGCCTCGATCCCCGCATCATCCTCAATGTCCAGACCGGCTGCATCCAACGCACTCGCGAGAAACTCTCGCGGCATCAGCAATTCTGATGCAAAAGCGTTGGCCTCTATCTCCAATGGATCCACACCCTGCGATGAGACGTCGTCGCGCAGCAGCACGTGAAAGCCTTTGTCGACATGAACTGCTTTCCGAAGCTCTGGGGCATGCAGTTCGTGATGCGCGAGTTCGTGTGCGGCCGAGAATCGCTGACGGTTGGGGTGGTGCAGCGCGTTGATGCCGATGATGCCCACACCATCCTTTATGAAAGCCATCCCGGAGAGATCCTCCTCCAGCGGCGCGTACTGGAGGACGATATTTCTTGCCTTGATGATACGCTCGACCGGAACCGGTGCCCCTTTCACTCCAAAATCTCGCAAAATGGCGCGTGCGGCTTCTCGAGCTTTTTCGGGATTCGCCCTCACGACCCGACCTTCGTGGAACCACGCCGAGCAAGCGCGCTTGCGATGAGATCTGTAATTTGGGCCTTACCCCGTGCAGTGACCGTCTCGTCCGACAGAATCATATCCAGGTCCTCCTGAGTCGCTTGTTTTAGCTGCGTCGGGAGCAGATCCGAGACCTTGGAGCACTCCAGCGCAGATGCCAGGCTGTAAACGTGATGCAGCAGCACGTTTTGCCGGCCGCTCTCGATATTAGCCACCGACGCGCGTGACATTCCGACTCTGGTGGCCAATTCGGCCTGGGTGAGCTCAAGCAGCTTTCGCCGCGTGGCGACGACCCGCCCGAACGCCTTGTAAATCGCTTCGTCCGACATCACCTATGTTTGCTCCCTGCAAGTCAGAATGTCAACGTCGCAAACATTATGTGCTTAATAGACACATTTAAGTTGTGCTTATTGACAACATTCCTTCAGTCTGGAATCCATAACTTGTCGACGAGTGCTGGATTCGGTCGGCCGCGAGCAAAAGGAAGATAGAGAATGTCCAAGCGCATCCATGTCGTTCCCCACGGTTCCAGTTGGGCGACGCGTCGTGAAGGAACATCGCGGGTCGGGTCGACTCACGACACGCAGGCCCAGGCCACGGAAGCGGCGCGCAGCACGGCGATCCGTGAGCGGGGTGAGGTGATCATCCATCGCCCCGATGGTCGCATCCGGGATGCGAATTCCTACGGCAACGACCCCTTCCCTCCGAAGGGGTGATTCCAGAAGCCGCGCCTCCCGGCCGCGGCTCTTTTTTTGGCCCAATCACCCACGCCGGCAGGCGATGCGAGGACAACCGACAATGCAAAGGCTGGCTACGGTGCAAAACGAAGATTTCGGCCGCCCGAAGGGCATTCAGCGCGCGCGGCGGCTTCCAGACCCCAAACTCGGCTCTCTTTGGGACTCAATCATCCTAGAGGAGCGCTTGAAGGCGCAGCTTCTATCTCAGGCGATGCTAAACTTCACGATGCGCGGCAGGGTCGATCGCAGCGTCATTCCGCTTCATGGCGTGATCCTGCTCGTCGGTCCGCCAGGCACGGGCAAAACCTCGCTTGCCCGGGGACTAGCGCATCGCACGGCCGAATCTTTTCAGGGCGGAAGTTTCCGTCTCCTTGAGGTCGAACCGCACGCACTGACCAGTTCTGCGATGGGCAAGACGCAGCGGGCGGTGTCGGAGTTGTTTTCTCAGTCGATCGCAGAGTCAGCCGCGTCTGGCCCGACCATCGTTCTTCTCGATGAGGTCGAAACGTTGGCGGCCGACCGGTCGAAAATGAGCCTTGAAGCCAATCCGATCGACATCCACCGCGCCACCGACGCCGTACTCGTTCAGCTAGATGCCCTTGCCGAACAGCACCCGAACCTGCTGTTTCTCGCCACCAGTAATTTTCCGCAGGCCGTCGATGCAGCCTTCACCTCACGCTGCGACCTTGTCGTCCATGTGCCCTTGCCAGACCGTGAGGCGTGCGCGCGCATTCTGAAGGATTGCCTGACCGGTCTTGGAAAGACCTATCCGGCCATCGCGAGGTTGCCGAGCGCCGCGGGTTTCGACCGCTGCGCCGCGGAGTGCGTCGGCCTTGATGGACGCGCCATCCGCAAGATGGTGGCCAACGCTTTGGCCAGCAGCCCGCAGACTGCCATGAGCCCAGAACGTGTAACGGTCGAAGATCTGCTTGCCGCCGCGCGCGCTGCCAAGACGGGGCGCATAGCTGGAGGCAAAGCATCGTGAGCACTGTCGCCAGCCGCACGTTCAAGAGCACCCCCGAGCGCGACGCAGCCCGAACCTGGACCGCGATTGTGGACCTGTTGACCCAGGGCAAAGCTGGCGACGCGCGCACTGAACTTCTCGCCGTCGCCGGCATCGCGGCCAGCGTTATCGCGGATCAGGCACCGAAGGACGCGGCGATCACCGTGATCTGCGACGGTCCTCGCACCCGCATCTACTGCATTTATGATGATGACGCGGTCGAAGGCTCAGACGCCAACGAGGACCCTCTCGGCTTCGACCCACTGAAAGGCGACTGGCGAGTTTCACTTCCCTGCTTGGCTGACGATCTAACCTGGGTTCAAAGCGCTCTGAAAAAACACAGCACGCGCATCACCGCGCGCGATCTTGATGCCGCCGTGTCCACTGAAGAAAAGGCAGCGAACGCGAAGTCGCAAACCCTTGTCTTCGATCCGAAGGGGTTTCTCGGGTCATGACCAGCGTCGCCGTCAATACCTATACCCACTCAGTCACCTACGTGGCGGACAATATCCTCAAGAGCTTGAAGGATATTATTCGGCTGAGCGGGCTCGATCCCGCCGAGTTCGTCGGCGATTGGGATGTAAATATGCGCGGCATCCAAGCTTGGTTGAACACCGGCGACTTGGAAACCGTAAAGCTTGAGATCTATCACCCGAAGACAGACGCGCTGATCTTTCGCTGGGACATCGATATCTCCTACGGGTGGTCCGGAGGCGACGGCAGCTTCTGGACCGACACTGATCAGCTCCGATATGCGATCAAGAAGGCTGGGCTCGCGCCCAGCGAGGCCAAGTATCGATTGCTCGTGCAGACGAAGCCAGGCCGCCCCGACGTTATCGGCTGGAGCACAGCGACAGCACGTTCCACCGTCGGCATGGTTCGCCAAAGCCTCGGAACAACCGTTGAGCACAGCGGACTCGGCGCCAGCACATCATATTTGAGGAGAGCCTGATGCTCACGGTCGACGAGGCGTTTCGAAAATTTAAGAGTCGCCTGGAACTGAATGACAGGGAGCAAGCGAATGCCTCCGCGCGACAGACGGAGGTTCGCGATTATCTTGATACGAAGTTCAAGATCGATCGGAGCTTCCTCACCGGTTCGTATGCGCGGTGGACTAAGACGAAGCCCTTGAAGGACGTCGACATCTTCTTCGTATTGAAATCATCCGAGGATCATTATCGCTCGAAAGCTCCATCGGTCGTTCTGACCGATTTTCACAATGCGCTGGTCGAAAAGTACGGCGACAAGGCGAAGAAGCAGAATCGCTCGATCAACGTGGACTTCGGAGTGAAAGCCGATTCCGACGATAATACCGACTATCGCGTCATCAGCGTCGATGTCGTCCCAGCTTTCGACAAGGGCGACGATTTCGAGATACCCGACACCGAGTTGGGCAAGTGGATCAAGACCAACCCGAAGATTCACGCCGAAAAGGCGACGGCGGCACATCAAGCTTATTCCAGTGAATGGAAGGGCCTGGTACGGATGGTGAAATATTGGAACAACAACCCAAAGCACGGTGAGAAACCGATCAAGCCATCATTCTTGATCGAGGTTATGGCGCTACAATGCCTTTATGGCGGTTGGGGCGGCAGCTTCGATCGAGAGATGCAGAGTCTATTCGCGACATTGGCCGATCGAATTTTGGATGAATGGCCCGACCCCGCCGGACTAGGACCGGCGATCAGCAACGGGATGGATACCGCACGCAAAAATCGGGCACGCGAGCTGCTGCTTGCCGCCGGCCGCGAAGCAACCCTCGCTATCGACCACGTGCGCCGCGGCCGAAACGGCGAGGCCTTACGGGCTTGGCGGGAGTTGTTCGGCCCCAAATTTCCTCTGTCGTGACGGTCCGCTGTCTAGCCTGTTGAGGTTCTTCCAATGTCAGAATGGTCCCTATCCCAGCTTCTTTCCTCCTTGCATGAGGACATCCAACAACGTCTCGCAACTGTCCGGAGAACGTTCAACCATCCGGGCACGAAGGGCGACGCGAGCGAAAATGTCTGGATCAGTATGCTGGAGACATATCTGCCAAAGCGCTACCAAGCGGCGAAAGCCCACGTGGTCGATAGCTTAGGCAATTTCAGCCAGCAGATCGACGTTGTGATTTTTGATCGACAGTACTCGCCGTTTATCTTCACCTACGAGAACGAGACGATCATTCCTGCGGAGAGCGTCTATGCCATTTTCGAGGCGAAGCAGACGGCAGACGCCGGCCTAGTCGCATACGCGCAGCAAAAGGTGGCGAGCGTTCGGCGCTTGCACCGCACGAGCCTTCCCATTCCTTATGCTAAGGGCACCTACCCAGCGAAACCGTTGATTCCGATTCTGGGTGGCCTTCTGACATTCGAAAGCGAATGGACCCCTGCACTCGGGCCATCATTTGAGAAAGCCCTGGCTGCCGACGTCGGCGACGGGCGGCTCGATATCGGCTGCGTTGCGTCACATGGCCACTTTTACTTCGATCAAGCGGCTGCGAGCCACACCTTCGTCAACGAAAACAAACCGGCGACCGCATTCCTATTCAAATTGATATCTCAGCTTCAGTTTAGCGGAACCGTACCAATGATCGATGTTGAAGCATATGGGCAATGGCTTACTAAGTAAAAATAGGACCAAATAAATGAGAATTACTACCCTTACTTTTATTGCGTTCTACCTGAACGGAGCAATCGACTCTGGCCGATACGATGATCTAACAACTGGTATCATCAAAGATGAGATCAAGAAAGGCACCGTGTTTGATTTTCTCCGCCGAAGCCTGGGAACCGATATCGATCTCAGCATATTGGAGGAAGCGGACGAGGCCGAGCTGCTCGCCGAATGGCAGGATCTCCTAGAGGCTGTTAGGGACTGGTAAACTATAAGACTGGAGGTTTGCGGGATGTCGAATCCCCGCAAAACTTATCCTTCTGACGTTTCTGATGACGAGTGGGCGCTTGTTGCGCCTTATCTGATA
>Ga0153956_1001158_pt1 | contig 24698 bp, 18 predicted proteins | sample TSFL040MetaG_FD_104704 | JGI IMG/M metagenome (GOLD analysis project Ga0153956, IMG submission 104704) | Attine ant fungus gardens microbial communities from Florida, USA - TSFL040 MetaG | ecosystem: Host-associated > Fungi > Mycelium > Unclassified | place: USA: Florida, Wekiwa Springs... | reverse complement strand
TGCGATCGTTTTACCGATGCCACGTATGCCTATCAGGGCGGCGGTCGCGGTCTGGATACGAAGTTGATTGCCCACCTGGAACATCTGGTGCAGGGCGGGCTGCGTCCGGACCTGACCCTGCTGCTGGACGCGCCGGTCGCGGTGGGGCGGGCGCGGGCGGATGCGCGCGGCGCGCCGGATCGCTTCGAAGCCGAGCAGCTCGGCTTTTTCGAGCGCGTGCGCGCGGCTTATCGGGAGCGCGCCCTGTCCGAACCGCAGCGCTTCCAGGTGATCGATGCCGCGCGCCCGCTGGCTGAAGTGCAGGCGCAGTTGCGCGACAGCCTGGCGCCCTGGCTGCGGGAGCGCAGGTCCGCGCCGGAGACATCCCGATGAGCGGCGCGACCGATACCGCGGCCCTGCCTCTGCCCTGGCAAAACGGGCAGTGGCAGTTGTTGCAACGCCAGCGCGAGCGCGATCAATTACCGCACGCCTTGCTGCTGGCCGGCCCGCCGGCCATCGGCAAGCGGCGCTTCGCGCGGGCGCTGGCCAGCGCATTGTTGTGCCTGCAGCCCGGCGCCGACGGCATCGCCTGCGGCAGCTGTCGGGCCTGTGTGCTGCTTGCGGCGGGCACTCATCCGGACTGGTCCTGGGTGGCTCCGGAGGAGACCGGCAAGGCGATCAAGATCGATCAGGTGCGCGCCATCGTCGACAACGTTTCGCAGACGGCCCAGCAGGGCGGGCGCAAGCTGGTGGTGATCGAGCCCGCCGAGGCGCTCAACCGCAATGCGGCCAACGCGCTGCTGAAAACCCTGGAGGAGCCGTCCGGCGCGGCGGTGCTGTTGCTGATCACCGATGCGCCCGGACGGCTGCTGCCGACCATCCGCTCCCGCTGCCAGCGCCTGGATTTTCCCTTGCCGCCCGAGTCGGCCACCCGTGCCTGGCTGGAGCCGCTCGCGGTCGATGGCGAGCGCCTGGAGCGCGCGCTGGCGGAATCCGGTTACCGGCCGCTGTTTGCGCGGGCCTTGCTGGACGACGACGGCATCAACCAGCGCCGCGAGCTGTCGCAGGCGCTGGCGGCGGTATTGAACGGTCGCGCCTCGGCTGTCGCCCTGGCCGAGCAATGGCAGCAGCAGGACTGGGACGTATTGCTGGAGTGGTTGCAGGGCCGCGTCACGCAGGCCTTGCGCAGCCGCCTTGGCGGAGCCGCGTCTTACGCCGACCCCTTGCTGGACGTGTTGGGGCGCTTTGCGCCGCAGGCCTTGTTCGCCTGGCTGGACCGGATCCAGGGCCTGCTCGGGCAAACGCGGGCGGGAAGCAATCCGAACCGACAGCTGGCACTTGAGAACCTGTTGCTGCAGGCCTGCGAATGGGCGCGCGGCAAAAGCGGCTGACCTGGCTTGGTGGGCCCGGCAAAGCAGGCTATCCTTACGCGACTGACAAAAAAATCGACAGGTGGCCGCTCTCCGGTCCCTGCCATCAAGGGAGCAGGTTGAGTTAATGAGCAGCGCCAATGCCCCCCAGGGCGCCCGCAACGGCATTCTCTCGCTGACCATCAAGGACAAGGCCGTCCTGTATGCCGCCTACATGCCTTTCCTCGAGCACGGCGGATTGTTCATCCCGACGAACAAGCCCTATCGCATCGGCGACGAAGTCTTCATGCTGCTCAACTTGATGGATGAGCCGGAAAAAATCCCGGTGGCCGGGCGCGTGGTGTGGGTGACGCCGAAACGGGCCCAGGGCAATCGGGCGGCGGGCATCGGCGTTCAGTTCAACGGCCAGGACGATACCGCCAACAAGAAGATCGAAGCCTATCTGGCCGGTTCGCTCGAATCCGACCGTCCCACCCATACCATGTAGGCCGTTCAAAAAGTTATCCTGACGGCCCGGCCTTGTCCGGGCCGTCGTGTTTTCGTTCGTTGGAATTTGCAGGGGTTAACACATGCTGGTCGATTCGCACTGCCATCTGGATCGCATTGATCTCGAGCCGTACCAGGGCGATCTGGGAGCCGCGCTGGCAGCCGCGCACGAGCGCGGTGTCACCCGCATGCTGTGTGTCGGCATCGATCGGGGCAACGCCGACACGGTGTGCGGTATTGCCCGCGAGCATGAGGGCGTTTACGCCTCGGTGGGCGTGCATCCGCTCGATATCAAGGATGAGCTCGAAACGATCGAAAGCCTGTGCGAACTGGCGCAGCGGCCGGAGGTGGTGGCGCTCGGCGAAACCGGCCTGGATTACTACTACAGCAGCGATAACAAGGCGGCGCAGCAGCAAAGCTTCAGGGCGCACCTGCGCGCGGCGTCGCGCCTTGGCCTGCCTGTTATCGTGCATACCCGCGACGCGCGCGCGGATACCCTGGCGCTGATCCGCGAGGCCGGCGACGTGAACAGCGGCGGCGTCCTGCATTGCTTCACGGAAAACTGGGAGATGGCGAGCCAGGCGCTCGATCTGAATTACTACATCTCTTTTTCGGGAATCATCACGTTCAAGAACGCGGCCGAGCTGCGCGAGGTGGTCCGGCGCGTTCCGCTCGATCGCCTGCTGCTGGAAACGGATTCGCCCTATCTGGCGCCGGTGCCGTTTCGCGGCAAGCGCAATGAGCCGAAATATACGCGCGAGGTGGCGGCCTGCGTCGCCGACATCAAAAATCTCGCGCTGGAAGACGTGGCGCGGATCACCAGTGAAAATTTCGACCGCCTGTTCCTGCGCGGGCGCGCGTGATCGTTGAACCGTTGCGCCCGGCATTGCTCGTTTTATTTTCCGACCGAGAATAAAAAAACCCGAAACCTGGGGGGATTTCGGGTCAAGACCATTAGGAGTGAAACATCGGGAACTGGCGTTCCCGGGTGGAACGGAGACCCGTTCCAGAGATGTCGGAGAACAAGGGGATGGGACATCTCGGAAACCAAGTATCGGTTACCGGGTACGATTTTGCAGGTGTGAATTCGGTGGTTTTTAAACTGATTTGCGATAAATTTTCAGCTGTTTTATCTGCCTTTCTGATTAATCGCCGCGTTTTATCTTTTACCCACAAAAGCCAGGGGAAATACACGTGACACTACCTCAGGACCGTACCGTACTGCCGATCGTTGCGGTTCTGCCTGAACTGGAGCGTGTCCTGGCGTCGACACAGCGGGTGGTGCTCGAAGCGCCTCCCGGCGCCGGCAAAAGCACGTATCTGCCGTTGTGGCTGTTACGCAACGCCGACACCGAACGACGCATTGTCTTGATACAGCCTCGTCGTCTGGCCGCCGACAACGTCGCGCGTTTTCTTGCGCGGCAGACAGGGCGGCCGCTGGGCGACGTGGTTGGCCTGCGCACGCGCTTCGATCACAAAGTCTCCGCGAACACGGTTATCGAAGTGGTCACCGAGGGGATTTTCCTGCGACAGATCCAGCGCGATCCCGAACTCAGGGGGATTGCGACGGTGCTGTTCGACGAATATCACGAGCGCAGCTGGCAGGCGGATGTGTCGCTGGCTTTCGCGCTGGAGGCGCAGGCCTTGTGGCGCGCGGCGGAGGCGCCGTTGACGCTGCTGGCCATGTCGGCGACCTTGCCCGCGGCGGCGGTGTCCGCGTGGCTCGACGCTCCCGTGGTGCGTGCCGAAGGGCGCAGTTTTCCGGTGACGCTCAGCTATCAGCCGCCCGGGCGCCAGGCCCTGCCGGAACATCTGGTGGCGCAGATCGAGGCCGCGCTGGCCGCCGGTGCGCGCAAAATCCTGGTGTTTGTCGCGGGCTGGCAAACGATGCAGCGCGTGCAGCGCGGCTTGGGCCAGCGCGACGGCCGCGAGGTTTATCTGCTGCACTCCCAGGTGCCGCCGGAGCAACAGCGCCAGGCCATGCTGTTCCAGGCCGGCGGCCCGGCGGCTGTGGTGCTGGCGACCAATATCGCCGAAACCAGCCTGACCATCGAAGGCGTCGATACCGTGATCGACAGCGGCCAGGTGCGGCGCCCGAGCTACGATATCCGCCGCGGCATGGATCAGCTGGAAACGGGCTGGATATCCAAGGCCTCCGCCGAGCAGCGCGCGGGCCGCGCCGGACGGCTCGGTCCGGGGCATTGCGTGCGCCTGTGGAGCCAGGAGCAGCAGGGCCGCCTGGCGCCGCAGGACCCGGCCGAGATCCAGCAGGTCGATCTCGCGCCGCTGGCTTTGGAGCTGGCGCTGTGGGGCAGCGACGAGCTGCGTCTGCCCGACGAGCCATCGCCCCAGCGAATGAACGAGGCGCGCCAGTTATTGCAACGCCTGGGAGCGCTGGACGCCGGTGGCCGCATCACCGGAACCGGGCGCGCCATGGCTGAACTGGGCTTGCATCCGCGTTTGGGGCGCCTGGTGCTGAGCGGGCGCGAAACCGGACAATTGCGTGCGGCCTGCCAACTGGCGGCGCTGCTGTCCGAGGGCGATTTTCTGCGATTTGACGCCGATTCCGCGTCGGCGGATCTGGATTTGCGCCTGCAGGTCCTGCAACGGCGCCGCAACGAAAGCGCGGCCGCCATCGCCCAGGGCACGCTGCAGCGGGTACGGCAGCTGGCGGAACAGCTGTGGCTGCGCAGTGGCGGCAAGGCCGCTGAGGCCGGACCGGACACGGCCAGCGCGGCCTTGCTGGCGGCGGCTTTTCCGGACCGCCTGGCGCGCCAGCGCGAGCCGGGGTCGAACCGTTATCTCAGCGTCGACGGCTTCGAAGTGGCCTTGGACCCGGGCGACGCACTGCGCGGTTCGCGCTGGTTGGTGGTGGTCGAGCACGACGGCGGGCGCCAGGGCGCGCGCATCCGGCTGGCGGCGGCTCTCGATGAGGCGGACATCGAAAGCCCGTTGGCAACGCAGGCCCAGACGATTGAAGAGGTATTTTGGGACGAGGCGCGCGCGGCGCTGTCGTTCCGCAGGCTGCGCCGCATGGGCGCCATCGTTCTCGACGAGCGCGCGGGCTCCATGTCGGACGATCAGGCCAACGCGTTCTGGCTGGCGCAGCTGCGCGAACGCGGGCTGGCGTGGCTGAATTGGCCGCCGGCCGTATCGGCCTGGCTGGGGCGGGTCCGCTGGGCCGCAACCGGAGCGGCGGCGGACTGGCCGGATTATTCGGAGGCCGCTCTGCTGGCGGACATGGAGGCGTGGCTGCTGCCTTATTTGCTCGATATCCGGCGCCTGGAGCAATTGCGCGCCCTCGATTTCATGGCGATTTTGCAGAGCCGCCTGAACTACGCGCAGCAACAGGAACTGGAGCGGCGCGCGCCGGCGCGGTTCGCGCTGCCGTCGGGGCAGAGCCACGATATCGATTACAGCGGGGACGGCGCGCCGCGCCTGGCGGCAAGGGTTCAGGAGTTTTACGGGCTCGACCGGCACCCGGGCATCGCCGGCGGCGCGCAGCCCTTGCTTCTGGAGCTGTTGTCGCCGGCGCGCCGGCCGGTGCAGGTGACGCAGGATTTACCGGGTTTTTGGCGCAGCAGTTACCCGGAGGTGCGCAAGGAAATGAAAGGGCGTTATCCGAAGCATTTCTGGCCCGAGGAGCCGTGGCGCGCGCCGGCCACCACGACCACCAAAAAGCGTATGAAAGAGATTCCGGAGTAGACGGCCCGCGCCGGTGACATCGGATTTTTCCCCGGTATCGGCGGGCGAAAACGGATGAGCGAAAACAAATTTCCGCGCGGCTGCCGCCGCGCAATTTCCCCGTGTTGGGGCGATTGTGTACCATGCGCCAGCGCGAAAAACGGAGACAGCACTTGAACGAGAATTCCGCCGATCTGGCTAAAACCCCGCTATACGATTTGCACGTGAAACTGGGCGCCCGCCTAGTGCCGTTCGCCGGCTACGCAATGCCGGTGCAATACACCGACGGCATTCTCAAGGAGCATCAGCACGCGCGCGCCGCGGCGGGATTATTCGATGTTTCGCACATGGGGCAGGTGCGTTTGCGCGGTGTCGGCGCGGCGGCCGCGCTGGAGCAACTGGTGCCGGTCGATATCGTCGATTTGCCGGCGCATCGTCAGCGCTATGCCTTGTTCACCAACGAGCGCGGCGGAATTCTCGACGATCTGATGGTGACCAACGCCGGCGATCATCTGCTGCTGGTGGTCAACGCCGCCTGCAAACAAGCCGATGTCGCTCACTTGCGCGCGAACCTGCCGGACTCGATGGACGTCGAACCGCTGCACGACCACGCGCTGCTCGCGCTGCAGGGGCCGGCGGCGCGCACGGTGCTGACGCGCCTTGCGCCGCCGGCGGCGCAGTTGTTTTTCATGCAGGCGGGCCCGCTCGTCATCGCCGGTATTCCGTGCTGGGTGTCCTGTTCGGGCTACACCGGCGAGGACGGTTTCGAGATTTCCGTGGCGGCGGATGCGGCCGAGGATCTGGCGAAACGGCTGCTGGCCGAACCGGAAGTGGCTGCAATCGGATTGGGCGCGCGCGATTCGCTGCGTCTGGAGGCGGGCCTGTGTCTGTATGGGCACGACATCGACGCGGATACCACGCCGGTCGAAGCCAGTCTCACCTGGGCCCTGTCGAAGGCGCGCCGGCCCGGCGGCGCGAGAGCCGGTGGTTATGCCGGCGCCGATGTCATCGAATCCCAGCTGCGCGACGGCGTGGCGCGCCGGCGCCTGCTGCTGCGCCCCGAGGGCCGGCAGCCGGTGCGCGAAGGCGCGGACATCGTCAACGACGCCGGCGTGGCGGTGGGCCGGATCACCAGTGGCGGCTTCGCGCCCAGCGTGGCCGCGCCGGTTGCCATGGGATATGTCGACAGCGCCGCGCAGCAGAGCGCGTTGTTCGCCGTGGTGCGCAACAAATCCATCGCGCTGACTGCGCAGAGCGGCCCGTTCGTGCCGTCGCGCTATGTGCGCGCCTGATCTTCGACAGGAGCCAGGGCGCGATTGAATCGCGCCCGCCATCCAGCCTTGGGTTTCGACGTGACTGAATTTCCGTGTGGCGTGATCGAGGGATTTTACGGACGGGCCTGGTCCTGGTCCGCGCGTCGGGAGGCTGTGCGCTTTCTGAGTCACCAGGGCCTCGACACGTATGTTTACGCGCCTAAGTCCGATCGTCAGTTGCGACGCGCGTGGCGCGAACTGCACGACACCTCGGACTTCGACGCGTTGTTGGCCTTGCGCGCAACCTGCCGCGAGCAGGGCATCCGGTTCGGCATCGGTTTTTCGCCCTGGGGACTGCAAAACGCTTACACGGCGTCGGATCGTGCGGCCTTGCGCCGCAAATTCGAACACATCAATCAGCTCGACTGCGATCTGCTGTGCATTCTGTTCGACGACATGCCGGGCGCCATTGCCGACCTGGCTTCGCGCCAGGCGGCGATCGTTGAGGATATCCAGGCGTTTTCCAATGCGCGCCGCTTTGCGATGTGCCCGACGTATTACAGTTTCGATCCGCAGCTGGAGCGCTTGTTTGGCCCCATGCCGCACGATTATCTGGAAACGCTGGGCGCGAGCTTGCAACCGCGGGTTGATGTGTTCTGGACGGGATCGCTGGTGCTGGCTCCCGGTTTTTCGCGGGCCGATATCGAGCCGGTGGCCGCGCGCATCGGCCGCAAACCGCTGTTGTGGGACAATTACCCGGTTAACGACGGCCGCAAAATCAGCCGTTTTCTGCACCTTTTGCCGGTGCGCAACCGGCCCGCGCGCCTGCGCGACTGGTGCGCCGGCCATCTCGCCAATCCGATGAACCAGCCACTGCTTTCGCAACTGCCTCTGGCCAGCCTGGCGCACAGTTATCGATCAGGTGACGCTTACGACCCCGAACATTTCTGGCGCACGGAAATCGCATCGCTGGTGGGCTCGGAACTGGCGGTGTTATTGCAGCGCGATGTGGCGCGGTTTCAACACGAGGGCCTCGATCGGCTCGACGTGCGCGAACGCGCCGCGCTGCGGGTCGACTACGAGCGTGTTGCCCATCCCGCGGCGCGCGAAGTCATCGATTGGCTGGAGGAGTTCTATCAGTTCGATCCGGAATGCCTGAACGATTGAAGTCCCACCTGTGCGTCGCGCGGTTGCCATCTCCCGGCAAAAGGAATACCGTTTCCGCACCGCGAAGTTCCGGTGCGAGCACCGCCAATTCTCAAACCAATACCGTAGTTCTCAAATCAATACTGTAGTTTTTAAATCAACACCGTAGTTTTCAAATCCATGCTGTAGTTGATGCAAAATTGTCCGTTTATTACCGTTAGGGGGATTGGTTGTGCTGCGACTGCGGCAGCCGTTTTCCTCGGCAGTTAATTTGGACGTCGATTCATGCCAAAGGATGTCGTCGTTTTTTCGGCGGCACTGTCGTTGTGGAGTTGAATCATGTGTTGTGGAGTTGAATCATGCTCTATCAGGGAAAAATCCTTTCCGTCTCCGAAATAGAACCCGGCATCGCCGAGCTGTGCTTCGATCAGCAGGGCGCGCCGGTCAATACGCTGGGGCAGCGAGCGCTGCTTGAATTGGGCGACGCCCTGCAGAAGCTGGCGGCGCAGGGCGGCCTTAAAGGCGTCGTGATCACCAGCGGCAAGCCGGGATTTATCGCCGGCGCCGATGTCACGGAATTTACCGCGCTGTTCGACGCTCCCGAGGAACATCTGGCGGCGCAGGTGCAACAGGCTGTTGCCACTGTCAACGCGCTGGAGGATTTGCCGGTGCCCACGGTGGCGGCCATCAACGGCGCGGCCTTGGGCGGTGGATTCGAAGTGTGCCTGGCCGCCGATTTTCGCGTTGCCGCCGACAATGCCAGCATGGGGCTGCCGGAAGTGAAGTTGGGGATTCATCCCGGCTTTGGCGGCACCGTGCGCCTGCCGCGCCTGATCGGCTGCGATAACGCCAACGAATGGATCAGCAGCGGCGCCGAGAAGAAAGCGGCGCAGGCGCTGGCTGTTGGCGCGGTCGACGCGGTGGTGCCGGTTGCACAATTGCGCGCCGCGGCTATCGACCTGCTGCGCCAGTGCATCGACGGCTGTTTCGATTATCACGCTCGCCGCCGCGAAAAAAACGCGCCGGTACTGCTCAACGACATCGAGCGCATGATGGCTTTCACCAGTGCGAAGGCGCTGGTTGCCGCGCAGGCCGGGCCGCACATGCCGGCGCCTGTCGGCGCGGTGAAGTCCATGGAGAAAAGCGTCGGCTTGCCGCGCACCGAGGCGTTGCTGGTGGAAACGCAGAGCTTTGTGAAGCTGGCGAAAACACCGCAGGCGAATGCCTTGATCGGCATTTTCATCAACAATCAGGCCGTCGCCAAACAGAATCGGCGCTACGAGGGCGAGGCGCGCGCGGTGCGCCAGGCCGGCGTGCTCGGCGCCGGCATCATGGGCGGCGGCATCGCCTATCAATCCGCGCTCAAGGGCGTGCCTGTGCTGATGAAGGATGTGGCCGAACAGGGCTTGCAGGCGGGCATGGCCGAGGCTTCAAAACTGCTGACGCAGCGCGTGGAGCGCGGCCGCATGACGCCGGCGCAGATGGCGGAAATATTGGGACATATCCGGCCGACTCTGGATTACCAGGGATTTTCGCAACTGGATGCGGTGGTGGAAGCCGTGGTGGAAAATCCCCGCGTGAAAAAAACAGTGCTTGCGGAGTGTGAGCGACAACTGCCGGAACAAGCGGTGCTGGCTTCCAATACGTCCACGATTTCCATTACCGAACTGGCTTGCGCATTGCAAAGGCCACAGCAATTCTGCGGCATGCATTTCTTCAACCCGGTGCATCGCATGCCGCTGGTGGAAGTGATCCGCGGTCGTGAAACCAGCGACGCGACGGTGGCCACGGTGCTCGGTTATGCCAGGGCGATGGGCAAGACGCCGATCGTCGTCAACGATTGCGCCGGCTTTTTTGTCAACCGCGTGCTGTTTCCCTATTTTATCGGTTTCAATCTGCTGGTTCGCGACGGCGCCGATTTTCGCCAGATCGACCGCGTCATGGAAAAATTCGGCTGGCCCATGGGGCCGGCGTATCTGCTGGATGTGGTGGGCATCGATACCGCCAATCACACCACGCCGGTGATGGCGGCGGCTTATCCCGATCGCATGGCGTTCGTCGATAAGACATTGCAGACCCTGATGTTCGAGCAAAAGCGCTTCGGCCAGAAAAACGGGCGCGGGTTTTATCGCTACGAGCTGGATCGCAAGGGCAAGCCGAAGAAATCGGAGGATTCCGATGTGTTGGCGCTGATTGCGGATTACCAGGAGTTGCATCGCACCAGCGCGTCGAAAACGGATTGGTCCGACGAGGAAATCATTGCGCGCCTGATGGTGCCGATGTGCAACGAGGCGGTGCGTTGCCTGGAGGAAAAAATCGTCGGCAGCCCCGCCGAGGCGGATATGGGCCTGGTCTTGGGCATCGGTTTTCCGCCGTTTCGCGGCGGCGCGCTGCGCTATATCGATCAGATGGGCGCGGCTGAGTTTTGCGCGCTGGCCGATCGCTACGCGTCATTGGGCAAAGTGTATGAACCCGCCGACACACTCCGGAAAATGGCGGCACAGCAGAGCCGTTTCTTCGGCGCGAAGGAGGTTTGAATCGTGGCCTTGCAAAATTCCGACGCGGTCATTGTCGATTGCGTGCGCACGCCGATGGGGCGTTCCAAGAATGGCGTGTTTCGCTTTGTGCGCGCCGAGGACTTGTCCGCGCACCTGATGAACGCGCTGTTACAGCGCAACACGGCGCTCGATCCCGTCACCATCGACGATGTGATCTGGGGTTGCGTCAACCAGACCAAGGAACAGGGTTGGAACATGGCGCGCATGAGCATGTTGCTGACGCCCATTCCACATGCCGTGCCCGCGCAGACCGTCAGCCGTTTGTGCGGCTCGTCCATGAGCGCCTTGCACACGGCGGCCCAGGCGATCCAGAGCGGCAATGGCGACGTGTTCATGGTCGGCGGCGTCGAGCACATGGGACACCTGCCGATGGATTACGGCGTCGATCCGAATCCGCGCCTGAGCAAGCACGTGGCTAAGGCCGCCGGCATGATGGGACTCACCGCCGAGGCATTGGCGATGCTCAATGGCATCGGTCGCGAGGAGCAGGATCAATTCGGTTTGCGCTCGCAATTGCGCGCCGCCGCCGCGACGCGGGAAGGACGCTTCGATCGGGAAATTATTCCCGTGGAAGGCCATGACGAAAATGGCTTGAAGCAACTCGTTCGCCACGACACCACAATTCGCGCCGACACGACCATCGAGGCATTGCGCGATTTGCCGCCGGTGTTCAATCCCAAGGGCGGCACGGTCACGGCTGGGACGAGTTCCCAGGTCGCGGACGGCGCTTCGGCCATGCTGGTGATGTCGGCCGAGCGCGCCAAAGCCCTGGGTTTGCGCCCGCGCGCCCGCATCGTCAGCATGGCGGTGGTGGGCGTGGACCCCTCGATCATGGGTTATGGTCCCGTGCCGGCCACGCAGAAGGCGCTGGCGCGAGCCGGCTTGACCATCGACGACATCGATTGCGTCGAGCTCAACGAGGCGTTCGCCGCGCAGGCCCTGCCGGTATTGAGAGATCTCGGATTGCTCGACAAGCTTGACGAGAAGGTGAACCTGAATGGCGGCGCCATCGCGTTGGGGCATCCCTTCGGTTGCTCCGGTACGCGCATCGCCACCACCTTGCTGAATATCATGGAAGCGCGGGACATGACCCTGGGGCTGGCCACCATGTGCATCGGCATGGGGCAGGGGATCAGCACCATTATCGAACGCGTCTGACCGGTCCGTTCCAACTCTCTCCAATGCGGCAGGCTGCTGGCCGTTGCCCTGTGCTCCAGGGCAACGGCGGGAAGGCTTTTGCTACCATAACGACCTTGCCTTGCTTCCGGTATCGACATGACTATCAAGCCGTGCGTTCGCTGCGCCGCTGCCAACCCTGAGACAGCCCTCGATCAGGCGCTTCTGGCTTTTGCCGGCTCTCCGCTGGCCGAACAGTTGCTCTTGGTCGATTTTACCCTTCGCGAATATTGGCGTGATGGCACGCCGGAAACTCCGCTGCTGGCGCTTTACCATCTGCGCCGCCAGGAAAGCGCAATTCGTATCGACGTGTCCGTTTTGCCGGCTGAAAGTGCCGATGCGCTGGCGCAATATTCGTCTTCGCAAAGCCCGTCTTCGCAGAGCCGGTCTGCTCAGGACATTGGCGCGTGGCTGGATCGGCATCGGGTCTGCCGCCTTTCCCTGGAGCGTCCGCTGCCGCTGCTGCCCGTGGCCATTCCCAAGCCCTGGGGGCAGGAAATCTGGTACACCGGCATCGAGCGCCGCGGCGTGGCCGCAGTGGGCACGGAGGCGCTTTCGTTGCCTCTGCCCTGGTTGCTGGCGGCCGCGCCCCGGCGCCTGCGAGGCGCCGCGGAGCATGAGCTCATCCTGCTGAAAATTCTCGATCCGCTGCCGGACGAAGTGTATGGGGATCTGTATTTCGAGCTGCACCGGCAAAAGCAGGAGGTCTATGTCGTCACCGATGTCAACCGCGAGGCCTGGCCCGACGGCACGGGGGCGATCCGCTTCGGTTTCAATGCCGAGCTGCGCGCCGGGCACGATGACGATGCCCAATTTCTGAGGGCCTACCTGGCTGCGGTTGGCGAGTACCGGCAAATCCGCTCCCGCATCGATGAGCTGCTGGATGGACGCCGGGCGAGCGAAGGGGTGGGCTTGAGCGACCCGGTATCCAGCGCGACGCTGCGGCGCTGGCTGGCGGAAATTCCTCGGGATCTGCAGGATCGGGAGCGCGAGAAGCGCGAGGCCATGGAGCGCTTTACCGGTGTTTTGCCTTTGCGGGTGGGCGATGTGGTCAAGGTGCCCTGCTGGGTGCCGCATTCGCTCCAGCATGGCGTGCGCACGGTGGAGTTTCAAACCCCGGTTTACGAGCGCCTGATCTTATCCTTCGCGCAAAAAGTGCTCACGCAGGCCGGCTGGGATACCGAGGAGGCTGCGGCAGTGCTGCAGCTGGATCCACCGGAACCACAGGCTTGGGAGGTGACCGCGCAGGGGCAGGGATGGATCGAAGAGCGCATCGTGCGCTTCGATGATTTCGAAGTCCGCCGTATTACGCTTGAGGCTGGCGCGCAACGTTGGTTCGATGCTCCTGAAGCCTATGCCTTGTGCATGGTTATCGGTGGCGCGCTGCGTTTCGACGGCATCGACATGAAGCTCGATCAGGCTGTGCTGGTGCCCCGCGGCTGGGAGGGAGGCTCCGCGGTCAACCGTGGCCAGGAGCCGCGCCGGCTGCTGTGGGCTGTTCCGCGGGCCGCCGAGGCCTCCTAACCTCCCAAGTTGAAGGAGGAGGGGGCTTGTGGCACAATCAGCGCCCGCCGCGCGCCCCGCTATCCCGTACGAAACAGCCTGCGATAGTGGCTTCAATAATTCCGCAACCCACTGTTTGCGATGCGCGGCGGCAGGCGTATTGGTGTGGCGAAAGTGGCGAAACTGGTAGACGCGCTGGATTTAGGTTCCAGTGGGGCAACCCATGAGAGTTCGAGTCTCTCCTTTCGCACCATAAAACGACGATCAATTTTCTTCGGGCGATTCATGGCGGAAGCTCGCCACGTATCTCCGGTTCATACGTTTTTGAGGATAACCCATGCAGGTTTCGATTGAGACGACTTCGACTCTGGAACGCCGTTTGACCATCGGCGTGCCCGCTGCGCGCGTGGAGAGTGAAGTGAATGCCCGGCTGCAACGTGCTGCCCAGCAGGCCCGCATCAACGGCTTCCGTCCCGGCAAAGTGCCGATGAACGTCATCCGCCAGCGCTTCGGCGAGGGCGTGCGTCAGGAAGTGCTGGGCGAGGTGATGAGCCAGTCGTTCTACGAGGCCGTGCAACGCGAGCAACTGCGCCCCGCCGGCCGGCCGTCGATCGAGCCGAAATCGCTGGAGCCGGGCAAGGATCTCGAATATGTCGCGACCTTTGAAGTGTTTCCCGAGGTCGAGGCTGGTGACTACAGCTCCGTAGAGGTTGTAAAACCGGTGGCCGAGCTGGGCGACGCGGATATCGACAAGATGATCGAAACCCTGCGCAAACAGCAGGGCACCTGGGTCGAGGTCAAGCGGGCGGCGCAAGGCGGCGACCAGGTCAATATCGATTACGCCGGCACTAAGGATGGCGAAGCCTTCGACGGCGGCAGCGCCAATGGCAGCGAGCTGCTGCTGGGTTCCGGCCGCATGATCCCCGGTTTCGAGGATGCGGTCATCGGCATGGAAGTCGGCGCCGAGAAAGTTGCTCCGTTGAGCTTCCCCGCGGATTATCACAACGAAGCTCTGAAAGGGGCTGCGGTTGAGTTCAAAATCAAGCTGAATGCCGTGAAAGAGCAGCAGCCGGCTGAACTGAACGATGAATTTTTCGCAAAATTCGGTGTCCAGGAAGGCGGCGTTGAGCAATTCCGCAAGGAAGTCGCCGAAAACATGGCTCGCGAACTGAAAAACGCGACCAAGAACAAAATCAAAAACCAGGTCATGAACGGCCTTCTGAAAACGCACGCGGAGCTGGGCGTGCCCAAGGCTCTCATCGCCGAGGAGATCGGTGTTCTGCGTGACCAGATGGTGCAGCAATTCGGCGGAGTGCGCGGCAACCTCGATTTCGCCAGCCTGCTGCCGGATGATATGTTCCTGGCGCAGGCGGAGCGTCGCGTCAGATTGGGACTGATCCTGAACAGCATTATCGGTCGCGAAGAGATCAAGGCGGACAAGGCGAAGGTGCGGACCGCGGTTGAAGAAATCGCGTCGACCTACGAGGATCCCGAAGAGGTTATCAACTGGTACTACAGCAACCTCCAGCAGTTGCAGGGCGTTGAAGCCCTGGTTCTGGAAGAAGAAGTCGTAGAGCGGCTTCTGGGGCGGGTTGCGGTGAGCGAGCAGGTTCTCAGCTACGAGGAAGTGCTCAAGCCGGAACCGGCCGAGGGTGCTGCCGCCTGAGACGAATCGCGGCGACGCTGCCCCGATCTGCGGCTACACTGGTGAGTGGCCGGGGCGGGTCGCCTGCCACAGAAGGCAAAGTACCCACTTATTCGTTATCTGGCGAAAGAGCGATAAAAGAATGTCGAGTTATGCGTACGAGGGAAGAAACAGGCAGTCCATCACCAATCTGGGCTTGGTTCCGATTGTGGTCGAGCAGACTGCACGTGGTGAGCGGTCCTACGATATTTACTCCCGGCTGCTCAAGGAACGGGTGATTTTCTGTGTCGGTGCCATCGAAGACCACATGGCGAACCTGATTGTGGCGCAATTGCTCTTCCTGGAGTCCGAAAATCCGGACAAGGATATTCACCTTTACATCAATTCGCCGGGTGGTTCGGTTACGGCCGGGTTGTCGATCTATGACACCATGCAATTTATCAAGCCCGATGTCAGCACCATGTGCATCGGACAAGCGGCGAGCATGGGGGCGTTTTTGTTGTCGGGTGGGGCGAAGGACAAGCGTTTCATTCTGCCCAACGCCCGTACCATGATCCATCAGCCCAGCGGCGGAGCCCAGGGGCAAGCCACTGACATCGATATCCAGGCACGCGAAATTCTTATTATTCGTCAGCGCCTTAATGAGTTGATGGCCAAGCATACCGGGCAGAGCATCGAGACGATCGAGCGCGATACCGAGCGCGACAATTTCATGAATGCGGACCAGTCCAGAGCCTATGGCCTGGTGGATCATGTGGTCGCCCAGCGCGGTGCCAGTCTGGCCTGAGCTTGTCCCTAGCGGATAGCCAGACTTGCAAATCGCGGTAAAACGCCGCATCTTTAGCAAAAGCGGAAATCACCGCTACCCGCATTGAGAGGGGTATGTCTCCTATGAGCGATCACACCAAGGACAGCGGCGGCGACAACGGCAAGTTGCTTTACTGCTCTTTCTGCGGAAAGAGCCAGCATGAAGTGCGCAAGTTGATTGCTGGTCCGTCCGTGTTCATCTGTGATGAATGCGTCGACCTCTGTAATGACATTATTCGCGAGGAAGTACAGGAGAGCGGCGGCGACAGCACCCGTGACCGTCTGCCGTCGCCCCATGAAATCAAGGATATCCTGGATCAGTATGTCATTGGCCAGCAGCACGCCAAGAAGGTGCTTGCCGTAGCGGTTTATAACCACTACAAGCGGCTGCGTTATGGCGATGGCAAGAAAGACGACGTTGAGCTGGGCAAGAGCAACATTCTTCTGGTTGGTCCTACTGGAAGCGGCAAGACGTTGCTGGCCGAGACCTTGGCGCGCCTGCTGGATGTGCCGTTCACGATAGCCGACGCCACGACATTGACCGAGGCCGGTTATGTTGGCGAGGACGTCGAGAACATCATTCAGAAGTTGCTTCAGAAATGCGATTACGATGTAGAAAAGGCTCAGATGGGCATTGTTTACATCGATGAGATCGATAAGATTTCCCGTAAATCCGACAATCCCTCTATCACCCGGGATGTGTCGGGCGAGGGGGTGCAGCAGGCATTGCTGAAGCTGATCGAAGGTACGATAGCCTCGGTTCCGCCACAGGGTGGCCGTAAGCATCCTCAGCAGGAGTTTTTGCAGGTCGACACCTCGAACATCCTGTTCATTTGCGGTGGCGCCTTTGCTGGCCTCGATAAGGTAATCCGCGATCGTTCTGAAAAGGGCGGCATCGGCTTTAACGCCGAGGTCAAGAGCAAGGACGAAAAGCGCAACGTCGGCGAAGTATTGGCTGATGTCGAGCCGGAGGATCTGATTCGCTACGGATTGATTCCGGAGTTTGTGGGGCGTCTGCCTGTTATCGCAACGCTTGAGGAGCTCGATGCTGAAGCGCTGGTAAGCATTCTTACCGAGCCGAAAAACGCCCTGACCAAACAGTATGCGAAGCTGTTTGAAATGGAGGGTGTGGATGTCGATTTCCGCGAAGATGGTTTGCAGACCATTGCCGAGCGGGCGATGGAACGTAAAACCGGTGCGCGCGGCCTGCGCTCCATTCTGGAATCGGTGCTGCTGGAAACCATGTACAACATTCCGTCGATGGACAATGTAAGCAAGGTTGTTATCGACGCGTCTGTTATCAAGGGCGAGTCTGAGCCTTTGTTGGTGTACAAGAGCAACGAGCAACGCAAGGCGGTGCCTGAGGACTGATTCGAGTCCTGTGGAAATAATCGTTAACAAATCAAAAGGGCCTTTAGGCCCTTTTGATTTTATGGGCGCTGCATATCCCTGAAGCTGTTCAGCGCTCCTGCCGTTCTCGGCATTTTCTCGCCCTTGTAATTTGCAAAAAGCACCCCATCTCTACGTGTTGACGACACAACTTTCTGCTGGATTAACGGCGAGAAAAGCCTAATATACAGCTATTCCCCCCTAGCCTCCGGGCTACATTTTCAAGAGGTCGACCTATGGCGGACATGCTGGATCCTATCGAATTGCCACTGCTGCCGCTGCGCGATGTAGTGGTTTATCCCCACATGGTCATTCCTTTGTTTGTCGGTCGCGACAAGTCGATTTTGGCCCTTGAGGCCGCAATGGCCTCGGACAAACAAGTATTGCTCGTCGCACAAAAAAGTGCCGCGGTGGATGAGCCCGGTAGCGACGATATTTATCGTGTTGGTACCGTTTCCAATATTCTTCAATTGCTGCGACTGCCTGACGGCACTGTGAAGGTGCTGGTAGAGGGCAGCTATCGCGCGAAACTGGACTTGGTCAATGACGATGGTGAATATCTCACCGCGATCAGCCAGGAATTGCCGGCTGAATCGGTTGACGACCGGGAAGCCGAGGCGCTGGTGCGTTCAGCGCTTTCTCAGTTTGAGAAGTATGTCAATCTGAGCAAAAAAATCCCCTCTGAAGTACTGACCTCTTTGTCGGGAATCGACGAACCTGGCCGCCTTGCCGATACCATCGCGGCGCACATGTCCATGGAGCTGGAGCAGAAGCAGAATGTGCTCGAAATTCCCGATATTCGCGAGCGCCTCGAGCATCTGATGGGGCTGATGGAAGCCGAAATCGACCTGCTGCAAGTGGAAAAGCGCATTCGCGGCCGGGTTAAAAAGCAAATGGAGAAAAGCCAGCGCGAGTACTATTTGAATGAGCAGATGAAAGCCATTCAAAAAGAACTTGGCGAAATGGATGAGGCTCCAAACGAGGCTGAGGAGCTCGAGAAGAAAATTCAGCAGGCCGGCATGCCACAGGAGGCTGAAGAGAAGGTCAAGTCCGAGCTGAACAAGTTGAAGATGATGTCGCCGATGTCGGCGGAGGCATCGGTGGTGCGCAGCTATATCGACTGGATGGTCAATGTTCCCTGGAAAAAACGCTCCAAGGTCAAGCACGATCTCGCGTTTGCGGAGGAAATCCTTGAACGGGATCACTACGGCCTGGAGGAAGTAAAAGAGCGCATCCTGGAATATCTGGCTGTGCAAAAACGGGTCAAGAAAATCAAGGGGCCTGTGCTGTGTCTGGTTGGACCTCCCGGCGTCGGTAAAACTTCGCTGGGTGAGTCCATTGCCAAGGCGACCAATCGCAAGTTTGTGAGAATGGCGTTGGGCGGTGTGCGTGATGAAGCCGAGATTCGTGGGCATCGTCGTACCTATATCGGTTCGCTGCCAGGCAAGATCATCCAGAAAATGGCGAAAGCCGAAGTTCGCAATCCGCTGTTCCTGCTCGACGAAGTCGACAAAATGGGCATGGATCACCGTGGCGATCCGGCTTCGGCCTTGCTCGAGGTGCTCGACCCGGAGCAAAACAGCACTTTCAACGATCATTACTTGGAAGTGGATTACGATCTGTCCGACGTCATGTTTATTTGCACGTCGAACTCTCTGAATATTCCGGCGCCCTTGTTGGACCGGATGGAAGTGATCCGCATCCCGGGCTACACCGAGGACGAAAAGGTCAACATCGCCGAGCGTTATCTCAAGCCCAAGCAAATGCGCAACAACGGGTTGGAGGGCTCCGAGCTCCAGATCGAGGAGTCCGCCGTTCGCGACTTGATTCGTTACTACACGCGAGAGGCTGGCGTGCGCGGGCTCGAACGCGAGCTGGCGAAGATTTGCCGGAAAGTGGTCAAGGAGTTTTCACTGGGCAAGAAGTCCGGCCCGATCGTGATCGGCTCGGAGGTTCTGGAGGATTATTGTGGCGTACGCAAATACAGCTTTGGCGTTGCCGAAGAGAAAAATCAGATTGGTCAGGTAACCGGCTTGGCTTGGACGCAGGTCGGTGGCGAATTGTTGACCATCGAGACGGCGTCGGTCGTAGGGAAAGGGCGCCAGGTGAAGACGGGATCGCTGGGCGACGTCATGCAGGAGTCCATACAGGCGGCGCTCACTGTGGTTCGCAGCCGTTCGCAGATGCTGGGAATTCCGGCCAGTTACCATGACACTCACGACCTGCACATTCACGTTCCCGAAGGCGCCACGCCCAAGGATGGTCCAAGTGCCGGTATTGGCATGTGCACCGCGCTGGTCTCGGTGATGACTGGAATACCGGTGCGTTCTGATGTGGCCATGACTGGCGAGATCACGCTGCGCGGCCAGGTTTTGCGCATCGGCGGGCTCAAGGAAAAACTGCTTGCGGCCCATCGTGGCGGGATAAAAACCGTCGTGATTCCCGAAGAGAACGAGCGCGACCTGAAGGAGATTCCCGACAACATCAAAGCGGACCTGCAGATCAAACCGGTCAAATGGATTGATGAGGTTCTGCAGATTGCCCTGGAGCGCATGCCGGAGCCACTTTCCGATGACGCGTTCCTCGGCAAGGATCGCGGTGAAAAGGCCGCCGTCGAGGCGCCGGGCGACAAGAACGAGCAAAGCAGGATCAGCGCCCATTGAGGCGCTTTCCTTGACCCGGCACGGCGGACTTGGTGTAGAATCGCGCATTCGCAGAATAGCCAGTGCGTTCGCGACATCTTCTGGATGCATTGTCTGGATAATGGTCCAGCTGAATTTAACTGAACAATTCAAAGGGGAACAGCGTGAATAAAACCGAGCTTATCGAAGCGATTGCGGCATCGGCAGACCTGCCGAAGGCGGCTGCCGGCCGTGCGCTGGATGCGATGGTTGAAGCGATTACCGGCGCATTGAAAAACAATGATCAGGTTGTCCTCGTGGGCTTTGGAACTTTTGCTGTTAAAGAGCGTGCCGCTCGCACCGGCCGCAATCCGCAGACTGGTAATCCGATTGAAATTGCCGCTGCCAGAATTCCTGGCTTTAAAGCCGGCAAAGCATTGAAAGACGCTGTCAATTGATGCCCGCCACAGCATTGGCTGTGGTTTGAAGCCGGGCGGTATCGCCGCGCGGTGATCATACAAATATGAAAAGGCGCATCGTCATGGTGTGCCTTTTTTTTCGGCGCGATATTGGCGGACCTTATAAGGAATAGCCGCCAGGCAAATTATCGAAATCGCTCACCTGAGGATAATCATGCTGCAGAACATTCGGGACAACATCCAGGGAGTGGTGGCTAAGGTCATCATTGGCGTCATCACGGTTCCGTTTGCGATTTTCGGTATCGAAACGCTGATCAGCGGCAGCAATGAAGTGGAGGTTGCCAAGGTCAACGGCGACAAAATCACGGAGGTCGAATTGCAGCAGGCGATCAATACGCAAAAGCGCCAGATGCTGGCGATGATGGGCGACAATGTTCAGCCCGAATTACTGGATGACAACGCGTTGCGTGGGCCGGCGTTGGACGCGCTGATCAATCAACACTTGTTGCAGCAGGGCGCCGATCAACTCAGGCTTCGGATCCCGGTGGCTGCCATCGATCAAACCATTCTGTCGATGGGCGCGTTCCAGGATAACGGCAAGTTTTCTCCTGAGCGTTTTCAGATGTTGCTGCGCAATCAGGGCTACACCCCTGCGCATTTCAAGCAAACGTTACAGCAGGAGCTGACCATTAACCAACTGCGCAGCGGTTTTGCCGATACCGATTTCGTCACGCCCATGGAGATGGATAAAGTGGTCGGCTTGCTGCAGCAGCAGCGCAGTTTTCGCTACTTGACGGTGCCGGTGGCGGGCCAGGCGGGCAAGGTCGAGATTTCCGACGCCGACATTGAGAAGTATTACAAGGAGCACGCCGATCAGTTCCTGACTGAGGATCGCGTCAAGCTTGAATATATCGATTTGCGCGCCGAAGATTTTTTCAAGCCCGTCGACGAGGCAGCGTTGCGTGCGGAATACGATCGCATGATGGCTGCTTTCAAGCCTGAGACCGAGCGCCATGCCGCGCACATTTTGATTGAAACCGGGCCACAGCGCACCGATGCCCAGGCCAAGGCTCTTGCCGAAGAGATTGAAAAGAAAGCCAAGGCCGGGGAACCGTTCGCCAAGCTGGCCGAGCAGTATTCCGACGATGTCGGCTCCAAAGCCAGTGGCGGTGACGTGGGAAGCAGCAAGGGCGATGCATTCCCGCCGGTTTTCGAGCAGGCTCTGGATACACTCAAGGTGGGCGAGGTATCTGCGCCGGTAAAATCGGATTCCGGTTATCACGTGATCAAGTTGCTGGATATGCAGGTCAAGGAGCGTCCGACTTTCGAGGCGAAAAAGGATGAAATTGCCAAGCAGCTTCAGCAGGGCGGCGCCCAGCCGGAACTGCAGAAGGAAGTCGAAAAGCTGCGCGACCTGGTATTCAATTCGGATGGTTTGAAAACGCCGGCGGATCAGCTCGGTCTTAAAACCCAGGAGAGCGGCTGGCTTGACCGCAAGAGCACCGATCCCGTTCTCGGCAACGCCAAAGTGTTGAATGCCGCGTTCAGTTCAGAGGTTCTGAAAGAGCACAACAATAGCGATGTTCTGGAGCTTGCCCCCGATCATTATCTGGTGCTGCGCGTGAAAGAGCACGAGGCCGCCAAGGCCAAGCCGCTGGCCGAGGTGAAGCCGACCATCGTAGCGGCGTTGACCCAGGAACGTGCGAACGAGGCGGCACGCAAAGTGGCTGCGGAGCTGCTCGCGCAGGCGCGTCAGGGTGAGGATTTGCAGAAGCTGGCTGCCCGGCAGGGCTTGGCCGCGCAAAGTGTCGAGAACAGCGCTCGTAACAATGGCGCGGTGAATCAGGAGCTGCTGCGCGCGGCGTTCGGCATGCCGAAACCCAATGCCCAGGAGCCCGTGCTCGATACGGTGAGCCTGGACAATGGCGACGTTGCCGTTCTGCAATTGGTGGCGGTGAACGAAGGCGCGCCCGACAGTTTCAATCCCGCTCAGCGCAACGCGCTGGCCGCGCAGCTGCGCATGAGCACGGGGAATGCAAGCTTTACTGCTTACATGGATGCTTTGAAAGCCAACGCGGAAATCAAGCGGCACTGAGCGGCGGACTCGCGCCGGGGAGAGGAAAATAATGATGTTCAAAATTCTCACATTGAATCAGATCTCGGTTTTGGGGCTGGAGCGCTTGCCGCGCGAGCGTTACGAGATCGCCAGCGAATTCAGTAACCCGGACGCAATTCTGCTGCGCAGCCACAAGTTGCAGCCTGAAGATATCGGTGTTTCCGTCAAGGCGATTGCGCGCGCCGGTGCTGGTGTCAACAACATCCCTGTCGCGGCGTGCAGCGAGAGAGGCATACCCGTATTCAATTCCCCGGGTGCGAACGCCAACGCGGTCAAGGAATTGATCGTGTCCGCCCTGACGCTGGGCTCGCGCGGCATTCTTGAGGGAATGCAGTACGTGCAGCAGCTGGGGCATATGAACGACGCCGCCGAGATGAGCAAATTGCTGGAGAAGGAAAAGCAGCGCTTCAAGGGCAATGAGCTGCTGGGAAAAACGCTGGGTGTCGTGGGGCTCGGGGCTATTGGTTCTCTGGTGGCGGATACCGCGTTGAAGCTGGGCATGGAGGTGATCGGTTACGATCCGGCGCTGTCCGTCGATGCTGCGTGGCGCTTGCCACGCGAAGTCAAGAAAATCGATAACCTGTCCTCCCTGTTCGCGCGTGCGGATTACATTACCCTGCACCTGCCTGTGCTCGACTCGACCCGTGGGCTCATTGGCAAAGACCTGCTGGCGCATTGCGGTCCGCACACGCGTTTGCTGAATTTCGCGCGGGAGGAAATCGTCGATACGCAGGCCATCATCGATGCACTCGATGCAAAGCACCTGTATCGCTACATCACCGACTTTCCCGCGCCGGGTCTTATTGGCCGCGGCGATGTGATTCTGATGCCGCACATTGGCGCCAGCACGGATGAGGCTGAGGAAAATTGCGCGGTCATGGCTGCGGATCAGCTGCGTGATTTTCTGGAAAACGGCAACATCAATAACTCGGTCAACTTTCCCTCGCTGCACCTGGACCGTAGTGGCAAAGGCAGCGTGAGGCTGGCGATCACCAATCGCAACATCCCCAAAATGCTGGGGCAATTGCTGTCGATTCTTGCGGATGCCGATATTAACGTCATCGATATGCTGAACAAGAGCCGCGATGACGTGGCGTACAATTTGATCGATGTCGCCTCCGAGCCCGATCTGGCGGTGCTGGAGAAAATGCGCGCGGTGGCTGGCGTCGTCAATGTGCGCTTGATTCGCTGAAACGATGCCACCGGGGCGCGTTATGAACGTATTGTCAGCCAAGGTGGCATATCGTTTTTTTGCGCCGCTGATTCTGTGCCTGCTTTTTTCGGTGACGGGTTGTACGCCTGAATACACGAAGAAAACGGGTGAGGATCTCGCGGGGCGGGCGGGTCTCGCCGACTCCGTGTCGATAGCCCGCGGCAACCAGCGCATGTTGTCCCGGCAAGGACAGGTTTGCCTGCTCAGCAGCGATGCGGGGTTGGAACAGGAGCAAGCGCTGCTCCGCACCATGCAAACCGCGTTCAGCGGTTATTTTGTCGCTGTTGGCGTCGAGTCGGCGCCCCTCGATTATCAGCAGGCTCTGTCCGATCCGCCGTGTCCGGCGGCCTCCTATCTTTTCTTCGTTCAAACCAACGACGTTGCATGCAGCAATGCCAGCGCTTGCCGCAATGCACATTCCGATTTTATTTTCACCATCGTCAACCGTGGCGATCTCAGCCTTTTGGATCGGGTTCAGTTATCCGTCAGAAACAGTTGGTTGCCCAAGGAGGGCGATCAACAAGCGCGCTTGCAGGCCGCGTTTGAGCAGCTTGCGGCGATGCTGGTGGGTGTAGGTCCGTCATAGCGGAGGTGGAAGATGGATTTGCAACATATTGAACGGCTGCTGCGCGAGCAGCCGGATCAAGCGCCGATCGAGCGTTGGCATCCAGAGCTTTCCGGCGTGATGGACATGCGTATCGACCCGCATGGAGATTGGTATCACGAGGGCACTCGCATCGAGCGCCGCCCCTTGGTCAATCTGTTCGCCTCGATTCTGCGACGCGAAGACGATGGCGAATATTATCTGGTTACGCCGGTGGAGAAATGGCGTATCCAGGTGGAGGATGCGCCATTGCTGGCGGTGGATATGGATATCGGAGGGGAGGGCGATTCTCGCAAGATTGTTTTCACGCTCAATACCGGGCGCGCGGTGCCGCTCGATGCCGGACATCCATTGCACGTCAATCTTGACGATCGCAGCGGAGAGCCGCGGCCCTATCTGCGGTTGGAGCGAGGTTTATCGGCACGCCTGAGTCGAGCCCTGTTTTATCGTCTTGTGGACGCGGCTGAGCAGCGCGATGAGCAGCTTCAGATTGAAAGCGATGGCGTCAGCTTCAGTCTGGGACGTTGTGTCTGAAATACGAGCGTATTGAACGAAAGAAAAAACAAGATGGACAAGAAAAATAAAAAAGGCGGCCATTGGCCGCCTTTTTTATTGGTGGTGTCCCGTCCTGAATAAGCTTGTCAGTTTTCAAGGCTTTTTCAGGAGATGACGATGAATGCCGAAAGGCGACGCAGTCAGCGCGACTACACGCTGGCTTTTAAACTCGCA
>Ga0153956_1001157_pt1 | contig 24702 bp, 26 predicted proteins | sample TSFL040MetaG_FD_104704 | JGI IMG/M metagenome (GOLD analysis project Ga0153956, IMG submission 104704) | Attine ant fungus gardens microbial communities from Florida, USA - TSFL040 MetaG | ecosystem: Host-associated > Fungi > Mycelium > Unclassified | place: USA: Florida, Wekiwa Springs... | reverse complement strand
TGCGCCGCGCGCACATCGAGCGCAGCAACGAATGGGCGGTGAACGGCGGCGACGCCTCGGCGCCCCTCTCGGTGCAGAACGCGAACGCATAACGACTCCCCCCAAGGGATGAACCTTGAGGCCGGATGGTTTTCCATCCGGCCTTTTTTTCGATGCGAGAATTTCGACCGATAGAGCTGCGGCTGGCGCGAGACTTGCGACGGTTTCATGACAAGGCCAAGAACCCGGTCCGGCATTCTGCAAATCCACAAACGCGGCCCGCCTGCACCGCAGCAAAACACACCAATACCTTTTCGGCTTTACGCTATTCTTTATAACAACTTGCACGACAGCAAGAATTGACTGATCCTGCGGGAACCGGTGTCCTCAGCGGCAATATTTCCTCGCGGTGCTCACGCGCCGGATCATTTCTCAAAACAGCCTTATCGCATGATGTTTTTGAAGCGCTCCGTGGTCGGCAAGGAAAACGAACTGCTTCGCGCAACGCTCGAGAACATGGCGCAAGGCGTCGCCATGTACGACAGCGATCATCGCCTCGTGACGTGGAACGAGCGTTTCATCGAATATCTGGACATGCCCGAGGAATTTCTCGGCACCGACAAAACCTTTTCCGACTACATCCGCTATCTCGGAAAACGCGGCGAGTTCGGCCCCGATGCCGACATCGAAACCGAATTGAAAAAGCGGATCGCCGTCCTCGGCCATTCGCACTCGTTCGAGCGGCCCCGTCCCGATGGCACGATCCTGGAAGTCCGTCGCGACCCGGTGCCGGGCGGTGGCTTCATTGCGATCTACACCGACATTACGGCGCGCAAGGAAGCCGAACGGCAACTGCGCGAGGATGAAGAGCGTTTTCGCGCGATGGATGACGCCTCGCCCGTCGGCCTCATCATCGTGTCGCGCGACGACCAGACCATTCAGCATCTCAACCGGAGCTTCGCCGAAATCATCGGCCGCGCACAGGATGAAATTCTCGGCAAGAAAATCTCATCCCTGTTCTCCGATACCGGACAAAACGCGGCCCTCTCCGCGATCATCGGCGGCAAGGCCGGTCATCGCGACGAATTCCGATTCGACAGGTTCGGCTATGAATGCTGCGTGATGATCTCGCTGGCCGATCTCGACTTCCATGGCGGCAAGGCCGTGGTCGCGAGCTTTGTAGACATCACGGAGCGCGTTCATGCCGAGCAGGAACTGAAAAAGGCGAAAGAGGCCGCCGAATCCGCAAGCCGCGTGAAGTCGACCTTCCTCGCCAATATGAGTCACGAACTTCGCACGCCGCTCAACGCCATTATCGGCTACAGCGAAATTCTCGTCGAAGATGCGACCGACCGCGGCGACGACACGAGCATCGCCGACCTCAATAAAATTCAATCCGCGGGCAAGCATCTGCTCGGCCTCATCAACGATATTCTCGATCTCTCCAAGATCGAGGCCGGCCGGATGGATATTTATCTCGAGCAGGTTTTTCTTTCCAAACTCGTCGGCGAGGTGAAAACCATCGTCGATCCGATGATGGGCAAGAACAACAACAGGCTTCTGATCGAATGCCCCGAAACGATCGGCTCGCTGCGGACCGACCTCACCAAGCTCAAGCAGAATTTGATCAACCTGCTCAGCAACGCCGCGAAGTTCACCAAGGATGGCGAAGTCAAACTCAGACTGTCCCGCACCGACGGCGAGGACGGCATCAAGCGTATCCACTTCGACGTCATCGACAGCGGCATCGGGATGGACGAGCAGCAACTCGCAAAGCTGTTCCAGTCCTTCACCCAGGCCGACTCGTCGACCACCCGCAATTTCGGCGGCACCGGCCTCGGCCTGACGATCACACGGCACTTCTGCACGATGCTCGGCGGCTCCGTCGATGTCACGAGCGCGCCCGGCAAGGGCTCGGCGTTTACGATGGTCATTCCCGATCAGCTCGCAAAGCCAGCCGCGGCGGCATCGACCGGTCCGCGCGTCTCCGGCCGCGCCGACGGCAAAGCGACCACGACGGTTCTTGTCGTCGATGACGATCCAGCCGTCCACGAGGTGCTGTCGGCCACGCTCTCCCGCGAGGGCTACGAGATCCTGCACACCTATGACGGCGACGAGGCATTGAAGACGATGCGCACGCTTCAGCCGGATATCGTCACGCTCGATGTCATGATGCCGAAGATCGACGGCTGGTCGCTGCTTGGAATCATGAAGTCTGACCCTGCGCTGCAGAATATTCCCGTCATCATGCTGACGATCGTCGATGACCGGAATCTCGGTTTCTCGCTCGGCGCGTCCGAATTCATGACCAAGCCGATCGATCGTGCGCGTCTGCTCGGCCTGATCAAGAAATTTTCCCATACCAAGAATGCCGTCGTGCTAGCCGTGGACGATGACCCCGACGTGCGCGCGGTCATTCGTCAGGCCATTGAAGGCGTGGACCTTATCGCGGCCGAAGCCGCCAACGGCCGCGAGGCGCTGGAATGGCTGGACAAGAACCCCGCGCCCGCCCTGATCCTGCTCGACCTGATGATGCCCGAGATGGACGGCTTCGAGTTTCTCACCCGGATGCGGAAGCGTCAGGATGCCATCGACATTCCGATCGTGGTGCTCACAGCCAAGGAATTGAGCGATGCGGAACGTCTGTTCCTTGCCGAGCGCACCATTCTCGTCCTGAGCAAGAGCGCGCAGCCTGTCGGAAGTATCGGGCACGCAATTGCCGCCATCGCCGAACGCGGCGCCATCGGGCGTGACAACAAATCTGCGGAATAAGAGACTGACATGCCAAAAATCCTGATCGTCGAAGACAACGAAATGAATCGCGACATGCTGTCCCGGCGCCTCACGCGCCATGGCTTCGAGATCGCGCTCGCGATTGACGGTCAGCAGGGCGTGGACATGGCGGCAAGTGAAAAGCCCGACCTCATTCTGATGGACATGAGCCTGCCCGTGATCAACGGCTGGGAGGCAACCGCGAAAATCAAATCCAATCCCGAGACCGGCGCCATCCCTGTGATCGCGCTCACCGCGCACGCCATGTCGGAGGATCGCGAGAAGTGCATCGCGGCCGGTTGCGACGATTTCGACACCAAGCCGGTGGACCTTCCGCGCCTTCTTGAGAAGATCAAGACGCTCACCGCGAAAACCGGCTGAACAGGCCATGACGATGATGCGCGACGACCACGAACAGCGCGTCCGGCGCGCGCTCCTTGCGCATCTCAGGCAGGAATTCACCGCGCCCGCCGCGTCGATCGCCGGTTATGCCGAAATCGCGCTTGAAGAAGCGCGCGAGAATTCGCTCGACAGCTATTTGCCCGACCTCGAACGCATCGGAGCCGCCGGCCGCGCGCTGCAATCGCTGCTGCGGTCCGTGCTCTCGCACGATACCGCGAAGGGCGGCCTCACGATCAATCAGGCACAACTCCGCCATGACCTCCGCACCCCGATCAACGCGATCAAGGGCTATGGTGAGATGCTGGCGGAGGATGCCGAGAGCGACGGCCACGCCGAGCTTCTGGACGATCTCAGGAAGCTTCTGAATGCGGCCGACGGCATGCTGAAGCGAACCGACGCACTGGTGAATTTTCACGAACACCGCGACGGCGAAATGTCCGCCAGCGCCATCGAGGCCGCACGCTCCATTCGCTCGGTGACGTCCGGATCGGCAAGGCCCAAGATCAAGGGCCGTATTCTCATTGTCGATGACAATCCCTCAAACCGCGACCTTCTGAGCAGGCAGCTTGTTCGCGGGGGCCATACGCCCATTGAGGCCGATGGAGGCCCCGCAGCACTGGCCAAGGTCTCCGAGCAACCGTTCGATCTTGTTCTGCTCGATCTCATCATGCCCGAGATCGGCGGTTATGAGGTGCTGCACCGCCTCAAGGCAAATGCCGAGACGCGCGACATCCCCGTCCTGATCATGTCCGCACTGGACGAGATCGACAGCACGATCCATTGCATCGAAGCGGGTGCGGTCGACTTTCTGTCGAAGCCGATCGACACGACGCTTCTCTATGCGCGAATCGACGCGAGCCTCGAAAACAAATTCCTGCGCGATCGCGAAAAGGAAATGCTGGCCGAAATCCAGCGGGAGAAAGCACGCAACGAAGAGCTTCTGCTCTCCATCCTGCCGCGCTCGATCGTCGATCGCATCAACGGCGGCGAGCAGATGATCGCCGACCAGATCGATGCCGTGACGATCCTGTTCGCCGACATCGTCAACTTCACGCCGATGGCAGGCAACCAATCGGCGGCGGAGCTTGTCCAATTTCTGAATGAAATTTTTTCGACCTTCGATGCGCTCACGCATCAGAACGGCGGCGAAAAGATCAAGACGATCGGCGACGCCTACATGGTAGCGTTCGGCCTACCCGATGCCCGCCACGATCATGCCGAAGCCGCGGCAAGACTGGCGTACGCCATGCTGGAAGAAGTGCGTACGTTCACCGGCCCCCGTGGCGAGCCGGTCTCGCTCCGCATCGGGCTTCACAGCGGGGCCGCCATTGCAGGCGTGATCGGTCAGCGCAAATTTTCGTTCGACGTCTGGGGCAACACGGTCAATATCGCGAGCCGCATGGAATCCCACGGCGAGCCCGGCAGAATTCATGTCAGCGAAAATATCGCAACCGCGCTTGCCGGAAAATTCTCCTTCTCCGAGCGCGGTCTTATCGACGTGAAAGGCACGGGTCCCATGAAGACCTTCTTTCTCGATGAGCCTCTTTGAATCCGGATAATCGGGCTCAATCAGACCCCGCAACGAGCCTGCCCCACGGGCATCGGTGGCCGCTTTCCAGACCGAGATCCGGCATTTTGGTCCCCTGTTAGTGCCACGAACGACCCTTGGGAAAAGCCTGCCTTGAGGAGTGGACAGGCCCATAGGCACTTGTAGCTTTCAAATCCTATGGTAGCCTGTTACTTCATTATGGGCAGCACCTCATGCATCAGCCGATCAATAAGCACCATAACGATACGTCCAGACGCTCGAAGAGGAGTCGGCTGACTGTCGCGTTTCTCGGACTGGTCGTCAGCATCAGCGCGCTGATCAATTTCATCAGCGCATTCCGGAACAGGCAGGTTCTGTACGGCGGCCGGCTCACGCCCACTGGCTGGATCTCGTATCAGGCCCACCCTGTCCTGTTCATGTGGGTTCTGGCGATCGAAGCCTGCGCTGTGATCATCTGCATCGGCGCCGTCTACACCGTCTTCTTTCAGGATATCGATCAGGCCTGATCGCTGCGCCGCCGATGGCTCTCAACCTCTGTGGCTGTTTCACATAATATTGGCGCACGACCTCGACGCCCGCTTTCTGAGTTCTCCATTCCATGATCTCTTGGTAAGCTAATCGCGTTGTGCGAGCACACGATACAAAGCAAAAAAGCCCGGCACACGCCGGGCTTTCTCTTTTCTGCCGGTCAGAAAATCTCAGTATCTGGCGCCAACCGCATTGCCATGCAGTGCACAATACGAATCCGCCTCACTCAATAAGCGGTTCATAATTCCACCTGCGCTGTTGTCGGCGACAGGGAGACTGTCAGAATGACCGGGATTCGGTTCAGTTGCGGGAGCGTAATATGTACGGCGTTGTCGGGTTGAGCGGAGCTATCTTTATCACGGCATGGCTGATCTGGTTTAAATCAGTCCGCACCCAGGGGCAGACACGCTGGGATTGAAAATCACAGCGCCATCTACGATTTGATACAGGTTCGCGGCACATCGTCTGCCTGCTAACCGCCACGTACACGTGCGACCGCTTCCGCGATCCGCGCAAGCTTGGTCTCGGCAGGCACCGCCGCGCAGATCGGATTGTCGGCGAAGGTCGCGAAACCGCAATCCGGGTGCACCAGCACGCGCTCGGCACCGAACAGGTCGATCGCATGCCGGATGCGCGCCTCGACATCATCGCAACCTTCCACGTCGGCGCATTTCTGATTGACGACGCCGACTCCGATGCGAGCCTCCGCAGGCAACGCACGCAGCAATTCCATCTCGCCCGCGCGCGGCGTGCACATCTCCAGAAGATAAGCGCCCACCTTCATTGCTCCGAGCGTGTCGAGAAGCGGCTCATAGCTCCCCGCAAGCGCCACCGATTCATCCGGCGTCCAGTTGCCGCGACACATATGAACCGCGGTCCGTTCGCGCGGCATTCCCGCCACCACTGCATTCATGAGGTCGCGCGCGAAGCCCAGTTCATGCTCCGGACTGCGCGTCTCCGATAGCGCGCCGCACATGAAGCTCGGCCGGCTCTTCGGGCCGCTGAACACCACCTCCGACAGCACCGGCTCATCGAATTGCACCAGCGCGACGCCCGCATCGATCAGGTCGGTCAGTTCCGCGCGCAATGCCGTGACGATATCTTCCGCAAGCTCCTCGCGCGACTGATAGGCGCGCTCCTGCAGACACTCCTTCCACATCGTCCGCGTCAAGAGATACGGCCCCGGCAACGCGACCTTGATCGGCTTATCGGTAATGGTGCTGAGAAAATCGAACTCGTGCAGCGCCAGCGGACGGCTGCGGCTGATGCGGCCGAAGATCGCCGGATGGCGGACGTCCGCCGCGGGCACGTCGAGCGCGCGCAGTTCGCGCTCGAATTCCTCCGGATCGTCGACCAGCGGCAAAAGATCGGTCAGCGGAATCAACTGGCAATTGTCGAGACGGGTAGCGACGAAGCTTGCATAGCTGTCGCGCCGCTGCTCACCATCGGTGATGATATCGACACCGGCGCGCTCCTGCGCCGCCGCCGCAAGACGCACGGCATCGTCGGCGGTCTGATGAAACGCGGCTTCATCGAGCCTGCCTTCGACGTAGGCGTGCATGGCATCGACCATCCAGCGCGGGCGCGGCCAGCTTCCGATGCCGGTGACGGCGAGCGGCGGAATCGCGGGCGCGGGCCTGCGCACCGGTGCGGCCGTCGCTACGGGTGCCGCCGGAGGCGCGGACACTGTCGCATGCCGTTCTCGGAATTCCGTCGCTGGTCCGCTTGCTCGGACGTGCATGCCAAATCGCCACGCGACGGATAAACATAGAAGGCGCGTGATCGATGCGCGCCGCCACCAGCTTGCAACTGGCGACAAAGCAATTCGGCATTCTCGATCCGGCAGGACGGGAATGGATATTCAACACAGCCACTCGGTGATCGGACGCCTATGCGTCCCCGATGATCCGCTGGGCGTCGGCAAAACCGCCGACGACGCTTCAGGATTTTCCCGACAATGCAGGCGCTGCAGGACCGGCTCGCGTCCGATCGGGCCGTACGGAGGATTATGGCACGCGAAAAGCCGCCTGCCCCGTCTTTGGGACTGCCTTCCCGTTGAGCTCTGGACCATGATTTGAAAGGATATTTTGTGTTCATAATTATTGATTTTAAATTTTTCATGCGATAGCGTTTGATGAAATCAGGCTCAAAAAGCCCAAATCAATAATTTTTCAGGGAGGATACGATGATGAAATACGCTCAAATTGCGCTTGCTGCTGGCATTGCGCTCGGCACAGCTTCGGCTGTCCACGCCGCGGACTGGCAACCCAACCGGCCGGTAGAATTCGTTGCGGCGGCGGGCCCCGGCGGCGGCACGGATACGTTCGCGCGCGTTGTGCAATCCGCAATTACCAAGAACGGACTGCTGTCGGTTCCGATCATCGTGACCAACAAGGCTGGCGGAAGCGGCGCGGAGACTTTTGTCTACGCCAAGACCAACCCCAAAGACCCTTACAAGCTCTACCTCTGCACGCAGGATGCCTATGGGTGATATCCGAGTGAGCCTCCATCCAGGATTACAAGGTAGACATCAGATGTCCGTACAGATCGTCCGCCGGCAGTCTCTTCATGAATCCCTCGTGGCACCGCTGCGGGATATGATCCTGCAAGGAGAGCTGCGCCCCGGCGAAAAGGTCCCGGAGGAGCAGCTGTGTGAACGCTTCGGGGTTTCCCGAACCCCCATCCGCGAGGCTCTCAAGGTGCTGGCGGCTGAGGGCGTCCTGCAAATTCTTCCGCATCGCGGTGCAATCGTCGCACGGATTACCGAGGAACAAGTCCAGGAGCTGTTTCCAATCATGGCGTCATTGGAACGACTCGCGGGGCTCCTCGCATGCGAGCGTGCGTCCGATGCCGACATTCGCCGGGTTCGTGTATTGCATGACAAAATGATGCTGCACTTCAAAAACGGCAACGAGCCTGAGTACCTGCGCCAAAACAGGTTGATCCACGAATCCTTCTTCGACATTGCAGGGAACACGATGCTCTCTGCGCTGTATCAGCAAATCCTCACCCGTATTCATGCGTGCCGCTTCGTCGTGCGGAAAAGCCCGGAGCATTGGCAAAGAGCCGTGGCGGAGCATGAGCAGATGATCGAACTTCTCGAAGCACGCGACAGCGCCAAGCTGGCTGCCCTGCTCGAGTTTCACATTACGGGCACAACCGCGGGGATCGCGCGGGACTTCATCGAGAAATCTGAACTCAGATCGGCAGCATCCGAGACCGCACCCGGCCGGAGCCGGAAAATATCCAAACCAGCATCGGTTTGACTGCGCGGCAGGCCAAGCTGTTCCAGTCGAAACATAATCATTGATGACAAACCACCACGGCTCGCCGTGAGCACGGAGAACACGAAATGAGCAACGTTACCGACCAAACCGGCACGAAGCCGGAAGCCACGAATGCTGCGGCGGCCCGCCCACTCCCGCTCGCCGGTGTGCGCGTGCTCGATGTGAGTCAGGTCATGGCTGGCCCTTACAGCTGCATGCTGCTCGGCGATATGGGGGCCGACGTCATTAAGATCGAACCGCCGGGCACTGGCGATCAGACCCGTGGCGCGATGGGATTCAAGATGAAGGGGCCCGACAGCATGGGCTTCCTCAACATGAATAGAAACAAACGATCGGTTGCCATCAACCTCAAGAGCGAGGCAGGCCGCGAGGTTTTTTATAAGCTGGTGGAAAGCGCCGACATCCTCGTCGAGAACTATCGCCCCGGCGTGATGAGGAAGCTGAAGTGCGACTACGAGACGCTCCGCAAGATCAATCCGCGTCTGGTCTATGCCTCGATCTCGGGATTCGGCCAGACCGGTCCCTGGGCTGAACGCCCCGGTTTCGATCTGATGGCGCAGGCGATGTCGGGCGTCATGAGCGTGACCGGTCATCCCGGCGGTCCACCCGTGAAGGCAGGCGTTCCTGTCGCGGACATCGGATGCGCGCTCTTCGCAACCTACGCCGTGCTTGCTGCCTATATCGGCGCGAAGAACACAGGCGCCGGTCAATACATCGACGCGTCCCTGTTCGAGGCGGCCCTCGCCTTCTCCGTGTGGGACATCTCCGAATACTGGGGCCGCGGCACGCAGCCAATTCCGCTCGGCACCGCCAATCGGATGAGCGCGCCTTATCAGGCCATGAAGTCGAAAGACGGTCATTTCGTCATGGGCGCGACCAACCAGAAGCTCTGGACGCAGCTTTGCGACGTGCTCGACCGCAAGGAGCTGCTCGACGATCCGCGCTTCCGGACCAATCCGGATCGCCTCGCCAACCGGGAAGAACTGGTCGAGGAATTGGAAAAGACCTTCGTGACACGCACATCGGATGATTGGGTGACGAGCTTGCTCGCTGTCGGGATTCCCGCAGGCACCATGTATACCTACCCCGAAGCCTTCGAGAGCGAGCATGGACGCCATCGCAACATGCGGATGGAGATCGACCATCCCAACGAAGGCAAGGTGTCCAACATCGGTTTTGCCGTGAAGCTGTCCGGCACGCCGCAACGGGTTCGCCGCCACCCGCCGCTCCTTGGCGAGCACACCGCCGCCGTCCTGGACGAAATCGGTCTTGATGCCGATACGATCAAGACATTCACAGATCGTGGAGCCTTTGCAGCATGAACGACAGCACGCCCAAGTCCGCGATCGACGAAGGCACGGTGCGCTTCGAGATCGACGGTGCCATCGCACGTCTGACGTTCGACCGTCCGGCCGCCCGCAACGCCATGACCTGGCGGATGTACGAGGAACTTGCTTCAGGCTGTGAAGCGATTGCCGCCAATCCGGCCATCCGCGTGGCTGTCCTGCGCGGTGCAGGCGGCAAGGCATTCGTTGCAGGCACCGACATCGAGCAGTTTCGCACCTTCTCATCCGGTGACGATGGCGTCGCCTATGAAGAGAAAGTCGAGCAGTATGTCGGGATGCTGGAGGCTCTTTCGATCCCCACCATCGCCGTGGTGGAAGGCTGGGCCGTCGGCGGAGGCATGGCACTCTCGAATGCGTGTGACTTTCGTCTGGCGACGCCCGGATCGCGGTTTGGCGTGCCGATCGCACGCACGCTCGGCAATTGCCTGTCTGCGGCAAACATTCGACGGCTCACCGATACGCTTGGTGTCAGCCTTGTAAAACGCATGTTGCTGCTCGCCGAGATGCCGACCGCGGAGAACATGCCGGCAGGATATCTCACGATCGTGGCACCGGAGGCGCTCGATGCGCACCTTGCGGATTTAACCTCCCGCCTGACAGGCAACGCACCCATCACGATGCAGGTCACCAAGGAAATGCTGCGCCGGCTTTCGACAAACCCGGAGCCTGCCGATGCGGATTTGATCCGGCAGACCTATGGCAGCCGCGACTTCCATGAAGGCGTCGACGCCTTCGTCTCGAAGCGCCCGCCGCAATGGCAAGGTCAATAGTCCCGCAGACGGACTAGCCGAGATTGCGAATCCCATCGGGGTTCGCAATGCCGTCTCCAAAAAGGAGACCAAAACTATATCGACCTCACTAGGGAGAAAATGAATGTTCGAAATAAATCGACGCAGCCTTATGATCGGATCTGCCGCAACCCTGGCCTTCTCTCATCTGTCCGGCGGCGCCCAAGCTGCGAACGATCCGCTCGAAACGATGGCGGTCAGCAAAGACACCATTTGGAACGGCATCACCATTACACCCGACGGCCGGCGTTTCGTCGCCTTGCCGAACTGGCTTGGCCTCTCGGCGGGCGCGGGAGAAATCGGCAAGGATGGCGTTCTCCGGCCCTACACCGCTGTTCCGCATGCGACTGCCTGCGGCATAATTCCCGAACGGCCGCGCCCCGGTTACGGCGCGGCCGTTTCTCTTTGACGGTGTTATCGTTATCTGTGAACTATCAGTCCAGCAGTCCCGGCCCTCTGACGTCATTTGTCATTCAGCGAACCATGATTGGTGTTGACGACGACGGCGCGAGCGATCATTGCGAGGCTTGGCAAAGACCAACAACGAAAGCAGACGACAATGCGCACGAATACCTGTCTGGCCCTCCTGGTACTAATGAGCGCGACCTCGATCTCCAGCGCGAGAGCGGAGCAATATTGCGCCACTTTCCCTGGCGGCAGCCAGCAATGTGGAATCCCGACCTGGGGGGAGTGCGAACAGACGCTCGCCGGTATAGGCGGATCATGCGGGATCGATAATACATCCCAATTGCCGGACAATTTTATCCAGCGATTGCGTGAACGGACGGATGGCGGAATGGATGCGCAATCTGGGCCCGCTTATGTCCCGCCGCCTCCGGATGAATAGCCTCTATCTGAGCGTCGAAGCAGGCTGGTGATCGTCAATCGGCGACGCCTCACACCGAGGAGGAGATCGCACGCCTTGAAGGACGCTGGCCACTGGCGAACCACGGCGCCACTTGAAGCTATCTTGGTTGGGAGGGGCCGAATGGCGTCGCTCTACACCCGCTCCGCAGATCGTAAATTCCTGACTGCGGAAACCATGGGCAAGCTGTCGAGGATGAAAGGGAAACGTCTAGTCCCGCACCTGACAGCAAGGTGCGGGCCTCAGCGCAAAAACATAAGTAAAATCAAATGCAAAAATTTCATTGGTGAGCGCGGAGGGACTCGAACCCTCGACCCCATGATTAAAAGTTGGCTAGAGGCTAATTTCACAGTCTTTCAATCATGAGTTCCCTCGCAGGGAATAGACGAAAAACACTCAATTTTCCAGCAAAAATTGCCAATTCTTGAGTTCTGTGCGATTCTCTAATTTCATGGGGCCACATGACACTTCAACGTCTTGTGGCCCCCAAGTGGCCCCGATTTCTTGTGGCCCCGAGATTGGAGACGATCCATGCCTGCCACCGACCACCGCGTCGTCCTGACAGACAACCGCATCAAGGCACTGAAGCCTGCACCCAAGGGCAAGCGCTACCAAGTAATGGACCAGACGGTCGCCGGTTTCGGGGTCCGCGTCACTGATACGGGCGTTCGGACCTTTATTCTCAGAACCAGATATCCAGGTGCGACCAGTGCGGCGCGGCGCGAGATCGGCAAGGCCGATTCCATGACCTTAGCCGATGCGAGGGATAAGGCGCGGGCATGGGTGAAGCTAATCGCGGCAGGGATAGATCCCGCGGTGCAGGCCGAACGGAATCGCGCGGCGGAACAGCGTAAGGTGGAAACCACATTCGGCGCCGTGGCTGAAGACTTCATCCGTGACAAGCTGCCCGAGGAGCGGAAGGCAAAGGACGCTGAGCGGGAAATTCGGCGGGAACTGCTGCCAACATGGGGCAAGCGACCAATCTCGGACATATCCGATGATGACGTAATTAGGCTTCTGAAGGCAAAGGCCCGAAAATTCCCTGTTTCGGCTAAAAACCTATTCGCCCTAATCAAACGGTTCTTCCGCTGGGCAATCTCACAGCGCGCATACGGCATCACTGTTTCACCATGCGCCTCGATCGTGCTGAAACATATCATCGGAGACATCGCCAGCGTCCGCGAACATGTCCTTTCAGATGCCGAATTCTGGGCTTTATGGCGGGCTTCTGGGCGGATCCGATATCCGTGCGGTGCGGTCTACCGCCTGCTGGCGTTGACCGCTCTCAGGCTTAGAGAAGTATCTGAGGCTGAGTGGGCCGAGTTCGATCCAGATGTTGTCCGCGCCTTACGACAGCGGAAAGACGGTGAACGCATCGCATGGGAAAACTTTTCGAAGGACAAACTTATTTGGGTGATTCCCGCGTCGCGCATGAAAGGCAAAAACGCTGGCATTAAGCGAGCGCGTCCGCATTCTGTTCCCCTGACTGCAGAAATTTTATCGGTTCTCGAATCTGTCCCTATGGTGAAAGGCGCGCGGTTCGTGTTCTCGACTAGCTTGGGTGCGAAACCAATATGGATGGGTGCAAAGGTCAAAACGGCTATTGATGCGCGTATGCTGCGCTCGCTTCGTGCATTCACCCGGAAGCGTGGTGATGATGCTGCATCCGCAGTTTTGGAACATTGGACTAATCACGATATTCGCCGCACGGTTCGGTCGCATCTGTCGCGGTTGAAGATATCGGAAGAATCTCGGGAAGCAGTCCTTGCTCATGTACGTCCCGGCATTAAAGGCGTTTATGACAAGTATGATTACTTCGATGAAAAGTCTGAGGCGTTGCAGCTATGGGCTGCACGCTTGCGAGATATCGTTGAACCGGCGCCGAATAATGTAATCAGACTAGCCGCTAAATCTTAGGCTGGATATATCGCGTCATGAAACTCAACGGCGCGTTGTGTTCCTTATTGACAGAATCCTCCAAAAACACGACTAGCGATTCTCATGCGCAACTGGGGGGATGCATAAACGCTACCAAACGCTACTGAGGAACCACTGTTTATGTCCGACCAAGTATTAGTACTCGAGGATGTAGTTGAATCGAAATATCACCGCGTCAGCAAGCCCACGCGCTGGCGTCAAGAACGCGAGGGATTGTTTCCCCAACGTGTTAAAATTGGCAAGCGTCGCGTAGCCTGGCGAACGTCCGAGTTAGATGAATGGGCGGCCGATCCCGCCGCATGGGCGGCCAAGCACGCTAACAAGGCAGCAGCTTCATAGGCCGCTGCTATGTCGTCAAAACATCCAATGGGTTCTTCGCGGTGAATTCCACCGCGTGGAACCGCGCGTGCGACCTAATAAACATGGGCATCTTCGCACAGTGGCAGCCGCGCTATGCTGAGCGCGGCATCGCCACGTTCCCGGTTGAGATAACGGACGGGCGCAAAAAGCCGCTTGTCGCGCAATATCTCAAGATGGGTGTGCGGGCGAGCAACCAATTGGCGCTCCGGTTTGGCGGTGCCGACATGCTGGGATTCGCGGTCGGGGCGCGGTCTCGCATCACTATCCTTGACGTTGATACGGCAGACGAGCGCGTCCTAGCCGATGCACTTCGCGAACATGGGCCGACGCCACTCATAGCCAAATCGGTCTCGGGCCATTTTCATGCTTACTACCGCCACAACGGCGAAGGGCGGAAGATCCGTCCGAATCCGAAACAGCCAATCGACATTCTAGGCGGCGGTTTCACGGTTGCGCCGCCGTCGCAGTCCATCAACGGGCGATATCAGTTTATCGAAGGCGATTTAGACGACATTGCCAGCCTGCCAGTGATGCGGGCTCCAGCCCTCTCCCCTGAGCCTAGAAAACTCAAGGAAGCGTCCGACAAAGAACAGGGGCGCGATGTCGGGACGCGCAACGATTCGCTTTGGCGAGCGTGTATGAGGCACGCCGCGCTGAACTGTCAGACCGGGGGCGACGTTCTGGCATTCGCTCGTATCCGCAATCTTGAATTTTCTCCACCGCTGGAGGAGTCGGAAGTGGCCAGCATCGCAGCATCTGCATGGCGCTACACAGAGGAAGGCAAGAACTGGTTTCATCCAGCCTGCCGCGTCGTAACCATCGACAAGGACACGACCGAACACATGGCGGCGACCGACCCTAACGCATACGCCTTGCTAGCACTTTTGAAGTCGTGGCACGGCGGACGGGATGAATTCGTTCTAGCCAAAGAATGCGCCGCCAAAATCGGATGGACGCTCCCGGCATTCAAGAAGGCGCGCGACCATTTAGAGGCAGCGCATGAAATCCGGTGCATCCATCGTGGCGGACGTGGACCGAAAGACCCGCCCAAGTATCGGTGGGCGTCAATCTAAGGGGTACGATTCCATACCCCAATATAACTTAACACCTCTCCCCCTCGCTCCCTGTTCCCTTAGGTAGATAGACCGCCAAGGGAGATTAAGGCCATCCAGAGCAGAAAACCCCTGTTCTGAGCAATTTGGCCCGCCCCAAAAAATTCGGCGCGATTTGAAATCCATCACAGTGCTTAGTTTGAGTGAGTCATGACGCCGCGCCGTCTTGATGCCCGTTCCGTCGAAGCCGTGTTGGCTAAAGTCGCGGAGGGTCTGAGCATAGCGGCAGCTTGTGATGCGGCTGGCGTAGCATCGGCTGACAGATTCATTCACATAATCAAAACGGACCCGGCAGTCCGCGCTCAATATCGGGCGGTGTCGCGTCATGCTAAGAGCGCGGTTAAGCTCGATTGGGTGACTCTCGAAAACATCTTCGATGAAGTCGCCGCGGGGCGACCGCTGAAGGCGTACCTGAGATCCATCGATATCAAGTACAAGCGATTCCACTGGCGAGTGACGACGGACGCGCTGTTAGCGAAGAAATACCGTGAGGCCGTAGCGGCAGGCCGAAAGGCGCGGCAGCCTTCATGGAGACCGTTACGTCACGCCGACGAGATATTCACCAGGTTCGAGACCACGCTGGAAACGCTCAAGTCCATCTGCGAGTCCGATAGCCGCTTTCCCGACGTACGGCAGTTCTGGCGCTCGCTCCGAGAGTCGCCCGTCCATCTCAATAGATATCAGCAAGCGCTAGAGACCCGCGCCGACCGCCGCCGTGCTGCGGTCAACAGCAAGTCCGATGCTGTTGACGTCCTAGCCATCATCGAAAAGGCCGTACCCCGTCACCATGAGTTTCGGGACGATCTGGTGTCAGAAGCATACCTCGCATTCGTCGAAGGTCGCATCGGTGCGGATGACGTTGCCAAGTTCGTAAAGAAGCTGGTTTCGAAAGCCATCGGTGAACAGCGCTCAATTGCTTCCCTTGATGCCGGGATGGGCGACGACGGCCATGCGACGTTGCTGGACTTCATAACTACGGACGATTGGTGATGCTTGCAGAAACTGATGAAGACTATCGGCGGATCATGTACGGGCCGCTGCCGTATCGATTCCACGCGGGCGACGTTGCCAAAGTAGGCAAGGCCATCGTCAAGATTCTGCATGTCGATGGACGCCGGGCGGATATCGTCATGATTGAGCAAGATCGCATCGTCTATGGATCGTGCGCCACGCGCGACCTTACCAGCCTTGAGGTAGCCTTGGGCGCGAAGTCGATGTGGGTTGAGATGTCTCATGTCGATGCCATCGCCATCGCGGCCGAAGAAGAACAGGCCAAGGCTGCTGAGAACGAGCGAAAGCGCAAGGCAAAGAAACCAAAGAAAAGCAAGCGTATCAAATAGATAGCGCAGCATATTGACTCTCAGACTCGTTAATGTTCTTCTTTTGTTCATGAGAAGTGATTCGCATTTCTTCTCTCTCATCCATGATTAACAGCGTCGGCCAATAGCTTGGTTTGACGCTGTTTTTTTATCATCCCGCGCATAGCCCCCGCATTGGTCCCAATGCCCGCGAAAGTATTCGGGGGCTGTTCCGCAGTGAGGGTTTCGCTTTCGCGCTCCCGAACCAGAATCCGGAAAAAATCAGATGGTCCCAGCCGAAACCGCAATCCGGTTTTTGCAGTCATTACGCATTCCTGAAGGCCCCATGGCGGGCCAGAAGATCAGGCTGGGCGAGTTTCAAAAACGGTTCATCCGTGGTGCCCTTGCCGATGGAGTCTCCATCGCTGCGCTTTCCGTAGGGCGCGGTGCAGGCAAAACGATGCTGGGTGCCGGTCTGGCGCTCGCCGCTCTGCTCGGCAAGATCGATAAACAACCGCGCCGCGAAGTGATCATCGGGGCCAAAACCCGCGACCAAGGCCGTATCGCTTGGAACTTCATTGAGGGTCTGGCGCAATCGCTGCCGGTCAAAGAGCGCAAGTTGCTGACGTTCGTTCGGTCGCCACGCCTAGAAGTCCGTTATGAAGGCAACGGCGGCGGTCATGCGCTCCGCGTTCTAGCATCGGATGCAAAAAACGCCCTAGGACTTGCTCCCGTTTTCAGTCTGCTCGATGAGCGCGGATTCTGGGACAAGGACAAAGGCGACGATCTGGAAGCCGCCATCTTTTCGGCGCTCGGCAAGCGCGGCGGTCGCGCCGTGGTTATCAGCACCTCCGCACCCGATTCGGCGCATTCGTTCTCCCAACTGCTCGATGAGCCGGGCGAAAACGTCTACGTGCAGGAACACAGAGCCCCGGAAGGCTGCGCTCCCGACGATATCGAAGCCCTTAAGATCGCAAATCCGGGTGCCATCAGTGGAATCGGCAGTTCGCTTGCATGGCTCCAAGGCGAAGCCCGACGCGCCATCAAACGCGGTGGCAGCACCCTTTCAAACTTCCGGCTGTTTAACTTAAATCAGCGCGTGTCCGGCGAAACCCGTGACGTCCTGCTGACAGCGGATGAATGGCTGCGATGCGAGGTCAACGAATTGCCGCCGCGTCATGGCGAAGTCGTCATCGGAATCGATCTTGGCGGTAGCGCCAGCATGACGGCAGCGGCGTTCTATTGGCCTGCGACGTCGCGCCTTGAGTGCCTTGGCTGGTTTCCATCGCAGCCGTCGCTTTTGGATCGTGGCCAAAACGATGGTGTCTCTAACCGATACGTCGAAATGTCAGGCCGTGGCGAGCTGTCAACCCTCGGTGCGATGACCGTCCCGGTTGCGCCATGGCTGTCCGAGGTGATGCGCCACGTTGAGGGCCAGCCCGTCGTCGCTTTGTGTATGGATCGCTACAAACAAGCCGAATTAGGTCAGGCTATCGACGCCGCTGGCATCCGCGCTCCGATTATCTGGCGCGGATTCGGCTTTAAGGATGGAAACGAGGACTGCGACCGTTTCCGCCGTGCCTGTTTCGACGGACTCGTTAAGGCGAAACCGTCTCTCTTGCTGCGCTCAGCCTTTGCCGATGCGGTCTGTCTCCGCGATCCTGCGAACAATATCAAATTGGCGAAGGCTCGATCGCTGGGCCGCATCGATGCTGCATCCGCCAGCGTCTTAGCGGTCGCTCATGGTGCTCGCATTCTCGCGCAACCGGTCAGGAAGGCGCGCGCGCCTGTGTGGTCCTGAAACACTATCACCGCCATTCGGCGCGCATCCGTTCAACCAAACGTTGGAAAGCCGTTCGGCTCGAAGCGTTGCGCCGCGATGACTTCAAGTGCGTGTCGTGCGGCGCGCGTGGTCGTCTTGAGGTGGATCACATTCTGCCGGTTCGGACTCATGAACATCTAGCGTTCACGCTGAGCAATCTTCAGGCGCTTTGCCCGCGCTGTCATTCTGCAAAAACAATCACCGAAATCGGACTGCGCAAAGCAGATCCCGAACGCGCCGCGTGGCGCAAACTACTCGCCACACTGGCGTAACCCTCATGAGGATATCTACATGCTAGAGTCAGTAAAGATTCAACGTCGCCAGTCGGAAATCCGTCAGGCGCTTTCCGCGCTTGTCGGCAAGGCAACGCCGACCGAAGATGAAACCCGCTCGATGACGGATCTTGATAACGAGTACCGTCAGAACGAAACCCGCTATCGTGCCGCGCTGACTGCAGAAGATGGCGAGCGCCGCGAAGCCGGTGCTGAACTTGAAACCCGTGGCGACAAGGAATTCGCGGACCTGGTTTCGCGCTTCGAAGTTCGTCAGGTTGTGGACTACTACACCTCGCAGCGCGCTCTTTCGGGTGAGACTGCGGAAGTCGCGACTGAGATGCGATCGCATGGCGCTTACAAAGGCGTCCCGATTCCCTACGCGGCGTTGGAAATCCGCGCGGGCGAAACCGTTGCCAGCGGTGTTCCGTCACCGGTCGTTACGGCTCCGATTATGGATCGTATCTTCGCAAAGTCCGTTGCCGGTTCGATGGGCTCGCGGTTCATCAACGTCGACCACGGCAGCAATGAATATCCGATTGTGAATTCGTCGGTGACGGGCGCTTGGGCCGCGACTGAGGGCGGTTCGGTGGGTGGCCCTACTGCGTTCAGCACCGCAGAGCGTAGCGTAGCGCCTAATAACACGTTCGGAATCACCATGTCCGTGACGCGCAAGGCGTTGCTACAATCGGGTGCTGGCCTTGAAGCCGCAATTCGCCGCGATATGGCGGGCTGCCTTCATGTCGGGATGGACAAAGCGGTTTTCCAAGGCGCGGGTTCTGGCGGTGAACCGCCAGGCGTGCTTGTCGGCAGCTATGGCATCACCAGCACCGCGGTTGCGGCGACGGCGTCGTGGAAGGCGTTCCGTGCTGCCATCACCCGCTTTCTGGTAGCGAATGCCGCATCATCGCCGGCGGACGTGAACCTGCTTATTCGTCCTGAAATTTTCGACTTCATGGACGATACGCTTATCACTAGCACGGCCGTTTCCGAGTGGGACCGCCTCGTTAAGAACGTTGGCAAGCCGGTTATGTCGTCGAATGCGCTTGCGGCTCCGACTGGTACGCCGAAGGCGTCCAAGGCTTTGCTGACGACTACGGTGAACGGTGTTGCGCCGATCTTTGTTGCGACGTGGGGCGGTATCGACGTCATCCGCGACGTCTACTCTGACGCTGCGTCTGGCGGACTGCGTTTGACTGCGTTGGCGACGATGGACGTCACCGTCAGCCGTGCTGAGCAGTTGCAGATTCTGACGGGCGTTCAGTCCGAAGCTGACGAGGACTAACCGCATGTTGCACGCCTATATCGGCGGCATTGAGGTTCGTTCGGAAGGCGGGGCAACCCGCCTTTCGGCACGATTTCCATATGGCCGCGAGACAGAATTGGCACCGGGCCGCCGCGAGGTGTTCGCATCGCGTGCATTCGCGTCGTCGGTTGGCGATGCTTCAAACGATATCATGTTGCTTTTCCAGCATGACATTACAAAACCACTCGCGTCACGCGCGGCTGGCACTTTGCAGCTACGCGACAGCGACTCGGCTCTTGAGCTTGAAGCGACCATCTCGGGCGATACGTCTTGGGCTGCGGATTTTCTGGCAGCTAACAAGGCTGGCCTTATCCGTGGTCTATCGCCCGGCTTCAAGGTCGCACCGAATGGCGAGCGTATCGAACGTCGCGGCAATGGTGTTCTCCGCACCATCACAAATGCCAGCGTTGCCGAATTCAGCGCCGTAACGAAACCCGCTTATGCGGCGGCGGAAATCGAAGCGCGGAATTGGTATCCTGGGACGGTCCAAAAGTGGACGCATCTTTCAGACGCCTTGCGCCGCTGGAGGGCCTGAAGATGGCAGTGACCGTTGATGTAAAAGAATCCTTTCCCTCCGAATATCCAGCCGCTCCGGACGGTCTATCAACCGCCGCTGCTGGATTGCTGACCGTCGCGTGGCAGCGGATTGAATCATACATCGCGCATCGGTTTACACCGCGGGAGGTCGCGTTTTACTGCCAAGGCCCCGGAGAGTGGCATCCCAAGCTTGAGCCTTTCACGCTAACGAAGGCCGAAATCTGGTGCAAAGGCGTATGGGAAGAAATTACTCCACCTGATACGCCGCTCGGGGGCTATTGGCTCGCGTCATTCGGCCCGTGGAAGTTTTCCGGAAGGGTTGGCGATGATGATGCTGACGTTCCTGCCATCGTCAATGAAGCCGTCAAACGCTTGACGGAATATCTCGCCAGCGATCCCGGCCAGGCCGGCGCGTCATCTGAGCGCGTGGATATCACCGACATTGAATCGCGTTCCGTCTCGCGCTCGCCGTCGTGGATGGCGAAGGCGTTGCAGAACAGCGGCGCCGCCGATCTGTTGAGAGGTTTCCGCAATGTTTAATTGGTTCAAGCGGTCGCCAGCACCGGAGAAACGCTCGGCTGCATCCGGTTTCACGGCCGAAGTAATCCAGATGCGCGAAGCCTATATCTCGGGCCGTCGTGGCATCGCTGAATTGACGGCCACGGCTCAGAGCTGTGTCAGCCTTTGGGAGAATGGATTCAGCATCGCTCAGGTTGACGGAACCGACATGCTGAAGCCATCTACGCTAGCCCTTATCGGGCGTTCTCTTGCCTTGCGCGGTGAGTCTGTTTTCCTGATTGATGGTGACAGGCCCGTCCCGTGTTCGGATTGGGACTTGCGAACTAACAAGGGACGACCGACTGCATACAGGGTTTCGATTCCTGAAGCTGGCGGCGGCACGTCTACCACCGCATTAGCAGGCGAGGTGCTGCATATTCGGATCGGCTGCGACCCTGCTGCCCCTTATTACGGGACCGCACCATTGAAGCGCGCCAGCCTTACCGCTGGCATGTTGAATGCGGTGGAATCAGCCTTGACCGAAGTGTTCGAAGCCGCGCCGCTCGGCAGTTTGGTTGTGCCGTTCCCCGAAAATCCGGAAGTGGACAACGTCGCGCTCGGAAACTCATTCATCGCCAAGCGTGGCCGCGTTCTGTTGCGTGAGTCCGTCGCTGTCTCCGCAGCCGGTGGACCGCAGCCGCAAGCGGATTGGCGGCCGCAGGATCTGACGCCGAACCTTGAACACAGCATGGCAACAGAAACGCTAGAGGCCGCCCGTGGCGCTGTCTGTGCTGCGTTCGGTGTTCTCCCCGGCATGTTCAATCCGGCCACCACAGGCCCGCTTATTCGCGAGGGACAGCGCCATCTCGCGCAATGGATGCTGCAACCGATTGCTACTCTGCTGGCACAGGAAGCATCCGAAAAACTAGGCGGCACGGTCGCAATCGACACGATGACGCCAACGCAATCGTTTGATGCGGGCGGATCGGCGCGGGCTTTCAGCACCTTGATTGCGAGCTTGGCGCAAGCGAAAGAGGCAGGCGTCGACGCCCAGGCGGTTCTTAAGATGCTAGATTGGGAGCGGCCATCGTGAGCACCGTCAAATCCCAATCCATCGCCGATGACTCGGTTATCGAATGGCGCATCCCGACCCGCTGCGAAGCCATGGCGAATTCATCCGCGACATGGGGCCAGTCCTATGACCGCATAGAGCGAAAGCTGGTCCAGGCGCGGCGACCAGCGATTTGAGGGCCTGCTGCTACTCGAAGCAACTTCCCAATTTGGGAAGTTTACCAAACTTGAGAAACATTCATCACAACGGGCGCACCTTTGGCCCCAGCATCTTAACCTGTGACTTCAGCGTCTTGATTCCAAGTTTCTTCTTAGGCGGACACGGCGGCAGATTGCGAAGAACATCTTCGCCTAGCCCCGTGATGCGATACCATCCCGGCTTGGTCTGTTCGATAAGCCCCCAATCAAAGCATTCCTGCCGGGTCTTATCACCAACGCCTAGCTGTGTCTCGTTCTCGCCATCGGAACTACCGATGGAGGCGGCACGAAGACATTTCAGGTGACGTTCTGTCAGTTTCATCGCGCTAGGCCACTATCTCACAAAACAAGATGCAGCCTAGTTGCTCTGGATTGAAGGTGCGGCTTAGGACGCGCCATTGCTCGCGGCCGGTCAAGAACACGTCACCCACCTGTGGGACGGTTCCACCGAACTCGGCTAGGCTGAATCCCTCCCTCATATTCTTTGTTTTCCTCTCGTGCTCGTATTGCACGTTGATGCTGAAATCAGCCAATGCTCCCTCCCTTTGGCTCCCGCAACCCTAAAGCGCGGAACCCAGAAAGAGCAACCCGATTCCACCGAAACGCATTTCGGTATTTGCCGAAACCCATTTCGGTAGATTCCGAACAGGTGTTCGGGGTGATTCTACAGTTCTTAGCTTTCCAAGTGGCCCTCAGAGTGGCCCCGAAAATAAAAAACCTCCGAAACCGGAGGCTTAAAATCGCAAATTATCTTTTATTTTCATTGGTGAGCGCGGAGGGACTCGAACCCTCGACCCCATGATTAAAAGTCACGTGCTCTACCACCTGAGCTACGCGCTCACTCGTGGCGGTGTGTAGGGGTCTCACTCCCACGGGTCAAGTCATGAAGGCTGAAAACCGGCCTCTTGACCGCCTCCCTCAACGGCTTTTTCGCCAGCGAGTTCAATATTCTAGGCTATCCGCCGCTCAGGACTGGCGAAAGCCGATCCGGAAGCATCCCCAATGACGGCCGCTGACGCGGATCGGGGCGGATGCATCCTTGAGCAGCACGAACTGGCCGTTGCCCATGTCGCGGCGGTAGGTTTGCAGCAGGAATGGCGCGGTGCTGCCCGCGACCTTCTCGGCGGCACGGTCCTTGAAAATCCGCCGATTCCGGCAATTGGCCGCGTTCCAGACAGGGTCGTCGCCCTGCGGGTGCCGGTAGTTCGGATTGTGGGTCGGCAGGTATCCGTCGCGGGCCCACGCCACGCTGAACATCACGCGCGGGTCCATCTTCTGCACCGGGTCCTGAATCGGCGGCAGAAGCCGGTCCGTCAGTTCGATATAGGCGGACAGATACTGCTTCGGATCGGTGCCCTCGATTTCCCGATAGTTCGTGTCGAAAAGCTTGTCCTCGGTGATCTCGCCCCGTTCGATCGCGGCCTCGAACGCCTTGCCGACTTTGTCTGCCGTCTCGACCGCCGCCTGAATAAACGGCGTGTCCGACGTCTCGACGCCGCTTTCGGCAATGGCCTTGATGAGCGTCTCCGAGGCGCCGAGCAGCCCTTCGACGCGGTCATCGGCATGCTTCAGATCACTGGACGACAGGTCGACGCCCTTGGCGAGATCGCCGAGCTCGGTGAGCACCACGTCGCAGTGCTCCATGTTGGCGGCGGCGGCGGCCGCAATCTCGCTGATGTCGCGCTCGACCGTGGCGAAGCCTTCATGGACACGGTTGATCGTGCCTTGAATGTGGTTGGCGCCATCGCCCGCCTCCTTGGCGAAACGGGTCGCAACACCGCTATCCTCGATCAGGTGCCCGATCTCGCCGTCGAGATTCTGCACGGTCTGGCCGATCTGCAACGTCGCCTGCCGCGTCGCCTCGGCGAGGCTCTTCACCTCGTTGGCGACGACCGCAAAGCCGCGTCCGGCATCGCCCGCGCGCGCGGCTTCGATGGTGGCATTGAGCGCGAGAAGATTGGTCTGCTTGGCAATGGTCTCGATGGTGCCCGACACCTTGCCGACCTGCGACAGAACCTGGCTGATCGCCGCAAGCCTGTCCTCGATCCGGCTCACGGCATAGACGAGTTCGGTGATGTTGCTGACCGCGCCGGTCACCACCTCGCGCGACTCCGTAATCTCGGCGGCGGCATTGGCCGCGAAGGATTGAACCGTCCGCGCCGCGCCGTCGATGTTGCGGTTGGCCGCGACCATGGTGTCAGCGGTTTCCTGCAAATGACCGAATTGCTCGGATTGCCGCGAGACCCGGCTTGCGACGTCATGAAGATTGCCAAGCACATCGGCGAGTTCGACCCCGAGATTGCCGAGGCCATTTCCCAGTTCATCGACCAACCTTTCCGAGACGGTCGATTCGCGGTCCTTTTCGGGGGCGGTCAGAATTTGCGCATGAAGCGGCTGCGGGTTTGTCATTCAAATCAAATCCCATCAATTCGACGGTCATGAAAATGCAACGACGCAAGAACGCGCGTGCTCGAATCATCGATTCGAGCACGCGTCATCTGAAAGTGTATGCCAGATGAAAACGGTAAACATCTACTTGGTATGCATTCTAGCCTAATGGCTAACGCCAAGACGCCACGAGTGCAGCGCAAAATATATCGCCTCACGAGTGTTCGCGATGTCAGACACCGCGAAACACCCCGATCGGCCGCATCAAATGCCCTCGAACAGCACCGTCGAGAGATAACGCTCCGCGAAAGACGGGATCACTGTCAGAATCGTCTTGCCCGCGTTTTCCGGCCGCTTGCCGAGTTCGATCGCGGCCGCAACCGCCG
>Ga0153956_1001156_pt1 | contig 24702 bp, 15 predicted proteins | sample TSFL040MetaG_FD_104704 | JGI IMG/M metagenome (GOLD analysis project Ga0153956, IMG submission 104704) | Attine ant fungus gardens microbial communities from Florida, USA - TSFL040 MetaG | ecosystem: Host-associated > Fungi > Mycelium > Unclassified | place: USA: Florida, Wekiwa Springs... | reverse complement strand
GCTATAAGATGCAGCACGGAGTGCGTCAGACGACGGTTACGGTTGCGGACATTACGGGCAAGAAACTGTGGGAGCAGGACTATGGCGGCAAAGGTATGGGCGGCACGTTCAGTGAACAGATTACGTTGAGCGGCATAGCTCAAGGGGTGTACTTCGTAACCCTCAGAGCCGACAACGAAACTATGGTCAGAAAACTCATCATTAAATAAAAAAATAAACAATAGTAAATAAGCAGATGCGCCTTACGAAAGTGAGGCGCATCTGTTTATTAGAAGAAGAAATCTGAAAAGGCGAATGTTCTATTGTCAATTGGGAGTAACAAGTTGACATGTACTATAATCTCATCAAAAAAATGAATTTAGCGCTTATAAAAATATATGATGACTTTACTTTGCTGTTTGTTCTTAACTATAAAAACTATTTAGGCAATCCTCATTAAGGCATAATACAAAAGGACGATCGAAAATACACTGGAGCGTAATTACGGTAAAGGATTATCACGAGGCATGATGAAGTACAATGTCTCATTATTCTTTTTTGTTAATGAAATAGGTCAAAAAAGTTTCTTTCATTTATTTGGATATCTAAAAAAAGACACTGCGTCAAAAAATTGAAACAATGTCAAGTAGCATTCTCCAAAGTTATTCAGCCTTCACTTTCACATTGTCCAGTTCCCAAGTAGCCGCTGCCGATGTTGTGGAAGTGTATTTAAAGGCAATATAAACTGTCTTGTTTTTATAAGAAGACAAATCAATATCACCTGATGCGGTGAATGTAAAATTGCCCGACGCATCGTAAACAGCCGGAATTAATGTCCATGTAGCTGCATTGGGATCACCCGTTCCTGTATAATCGGTGGAAACATAGGTTTGTAATTTATTGCCTGAATATTTAGACGCACTCTCAAAAGATAAGGTAATAACACTAAAGCCATTCAAACCTAAAGCTTTTGAAATAAGCCAGTCTTCGTTTGCGAAATTACCGCTTGCATAGCCGGATATTAACGCACAAGGTTTAGGATTGCCGAACTGACCAATGCTCCACACCTGTGCACCTGCAACACTTTGTGCATTCCAGTCATCCAGATCTTCAAAGTCTTCATTCAACAGATATGTTACATTTCCTGAAGAACCATTGCAGCGAATATCATACATCTTTACATCACCGGTATCGCGGATCACCAACTGAGGTGTAGTTCCATAAACAGTATAAAGCGCCGTAATGCTTCCTTTGCCTTTAGGCACTGCAAATTTCTGAAAGTTTGCATAGGCGCTGGTACGCATGATAATTGTATTACCGTTACAATCCTGCAAAGTAATGGAGGTGCCGCTGGATATTTCCGAAGGCTGCGCATAGGTTTGGGAAAGGTCGTTATCTATAATTTCCACATTATTAATTTTCACCAACCGGTTATACATATCCACATTGGCAAACTTCAGCGAAGCAAGACCATCAAATTCTTGCACCGTTATAGTATGAGGATAATCTGCGCGTATTACATATTTATCCAAAGATGTAGATGGAATGCCGCTTACGCCGCCTTCACCGTCGTCAAATCCGAGTTGTGGGAGTTTATTATAAAAACCATAAGCCAGACCTTTCAGCTTTACATATACTTTACGACCAACAGGAAGCTTTGCATACAAGCTATTGCCATCTATTAATATCGTTATACCTCCTGTAGAATCTTCAATATTTATTTGCTTATAAAAATTTCCGGAACGGTCATCTGCATTGACAACTCCCGCGATCGTCCACTCACTATCTATTGTAGTAAGCGTATTGTATTTTGCTTTCAGCTGCGCAATGGTAAGGTTTACAGGAAGATTGGGATCTGTTTTGGAAGTATCAGGCGGCGCGTCGTAATCTTTTTTCACACAAGAAGTTACTGTGATAAAACCGGCTATCATGAACATCGCTAACAGTGATCTCTTTTTCATTTTATTATTAAGCATTTTATTAAAATTTAAGTGAAAGGTTGATGAAATAATTTCTTCCGTAGCCGTAAAAATATTTGGAAGCGAACTTGCTCGGGTCGCCGCCGGTATAGTCGTAGCGCATGTTTTCAAAGCCACCTGTCGGAACATTCTTGTTGTTCAAAAGATTATTGATTCCAACGTTTAAGTACAAATATGTATTTCTCGGTAAGAACTTCATGGCTTTGGAAAGCAAAAACGATTTGCCACCGAAGATATCTATGGTAAATACATGAGCCAGCTCTTCCTGATCCAGGATCTGATGCCATAAAGCGCTGTTTTCAGGAACCAATTCCAACACTTGCTCCGTGCGTCTGGAGCCCGCAGGATCTACATAATTTCTTTCAAAATAATTGAAATTGGCATTCAGATACCAATACTTTTTAGAGCGGTAATTCAAGCCTATTGTATAAGCACTTTGTGGGCCTACGCCCAGGTATTTATTGTTCAGATAACTGGTTTCTGTAAATGGTGTACTGTCGATATTGTTTTCATAATGAATGGTAGAAGTAGGGTTGCTTGTATAAAACGCCTGCCCGATAGCCGCTACAGCCGTTGCCGAGAAAGAAGAATTGAATTTATAATCCACGGCAAACTCAATACCTGCGTAACGTGTATTTACATTTTGCATTACATACCTTACCATGCTATTGCCACTGCCGGTGCCTGTGTAAAAATAGGATTGCACTTCCACCCCGTCTTTTCGATCGGTGAGATAACCGACCAAACGCACATTCGTCTTGGGAGATCGGTGCAGATAGCCACCTTCAACGGAAGTTGTTTTTTGCACTTTAGGATCATTTACTGTGGTGTTACGGACTCTGGCAGAGAAATATGTATTATCCACAGTAGGCGCGTCAGCAGCATAAGCGGCATTTATAAAAAGATAATGGCGTCCGTTGATTTTATAGGTTGCGCCTCCTTTTATACCATAAATACCAAAACGTTGCTTCGGAGATTTACCATAAGATTCATCGGCGAATAAGGCATTCTTAAACAGCCCTTCTCTTTGGAAAGAATTGATACCGTAATTACCAGCCAGGAAAAAATCAAACTTATTATAGGTGAAATTGCCCTGCGCCCATGCCCATGCTTTGAAAAAATGAATTTTATAATCGTAATAATATTTATCACCTGCTTTAATAAGTTGGTTAGGATGGTTCATATCATTCTGGCTGCTCAAGTATTCGCCCGCAAAATTTCTTTCGGTAAAAGAGTTGATGTTCACGGCAAAATCTGCGCCCAGCAAATCCAGCATCTGACGGTAGCTTTCCGTATTTTGCATAGTTGCGGAGATGCCGCCGTTCACAGTTATATGTTCATTGATTGATTTTTGTAAAGTAGTATTGAACATGTATTTTTTTATAGCATCCACATCAGCTCCCACCATGTAAAGCGCACGTTTGCCGGTTTGTGAACTTACTGTACCATCAGGATTAGGAATATTTATAACGTTCATCTGATTTGCCTGGTAGAGTTCGTCCCATCTGATCTGAGAATGGGTTTTAAAGGATTCTGTCAGCTCATTTACCTGTTCCGTAGTTAATCCCTGATAATTGGGGTTGTTGTTGGTGTAATATGAAGGCAACATTTTATAATAGTCCGGGCGCGGATCGGGCGCGTTATACCAGTCTAAAGTAGAGTTACTGTTTTTGCCGAACTGATAACCAATTGTAGTATTCCATTTAAAGGTGAAAGAAGGATTGTATTCATAGTTTAAAAGAATAACGGGTTGGTGAATATTGGACACTTTTGCGTTTCTTTTTTCGCCGTTTTGATAACCCCAGTTAGGATTGTAATAATGTGTATCTAAAATATCGTACGATTCGCCGAAGGAAGGACCTTGCTTTCCTCTTTTTGTAGGAGCACCGAAAACCGTCAGGTTTATATCGTGTTTGTTGTTGATTCTTTTGGTAAGCGCGGCAAAATAGGAATAACCATCGTAGAACGTGCCGGGAATGTAGCCTTCCTGTGCCCAACGTTTTGAAAAAGAAAGAGAGTAAGCCCAGCCGTTTTTATTAAACCCGCTGCTATGCGTAATCATAAAACGATTGCGATATTGTCTATTGGCAAGTGAATATGTAATACGGGTTTGTTTTCTCTGATTAGCGGCTGTCGCATCAAAAGCGGTAACGCCATTGATTCCTCCATAAGCGTCGTCGCTGGGTTTCAGTCCATACGTATTGCTTCTTCCGCGAAATACATCATTCAAGCCGCCCCACTGGCTCCAGTAGACATCTCCTGTTTCTATATCGTTCATCGGCATTCCGTTAATTAATACCTGTTGCTGTGTACGGTCATAGCCACGTGTCTGAAAGTGGTATGTTCCAAAAATATAAGCGGCTGTATTTAAAAATGGATCTCTGGATGCGGCAAGCACACTGCTTACTCTTATTGATCCTCCGTTTTCATCCTCCGCTCCATCATTATCGTCAATGGCTATGGTAGGTATTTGTATCGTTTGCGCAGAAGTAGCCGCATCATTATAAGTTACATCCAATGTGCCCAAATCCACGAGTTCTTTACTTACGCTTATAGAAATAGTATCAGGATTTACAGATGAGCCTCCAATAATCAATTTGTGGGGGCCATACGGTACACCGCTGAAACTGAAGTTTCCATTGCCGTCGCTTGTGGTAAGCATTCTTAAATAAGGGATAGTTATCTGAACTTCTGTAGGAGTGCCGCCGTCAGACGCGTTTTGTAATTTGCCTTTCACCAGTGCGGTTTTCCGTTCTTGCGCCATAGAAGCGATAACAAAGGCAATCATCCCCAAGAAAAAAAGGTGTATTTTTTTGTTCATAAATAGTTTTCATTTTAATAAGCAGGTCAAAATAATGGCAGCGTACTCAGGTAGTGAAATTAATTCTGGGTTACATACTTCTTCTTTCAGATATACAAAATATATTTTTCTTTCCTTTGATAAAAATTTGAACTTTTTATAGTGAAATACATTTTTTGCGCATTGTGGTTTTTATATTCAGGCAGTCTTTTTGCACAGAAGTCCATGCAAGTAAGCGCTGTGGCTTTTTACAATTTCGAAAATCTGTTTGATACTTCTGACGATCCCAAAAACTGGGGAGATGATGAGTTTTTACCTACAGGCACTTACAACTACACGGGCAAAGTTTATAAAGAAAAACTGCACAATCTCGCTACTGTCATCAGTCAGTTGGGTACAAACATCACGCCAGATGGTCCGGCCATTATCGGAACTGCGGAAATCGAAAATGACCAGGTATTAAAAGACCTCACCCAGCAGCCGGAAATAAAAGGACGTTATCGTTTTATTCATTTTGACAGTTATGATTCCCGCGGCATTGACGTAGCCATGTTATACAATCCTGCTTATTTTAAAGTGCTCCATGCCAAAGGACTTTTTGTGGACATCAGCAAAACCGGTGACATGAAAGGCGGAAAGACACGAGATGTGCTTTATGTAAATGGATTGTTGGCCGGTGATACAGTACATATTTTTGTTAATCACTGGCCCTCCCGCAGAGGCGGCGAGGCGGCATCGGCACCACTGAGAGCGGCGGCGGCATTGGTAAGTAAAAAGATAATGGATTCTTTAAGGGCAAAAAATCCGGATACAAAAATTATCCTGATGGGCGATCTTAACGATGACCCTACCAATGAAAGTGTTTCTCTGGTTTTAGGTGCAAAAGGCGCTATTAATTATGTAAGCAATAATGAGTTATACAATCCCTGGGTTTGGTATTACCAAAAAGGATATGGCACATTGGGCTATGATGACCGCTGGAATTTATTTGACCAGATCATTATTTCCGGCTCTTTTCTAAAGAAAAATAACAAAGACCAAAACCATTGGGAATATTATAAATCAGAAGTTTTTAAAAAGGATTTTATGACGGAGAAATTCGGACAGTACAAAGGTTATCCTAAACGTTCTTTTTCAAATAATCAATGGAATAATGGGTACAGCGATCACTTTCCTACGATTGTTTATTTTATTAAAACCGCAAAATAATTTTTTATAAACGAGCATTCTCTCAGCAACTTTTTTTATATAGTGAAGGATCTACTGTTTTATTTTTTTGGATAAACGCAACGCTCTTTTCCTGTCACCGGCTTCGGTTCTTTTTTTCTACTTCTAAAAAGGCTAATTTTGCACCTCGGGCGGAAAGCCCGATTTTCATATCCGTCAATTTCAGAATTCAGGTTCTGATTTTAGACCTTTGACTCTTAAAATATGCCACTCGATACTTCCATAAAATCTGTTCTCATCATTGGTTCCGGTCCTATTATTATCGGACAAGCCTGCGAATTCGATTATTCAGGCTCTCAGGCCGCACGCAGTCTGCGCGAAGAAGGAATCAAAACCATTCTCATCAACTCCAACCCCGCGACGATCATGACCGACCCGATTGTAGCGGATAAAGTTTATCTGAAACCGCTAACCGTAGAAAGCATTGAAGAAATACTGGAAGAAAATGAAGTGGATGCCGTGCTGCCTACCATGGGTGGACAAACAGCGCTCAACCTTGCTAAAGAAGTGGATGAACTGGGAGTGTGGCAAAAATATAATGTGCGCCTCATCGGGGTAGATATTAAAGCAATAGATAAGGCAGAAGACCGAGAGCTTTTTCGTCGGTGGATGATAGAGTTAGGTATACCTGTGGCAAAAGCAAGAACGGCTAATTCATTATTGGAGGGAAAAGAATATGCTCAAGAGATTGGTATTCCTTTGGTTATTCGTCCTTCGTTTACATTAGGCGGTACCGGCGGCGGTTTCGTAAAAGATAAAGAGGAGCTGGATGCCGCGTTGGACAGAGGTTTGACAGCTTCTCCCATACATGAAGTCCTTGTAGAGCAAGCCGTTTTGGGATGGAAAGAATTTGAACTGGAATTGCTGCGCGATAAAAATGACAATGTAGTCATCATTTGCACTGTAGAAAATTTTGATCCTATGGGCATCCATACCGGCGACAGTATTACAGTGGCTCCGGCGATGACCCTTAGCGATACAGCCTATCAACTTATGCGAAATACGGCTATCAGAATGATGCGCGACCTGGGAAATTTTGCAGGCGGTTGCAATGTGCAATTCGCTTTAAATCCGGAAACGGAAGAAATTATTGCTATAGAAATCAATCCGCGTGTAAGTCGTTCTTCTGCATTAGCATCAAAAGCGACCGGTTATCCTATAGCAAAAATCGCTGCAAAACTTGCCGTGGGTTACAGTCTGGATGAATTGAAAAACCCCATTATACAAACTACTTCCGCTTATTTTGAGCCGGCGCTGGATTACGTGATTGTAAAAATGCCGCGTTGGAATTTTGATAAATTTAAAGGCGCAGATGATACGCTGGGCTTGCAGATGAAGTCCGTAGGTGAAGTGATGGCGATCGGCAGAACGTTTCCCGAAGCATTGCAAAAAGCTTGTCAAAGCTTGGAAAATAATGCCATCGGACTTTCACACATCAGCACCTCAAGAATGAAACCTGAAGAAATTCTCGAAACGATTAAACGCCCGCAATGGGATCGCATTTTCAGAATTAAAGAAGCGCTTGCGGCAGGAATTTCCATAAAAACGCTTCGCGAAATTACCCTTATAGATCGCTGGTTTTTATATCAGATACAAGACATCGTAAAGCTGGAAAATAAACTGTCGGAGTGCAAACACTTGGAAAACATATCTGCAGACCTGCTTTGGGAAGCCAAGAAAATGGGCTTCAGCGATGAACAGATTGCAGAACAAGTGAAAGACTGCAGCGCCGAGGAAGTTTATGAATACAGGAAAAAACTGGGCATCAGACGTGTGTATAAAATGGTAGATACTTGTAGCGCAGAGTTTGAAGCCAAGACACCTTATTTCTACAGCACCTTCGAAAAAGAGATGGTAAAAGATGAGTCGTAAACTCACGCCGTCAGACATTCAGCATATTGATCCTTCCATAATTACCTGCTGTAGTTATCACAGAAGCTATTTTCAAAGAATACAAAAAGATGCTCCTTACTTTGTAAAGGTGTGGGAGCATATACTTTATTATGCGAAGAAAGCAATAAATAAAAAAACGAAGGAGGCGCATTTCTTTGATTTCGGTTGTGGGCAAGGACTGTTCGGTATTTTTGCAAAAAAATCAGGCTGGGGAAAAGTAAGCCTGATGGATATGAATAGCCATTGCGTAGAAAATGCAAAAACACTTTGCAAATATTCGGGTTTAGAGAATATTTCAATTGGTTACGGCAAAGAAGAAAATGTAGCAGATTTTTTTTCGCAAACGGCAAAACCGGATGTTTTGGTAAGCACGGATGTGATAGAACACGTGTATAATATTTCTGAAATGCTTACTCTTTTTAAAAAAGCATTGCCCAATACTATGTTGATTTTTACAACAGGTGCAGTGGCTGAAAATCCTCTGAGAAACCGGATGATGATGAAAGTGCAGGTGGAAGATGAACTGAAAGGAACAGATGTGCTACAGACCGCTACCGATAATCCTTATGGAGGATTAAATTTCAGAGAAGTGAGAAAAAACATCATAAAAGAAACTGATACAGAAAACCGACTCACTGAAACAGAACTTAACGAATTGGCTATAAAAACACGTGGACAAAACAGGGAAGATGTAATTGCGTCCGTATATAAATATTTTAAAACAGGGAAAATGCCCTTAGAATTGCGGCATCCTACCAACACCTGCGATCCTATATCTTCCAGCTGGACGGAGCGCCTGCTAACGGTAAACGAGTATAAAGAAATTTTTGAGCAAAACGGATATACCTTGCAGATCATTCCCGGTTATTACAATGATCTCACAAATAAAGGATTGAAAAAGATAAGTTTGAAACTATTGAATATTTTTGTACAATTTTTCAAACTGCCGCAATACAGTGCCTATCTTATGCTGATAGCCACGCCTGTTTGAATTTGATAAACGATTAAGATGTTACATAACGAAAGCATACCTTCCAAAAAGAAAAAAATCATTGTGCTCGGTTCTGGTCCCAATCGCATCGGGCAAGGCATTGAGTTTGATTACTGCTGCACGCACGGCTTGATGGCCATCAAAGAATGCGGCTACGAAGCGATCATGGTCAATTGCAATCCGGAAACGGTTTCTACGGATTTCGACATTGCCGATAAGCTGTATTTTGAACCTGTATATTGGGAGCATCTTTGGGAAATTGTAGAATATGAACAACCGGATGGCGTGATCGTACAGCTCGGTGGGCAAACCGCTCTGAAACTTGCGAAACGCCTGCACGAGAAAGGTGTAAAAATCATCGGCACTTCTTTTGACAATATGGATATTGCGGAAGATCGTGGGCGCTTCAGCGATATGCTGCGTGATCTCCACATCCCTTATCCGAAATATGGCACTGCTTATACAACCGATGAAGCGATGGAAGTGGCCAAAGAAGTGGGATATCCCGTACTGGTACGTCCGTCTTATGTTTTGGGTGGACAAAGAATGCGTATCGTTATCAACGATGAAGAACTGGAAAGCAGTGTAATAAGTTTATTAAAACATTTACCGGGCAATAAAATATTGATCGATCATTTTCTTGATCGTTGCCAGGAAGCAGAGATTGACGCGATCTGTGATGGCGATGACGTACACATTATGGGCATTATGGAACATATAGAACCTGCGGGCATTCACAGCGGAGACAGTCATTCCGTGTTGCCTGTATTTAACCTGCCACCATTAGTAGTAGATGAAATGGTGGAGATCGCTAAGAAAATCGCTTTTGCATTAAACATCCGCGGGTTAATAAATATTCAATATGCCATTAAAGACGGGAAAGTATTTGTGATCGAAGCCAATCCGCGCGCAAGCCGTACTACGCCCTTCATTGCGAAAGCTTACAACATTCCCTACTTAAACATTGCTACCAAAGTGATGCTGGGAGAAAAGAAACTGAAAGATTTTAAAATAGAGCAGAAATTAGATGGTTTCGCGGTGAAAGAACCGGTATTCAGTTTCAATAAATTCCCGAATGTAAATAAAGAACTCGGGCCAGAAATGAAAAGTACCGGTGAGGCGATTCGCTTTATAAAAAATCTCCGTGATCCGTGGTTTCGCACACTATACAAAGAGCGGAGCATGCACCTGAGCAAGTAAGGATGAAACAGGATGAATGTGTAAAAACAGGCGCGAAAATTTCTCTTTTTGTCTTCGGTATTTTATTGCTCGGCAGCCTTATTTTCTGGAAAGAACGAATGCTTTTTATAGATGATGCTTTCATTGCGTTTGATCTTATCCGTACAAAAAATTTCAGTATTCCGCTTTCGCGTTACGGAGCAGGCGTTTCGCAGCTTTTGCCTTTGCTGGCGCTAAAACTCCATGCTTCTGTAAAAACAATTCTGATACTTTATTCGCTAAGCTTCAATCTTTTTTTTCTGGCGGCGGCTTATATTCTATACCGATTGAGGCAATTCAGTTTGGTAGTATTGCTCGCGTTATATTTTACCATTTATGTCAGTGATACTTTTTATTGGACGAATAATGAAAACAGGCAAGGGATCACCTGGCTTTTCCTTGATTTCGGAATTCTTATGTATTTGTATGGCAAATACAGCAAGCAGCTAAAGAAATTTATTCCGCTGTCTTTATTGTTTTTTATTCCATTAACAGCGCTTTCCGTTTATACACATCCGCTCATTATGATTGTTTTTATTTTCATGTGGGGATTTTTCATACTGAAAAAAGAGCCTTTTTTCATGTCGGGAATTGCTGTTTTTTATGGATTGATTGGGATAGCGATTTGCATGATAAAATACATAGCAAGCACGAAAAACGGCTATGATCCCGGTATTATGAGCAAGGTTACGGAAGCGGGTTTCAGCCGTATTTTACAAACGTTCAAAAGTCCGCTCGCCGATGATTTCTGGCATACGGGCCTTGCCAATTACTGGTGGCTTTGGATCCTCTTTTTTATGGGTTGCGGTTCATTGCTTTACGAAAAAAAATACCTGCTTTTGTTTTATGTTCTTGCTTCCTGTGTTGGTTATTTCATACTTATATGCCTGGCATTTCCGCTGATGCCCGTTTTCATACCGAGTGCGAATGGGTGTCGTTGTCCATATTGGGAACGATTGCTTTTGTATATTTTACGTTACCGCGCCTTAAAGCGCAATATGCTCTATGCTTGTTATGCGGTCTGTTTGTTACAAGGCTTTTTTATATAGGTTTTGCTGCACCAAAATTCATGCATCGCATTGCGTTTATGAAAAAAGATCTGCAAAAAATGCGGGAGATGAATATTGCCAAACTGGCGCTGCGCGATGCAAACAATGATGCTGAAAAAGACTTGCTGATGACGTGGGCGCTGCCCTGCGAAACTATGTTGCTCAGTAATATGTATGATACAATAAACCGGACGATCATTATTCTTCCCGATGCTCGTGAAAAACAATTTAACCCGTCTGGAAATTTTCAGGAGTTTATTGATCCATTTTTTGTTATTCCTATTAAAAAAATGAATACCGGATATTTTACAATGGATACAACGGAACCTTACACGTTAAGCAGCTGGGAAAATTTCGATCGATAAAATCATTTCTGAAACGGAAGCTAATTTTTACTTTTGTAATCTCAATCTACATCATGTCCATCAACAACATTCAAAAAACAGACGAAAAAGAAACCCGTGCGGGCTTTGGCGAAGGTATTTTAGAAGCCGGAAGAAAAAATAAAAATATTGTGGCGTTAACGGCCGATCTGGCGGGTTCTTTAAAGCTCAATGCTTTTATAAAAGAATTTCCGGATCGCTTTATACAGTGCGGCATTGCGGAAGCGAATATGATGGGTGTAGCGGCAGGATTAACGATTGGTGGCAAAATACCATACACGACTACGTTTGCCAATTTCTCTACTTCCCGCGTTTACGACCAGGTGCGCCAGTCTATTGCTTACAGCGGTAAGAATGTGAAAATATGTGCGTCGCACGCAGGACTTACACTTGGCGAAGACGGTGCTACACATCAGGTATTGGAAGATATTGGCATGATGAAAATGTTGCCGGGTATGACGGTAATCGTTCCCTGCGATTTTAACCAAACAAAAGCGGCTACTGTGGCCGTTGCCGAATATGAAGGTCCTGTGTATTTACGTTTTGGTCGCCCGAAATGGGCCAACTTTACCAACCCTGATGAAAAATTTGAAATCGGGAAAGCGCAAGTATTGGCTACGGGAAAAGATATCACAATATTCGCTTGCGGACATTTGGTATGGCTGGCTGTAGAAGCTGCAAAAGAACTGGAAGCAAAAGGTATTTCCGTAGAGCTGATCAACATACACACCATTAAACCTTTGGATGAAGCTGCGATCATCAAATCCATTAAAAAGACAGGTTGCATGGTTACAGCCGAAGAGCATCAGATAAACGGCGGCTTGGGCGACAGCATTGCCAATGTAGCCTCGCGGGAATATCCCGTACCGCACGAATATGTAGCGGTGCAAGATACTTTTGGCGAAAGCGGCACGCCCAATCAGCTTTTGGAAAAATATGGCTTAACAAAAGAAAACATACTGAAAGCTGCTGAGAAAGCTATGAAAAGAAAAAGCTCCAGGTAAGGGTTTTCCATAGAGTTTGTATAAGCGCTGCATATTTTGCATTGTGTAAATTTGTTGTTCATTGTGTGAAGATTAAAACACTTCCTGTATTTCCATTTTTTGATTTATCCGCTCACCTTTGCTAAATTAGCAGCCCGCAAATATTATATTCCTTTCCAGATGATAGAAATAAAAGTTCCCACCGTAGGTGAAAGTATCAGTGAAGTAACGTTAGTAAAATGGTTGAAAAATGATGGCGATTATGTAAACCGCGATGAATTGCTTTGCGAACTGGAAAGTGAAAAAGCAACCTTTGAGCTAAACGCAGAGCAGGCAGGCATTTTACACACCATTGCAAAGGAAGGTGATACGCTGAGTATAGGAGATGTAGCTTGTAAGATAGATGAAACAGGTGCCAAACCTGAAGGACAAGGCAATGACCAAAAGCCCGAAGAAAAGAAAGAAGAAAAAACCACCGATAAAAAGAAACCGGAAGTAAAGAAAGAGGAACCTTCCCAATCTCAAAAAGATAAAGCTGCTGACAAGCCTGAAGAAGTAAAAGCAACTCCGGTTGCCAAAGCCGTAATGGCGGACAAACAAGTAAAACCTTCTGATGTGAAGGGTAGCGGCTCACAAGGAAGAATATTAAAGAATGATGTGTTAGAAGCCTTGAACAGTCCGGCTGTGAAAGGAGGCGCTGCATCTTTCTCTCGTGATGACAAACGTGAAAAGATGACCAACCTGCGCAAAACCGTTTCCCGCAGACTGGTAGAAGCTAAAAATACTACCGCGATGCTTACCACTTTCAATGAAGTGGATATGACCCGCATCATGGAAATTCGCGCGAAGCAAAAAGATAAATTCAAAGAAATCCATGGTGTAGGTTTAGGTTTTATGTCGTTTTTTACCAAAGCAGTTTGCATAGCCCTGGGTGAATGGAGAGCGGTGAATGCTTATATAGATGGTGAAGAAATTGTTTACCATGATTACTGCGATATTTCCATTGCAGTTTCTGCACCAAAGGGATTGGTAGTGCCTGTAATTCGCAATGCAGAAAGCCTGAGCATGGCGGAGATAGAAAAGAAAGTGGTGGAACTGGCGACAAAAGCGCGCGACAATAAGCTGACTATGGAAGAAATGACCGGCGGCACTTTTACGATTACAAATGGTGGTGTATTCGGTTCCTTAATGTCCACGCCTATAATAAATATTCCACAAAGCGCTATCCTGGGAATGCATAAGATTCAGGAACGCCCGATGGTAGTGAATGGTAAGATAGAAGCACGTCCGATGATGTATTTGGCACTTAGCTACGATCACCGTATTATTGATGGTCGCGAAAGTGTAAGTTTTCTGGTACGAGTAAAAGAACTTTTAGAAAATCCTGAATTACTGCTTATTGGTAAAGATCCGGTGAATGCATTGTTGGGATTGTAAAAAATAATTTACTGATCTGTTAAGCCGTCTTAAAAGACGGTTTTTTTATTATGTTATCTTTGGAAAGTATTCATGCGCCATCTGCAACAGCATATTCACCGGATTATAGAAAATTATGAAGGCAAACTTCCACTGCATCATTTTCTGAAAAGCTATTATAAAAAATATCCCATTCTTGGAAGCCGTGACCGGAAAATGCTTTCTGACATGGCTTTCAGCTGGTATAGATGCAGTAAAGGTTTTGATGAAAATTTATCTTTCGATCGGAAATTAGAAGCCTGCTTATTTCTAAGTGAAACAAATGCACATCAGGTTTTGCAGCTTCTTCGTCCGGAGTGGCAAGGCAAGCATGATTATTTTTTACAGCAAAAATTGCAAGTGCTGGAAAAAGACAAAATGAAGTTTAACATCCAAAAACTGCTTTCAACTTCATTAAGCTTTTCAACAGGAATGGATAAAGAACAATGGTTGCGGTCCTTGTTGCAACAGCCGGATTTATTCATCCGTTACCGGAAAAACTCCAAACAGCTAATCCGGATTTTACAGGACAAAAACATTCAGTTTCGCCAGGTGGGGGAAAATTGTTTTGCATTTCCCAATGCTACAAAATTGCAGGAGTTACTCCCAGAAAAAGATTATGTGGTACAAGATGCATCATCGCAAATGACCGCAGTTTATCTTTCTCCAAAGCCTGAAGAATATTGGTGGGACTGCTGTTCCGGTGCAGGTGGCAAATCATTATTGTTGAAAGATCTTCAACCTGAAATTCATCTTACAGTTACGGACAAACGCAAATCAATTTTGCATAATCTGCAGGAACGATTTCAGCTTTATCACAAAAATGTCCCCGAAATTGTAGAAGCAGATATGGCTGATGAGAACGCTTTGAAAAGAAAATTAGAGCACCGGCAGTTTGATAATATTATTTGTGATGTTCCTTGCAGCGGCAGCGGAACATGGGCGCGCACGCCCGAGCAGGCTTATTTTTTTGAAGAGAAAAACATTAAGGAATTTAGCGAACTGCAGGAAAAAATAGCTGTTCATGCGACGCGATATTTAAAAAAAGATGGGAGGCTTATTTATATAACGTGTTCTGTTTTTCAGAAAGAAAACGAAAATGCTGTAGCTTCTATCGAAGCAAATTCAACCTTAAAATGTAGCGAGGTAAAACTGATTAATGGAATTGAAAACAAAGCGGATTCCATGTTTGTAGCAATGTTGAAAAACTGAATCAGCGCTTGATGATTTTTACTGTTTCGCTATGCTGAGCGTTTTGTAGGTTCAATAAATAAAGTCCGCTTGCAATAGACTGAGGAAGAGAAATTTCCAGATTATTTTCTCCTGCCATTATATTTTTTTGAAAAGACAGCATCCTGCGTCCCTGAAGATCTGCAACAGTTATTTTTATTCGGTCATTTTCAGTTGCATAAAAAGTAACGCTTAGCCTTTCGGTAAACGGATTGGGGGCAATGGTAGTTTTTAAAGCACTGGGCAATGAAGGAACATCCAGCAAATCATTTGCGGCGCAAAAATCGGGAACGCCGTAGCCTGATTGGACTCCGGGGTTTGTATAAGTATGACCTGTTTTTTGAATGGCATTACGGATCTTGTACGGATTCATGCCCGGATTTCCCTGTAAAAGACAAGCCGCGAAACCCGCAATGGAAGGTGTGGAAATAGAAGTGCCACTTGCGGCAAATGGAGTGTTGCTGCTGGTCATTACATAGCCTGGATTTCCCAAAGCACAAACGTTGGGTTTTATCGTGCCGGAAGCATTAGGTCCATAGCCGCTTGTACCGGCAGGGTTTTTATTGACATCCACATTTCCTACTGTAAGCACGCTGTCCGCATCTCCAGGCACAAGCAAGCCTCCGCTTCCTTCGTTACCTGCGGTGACAACCATTAGCATACCTTTGCTCATCGCCATATTGGCCGCATGAGAAACGTTTATGGTTTTGCCATCCATTTGCGAAGGAGTGATAGCGGCAAAAGGAAGATCAAAATTATTATAACCCAAAGACATGCTCATTACATCCACGCCTATACTGTCTGCACGTTCAAAACCTGCGATGAGATTGTCCAATTCATAAGGTTGCTCGGAAGTAGCATCTTCTGTGATGTACAGTGCGTAATCGGCATTGGGTGCGGCGCCTACATAAGTATTGGGCAGAAAGCCCGCCAATATGCTCAGTATTTCTGTACCGTGACTTCCATAGCTGTAAACGTAAGAGGTATCCTTTACAAAGTTGTGTGTGTCTGAAATTCTACCTGAGGTATATAAAGCGGAAAATGCAGGGTCAGAATCTACCCAGGTAAATCCATTATCAAAAACCGCTATCAAAATATTTTCACCTTTCCAGTTTTTATCATGCAGGCAATCGCCGTTTACCAAATGAGTTTGATCCCATGTAGCGCCATAGTAAGTAGATGAGCCTGTAGGTTTTTGTTCATAATTTTCTACAGCGGATTTATTATGCAAACCGGAAGCGAAATATCCGACCCATTCTACATCAGTGACAAAAGATTTCGTTCTTAGGGTTTGAATGGTTGAAGTGTCATCAACAAGCACTACGCAGTCATTCAGCCAGCGGGATGTAACGTGTATAATGCCAGAAGTAATATTTTTTACACTGTCTAAATAATCCGGAGAAACAGGAAGATCGGTTGAATCGATAGAAATATTATACTTCGTACGCCTGTCTAAAGATTTTTGAGAAAGGAAACTGAGCGGTGCATGAATATCGGCAGTTCCGTTTTTATCAGTAAAACCAACTCTGAATGCAAACTGTGTAGGAAGCGCAAAAGCTTGTTGAGATAATAAAAGCAAACCACCCCACACTAACCTTCTCATCTTCTTCCATTTTTATTAATTATAATCAACAGCTTTCATAACTACGCTATAGCCGTCTCTGAACGGTGTGCCTGGTTTGGAAGGATCATAAACCCAATGGGTGATTTCGCGGTAAACCATACCAATGCCTTGTCCGTACACTTCTTTTCCATAAGTTTTGAAAGCGTATTCGGTAGGTCTTGTTTCGGGGTTGCCTAATGTATCATCTACGGCGCGTACGGTTACGGTATTTTCAAATTGTATAAATCCGTTGCTGAAAGGCTCTGAATAATTATCATAATAGTAATTCCAGTTTTGGAAGTACAAGTAATCTTTATCCAACGGGTTAATCAGTGCGTTTCCTTTCCAGGTGCCACCATTTTGTATAGGGAAGATAAGTTTGATAAATCGGAGATTTTCTTCTACATACTCAACCGTATTATCTGTCGGTGTTATGTAAATTACTTTATGTGTAGCCCATTCAAGCGTATCTTGCTTGCGAATGTAAGTTTGGATACGATAAGAAAGTCTGAAAAGATCATCCCGAAAAGTGTCAGCGATCGTCCAGCGCATTTGATAATGGTGCAGACTTCTTACATCTACATTATCATCCCACAATACCGAATCTACATCATACACTACTGACTTGCCAATTGTAAGCGGGAAATAATTTCTACTGTAATCGCTTGTATAATGTTCGTTTTTCTTGGTGCAAGAATAAAAGCCTGTAAATAATAATGCGACAATCAAAAATGCGGGTAGCAGTTTCTTATTCATACGATAATGCAAAGTATAGGTGTAAATATAATTAAAGAAACGAAAAACAATAGCATTTTATTGACAGAATACGTTCATCATTCCATCACGCGTTTTATGATACCGCCGGCGATTACATCATCGCCTTCATAAAAAACCGCTGATTGTCCCGGTGCTATGCCTTTCACCAGATGCGAAAAAGAGACTTCCACCTCCTTATTATGAAAAGTTGTAAGGATGCTTTCTGCTCCGGCATCTTTATACCGGATCTTTGTAGTCGCAGTCATACCGTCTGTTATCTGTCCATATTTTATCATGTTCACACCACTTACCAGCATTTTTTGCTGCTGCAGTTCATGTTCTTCTCCCAGTACCACCGTATTGGTTTCGGGGATGATTTTGGTTACGTACATTGGTTTGCCAAACGCTATATCCAGCCCTTTCCGCTGTCCGATAGTATAAAAAGGATAACCTTTGTGTTTGCCTAATAATTTTCCCTCCACATCTATAAAATTTCCATTTGCCACATCCGCTTCCAGCGTAGGTATTTGTCTTTTCAAAAACCCGCGGTAGTCATTGTCCGGCACAAAACAGATTTCATAACTTTCCGCTTTTTTAGAAAGTTCTTTGTAGCCCATATCAAAAGCTAACTGACGGATTTCGGTTTTTAAATAATCGCCCAGCGGATAAATGCTCCGGCTCAGACAATCTTGCCCCAGTCCCCACAATACATAACTCTGATCTTTGGTTAAATCTTTGGCTTTGGATAAAACAAAACGTTCGTTTTCCTCCCGCACTTTCACATAATGTCCTGTCGCTATAAATTCACAATCCAGCGCATCCGCGCGTTTCAGCAACGCCGCCCATTTGATGTGAGTATTGCAAAGCACGCAGGGATTTGGCGTGCGCCCTGCTATATATTCTTCTACAAAATTATCTATTACAAAATCTCCGAACTCATCTCGTATATCCAGTACATAATGCGGGAATCCATGATCTACGGCAGCCTGCCGGGCATCGTTAAAACTATCCAAATTGCAGCAGCCGGTTTCTTTTTTCCCGCCGCCACTTGCCGCGTAGTCCCAGGTTTTCATAGTAATACCTACCACTTCATAGCCTTGTTCGTGCAGCATCAAAGCTGCAACGGTGCTGTCTATACCTCCGCTCATGGCTACAAGCACGCGTCCGTTTCTGCTCATTGTTCTTAGTTACTGAAAAAATAAACAGCAAAAGTAAAACAATCGTTTTTTACAATGCTGATAACTGTATAGATTTTGTCAAGGATAAAATTCGCTTTTTAGTACGTTTGTCTTTCAAACAACTGCATTTATAAAACGTATGGATAAAATTGCCTTGCTAAAAAATAAAACAGAAGAAGCCAGGAAAGGAGGAGGAGAAAAACGGATAGAAAGCCAACATAAAAAAGGAAAACTTACAGCCAGAGAGCGCATTACGCTGTTGCTGGATGAAGGAAGTTTTGAAGAAATAGGTATGTTGGTCACTCATCGGAGCCGGGATTTCGGTATGGAAAAAGAAGTATATCTGGGAGATGGTGTGGTTACTGGCTACGGCACCATTCATGGAAGGCTGGTTTATGTCTTTTCACAAGATTTCACCGTCTTTGGCGGCAGCCTTTCCGAAACTCACGCTGAAAAAATATGCAAAATTATGGACCTGGCTATGCAAAACGGCGCGCCGGTAATAGGGTTGAATGACAGCGGCGGCGCGCGCATCCAGGAAGGTGTGGTTTCACTGGGCGGCTACGCTGATATTTTTCACAGGAATGTAAAAGCGTCCGGCGTTATCCCTCAGCTATCTGCCATTATGGGACCTTGCGCGGGCGGAGCAGTTTATTCGCCAGCCATTACCGATTTCATATTAATGGTAGAGCATACATCTTATATGTTTGTAACTGGCCCAAACGTGGTAAAAACAGTAACACATGAAACCGTGACCAGTGAAGAACTTGGCGGCGCGCAAACGCATGCTTCCAAATCAGGCGTTACACATTTTGCCTGTATGAATGAAATTGACTGTATTGAGCACCTAAAAAAATTATTGAGCTATATTCCTCAAAACTGCGAAGAAGAAGCACCTATGATCGCTTATGAAACTGCGGATGAAATAAGACCGGTTTTAAACGGTATTATCCCTGAAAATCCTAACCAGCCTTATGATATCAAAGAAGTGATAGAAAGCATAACGGATAACGATAGCTTTTTGGAAGTGCACAAAGATTATGCGGAAAATATTGTTGTGGGTTTTGCGCGTATTGCCGGTCGCAGCATCGGTATCGTCGCCAATCAGCCGGCAAGTATGGCTGGCGTATTGGATATCAACTCCAGTAAAAAAGGCGCTCGTTTTACCCGTTTCTGCGACGCTTTTAATATCCCGCTATTGGTACTGGTAGATGTACCTGGTTTTTTGCCGGGCACCGATCAGGAATGGAATGGTATAATTACCAACGGAGCTAAACTTTTATACGCGCTCAGCGAAGCTACAGTGCCAAAGGTGACGCTCATTACCCGCAAAGCTTATGGTGGCGCTTATGACGTAATGAATTCAAAACATATAGGCGCTGATATGAACTATGCATGGCCTACAGCGGAAATAGCTGTGATGGGTGCAAAAGGTGCTGCGGAGATCATCTTTAAAAAACAAATTTCGGAAGCCGAAGATCACGAAGGCAAGCTCAGGGAAAAAGAGGCGGAGTATGCGGAGAAATTTGCCAATCCTTATGGCGCAGCAGCGCGTGGCTTTATAGATGAGGTGATTTTGCCGGAACAATCCCGGGCAAAACTTATTAAAGCGTTTGGTATGCTGCAACATAAAGTGGAAACTATGCCAAAGAAAAAACACGGTAATATACCCTTGTAAGTGTTATAGGAAGTATTCTTTACAAAAGACGAGATGGATTAAGTTCTGTCTCGTTTTTTATTACGCATTATAAAAAAATCAGAAAATATTTTGTAAAAAAATAATTTTTTAAAAAAATGTTAATGGATAAAAATATTATGTATTTTTATAGGGATTACTATTGCAAAACCTTTCTTTAATGAAAATTCTTCTTGCCTCCTGCTACTTTCCGTAGCGTCAGTTTTCATCCCGTTATGTAAAAAAGGAGTATGCCAAAAATCCTATAAAGAGTAGGCAAAAAAATCCAAAAAATACTATGCAGAAAATTCTATTTAAGGTATTTGCTGTATGTTTTGTGTTGTTGGCAACAGCAACAGTTGCAAATGCGCAAACGACTGTGAGCATTTATTGCACAGGTACTACCGGTTCTTATAATTCTGGATCTGTAAACGCAAATGGTGTAAAATATGATGGGAATATCGACAGCGTAAGTTTTGGCGCTGCGGCTCCGTATTATCCTATCGTAAGAGGATGGGCGAGGTTTGATCTTTCTTCTTTGCCGGCAGGTGCGACTATAACGAATGTAACTTTATACTTTACTACTTATAATGGGACAACCAGTTCTGGAGCTTCTAATCCGATAACAGGTTTTCTAAGCAATCCGGCTACGACGAATGGAACAACGCTTTTAAACGACATCCTGAACGGTACTGCACTGAACTCGACAATATGGACGGCTAACGGACTTCAGACAGCATCGTTAGGTACAGCAGGTAATACATTTGTACAAAGCAATATAGGATCCAACATTAATATTGGGTTCCAACGCGCAGGTTATCTGCCATATTACATTTATGGTTATCCTGCTGCCACAGCCAATCAGCCACGTTTGGATGTCACATTTACAGTGACAACCGCTTGTTCAAATATTACATCTGTAACGGCAAGCGGACCTTCCACAGCGTGTGCGGGCGACGCGATCAATTTATCTTCTGCCACACTGCCTTTTGCTGCTGGATATGCTTTTCAGTGGGAATTGTCGCCTGCCGGCGCCAACTCCTGGGTACCTATATCGGGTGCAACCAATTCAAGTTATACGGCTTCGCAAAGCACAGCTACAGATTATCATGTAATCGTTACTTGTCCTGCAACCAGCTCTACAATGACTTCCAATACGGTGGCTGTGGCGCAAACTAATTTCAACAGTTGCTATTGCCCGGGTACGGTGAGTTATGTATCAAATGAAGACATAACGAATGTATCACTGGGAAGTATAAATAACAATACAAGTTGTGGAAGCTTAACCGGTTCGCAGGGTACTGCAACAGGAGGTGCGGACATATACAGTGATTTTACCGCCAGCACCGTTCCCATTCCTGTATTGATGCTTGGAAGCAATCAGTCGCTGAGCGTTACCTTAAATGCTTGTGCCGGAACGAGTACAATACGTGAGTGTATAGCTTACATCGATTATAATAGAAACGGGCTATTTACAGACCCGGGTGAAGACATAACAGTATATGCTGCCGCAAACCCGGGAACCACCGCCTATGTTGCCACAGTTCCTTTTACAATACCAACCACAGCAGACACAGGGAATACGAGAATGAGAATAATATTGGCAGAGAACAGTGGTACTATTGTAAGCCCGTGTCAGGTACTGAATAGTTACGGGGAAATTGAAGATTATACTGTGAAAATAGCAGCCGTAGTAAACTGTTCAGGAACTCCGGTTGCAGGAACGGTTTCTGGTATTACTTCTGTTTGCAACAATGCGAACTTTTCTTTAAGCACCTCAGGCTCTACCACGGCAAACGGTATTGATTATCAATGGCAGATATCTCCCAGCGGTACCGCCGGTACATGGACGGATATAAGCGGCGCCAATACTACAAATCTTAGTACAACACAGACAGCGCCCAATTATTACCGGATGTATGCAAGCTGCAGCGGAAGCGGTATGGGTGATACAACATCTTCATTTTTTGTAGATGCCTCTCAGTTTTATACCTGTTATTGTGTATCCAGTCCTACAACAAGTTTTTACAGTGATATTACCAACGTTACAATGGGTACGCTTACGAATGCTTCTACCTGTAACAGTATTGCGCCGGGGCCGGGTTCTGTACAAAATCGTTATTCAAATTATACTACCGGAACGGGTGCACCTGCCGCTCCTCAGCTTTTGCAAATTGCACCGACAAGTTTTTCAATTGACATAGCGGAATGCAGTTCCAGCGGAGCTTACAGTGGCACGGCCATATTTATAGATTACGACCAGAGTGGCACCTTTGATGCGGGTGAGCAAGTGTATGGCAATACAGCATACGTATTAGGAAATTATACAGTTTCCGGCTCTTTTACGATTCCTCCAACAACCTTAACTGGGGTAACGGGAATGCGCATTGTCAATTCCTATTATATAGCCGGCACTTCCATCACTCCTTGTGATAATACCGTGTATGCAGGGGAAACAGAAGATTACCTGGTAGATATAACGGCGCCACCAAATTGTACCGGTAATCCTTCAGCCGGCACGATAACTTCAAATACTGCGAATGTATGTGCGTCAAATTATGATACCGTTCGCCTGAGTGTAACTGGTACCTCGGCAGTTGCGGGTTTACTTTACCAATGGCAGTCTTCGCCTACCGGCACTCCCGGAACCTGGAGTGATATTTTTAATGCAACCGATAATAATTACAAAACATTGCAGACAAGCGCTACTTATTATAGGATGTACGTAATCTGCCTGTATTCCGCAGGTAGCGATACCACATCTTCCATGTTCGTAGATATGTCACCTTTCTACTTGTGTTATTGCTCGCCAAAAACAGGTATAACATTGCATACATGCTGCGGTAATTATATCAGCAATGTAAGCATTCCTACCACTACGCTAAATAACAGCAGCACTAGCTATGGGCCGGGTTATTACACTTCCTATGATACATCCGTGCCTTCACAAACGGCCAGTCTGGCTCAGGGTCTTACATACGTTTTACAAGTAACAAACACTTATACGGCCACGTACTACGGTGCGGATGCATGGATAGACTTTGACCAGAGCGGTACTTTCGATGCTTCTGAATATTTGCCGTTAGGCACGCCTTCTTCCGGCAATGTTATAACATCCAATATCGCAATTCCTACATCGATGCCTACAGGATATACTGGTATGCGTATTCGTGCTTATTATAGCGGCAGCAATCCTCCTGTAGGATATGGCGCAGGCAATGCATGTTTAAATTATGGCAGTGGCTACGAAACTGAAGATTATATTGTTAATATTTTACCTCCTCCAAGCTGCTTGCCACCTACAGGCTTAATGGCTTTCAATCAGACTGCTGCTTCTGCTGATGTAAGCTGGACGCCCGATCTCAATGCTTTAGGCTATTATTATGCTGTCGATCAGACGAACGCAGCTAATCCTACAACAACACCCACTTATATTACCAATAATGCACCTCCTACCATTTCCGGATTATCAGGTTCCACTACTTATTATTTGCATGTTATGACTAAGTGTAGCACAACAGACAGTTCCGTTTGGTCTTATGCGCCATTCAATACGCTTCCTGCAAATGATAGTTGTGAAACGGCAGTTATGCTTACTTATAACAATACGGTTAGTGGTACTGTTACCAATGCGACAGAGTCCACACCCGCATGTGATGCTACCAATCCTGCCAATGATGTTTGGTATACCTTTACTACCGGTATTAGCAGTGCTGTAGTTATTGTAAATGTGAGTACATCTACTACAGGAACGGATGTTGTATTGCAAACATTCAGCGGGGTTTGTGGTGGATTAACACCAATGATGCCGACCACCTCAAGCGGAACTGGCACTAATGGTTGCGTGGATGGTTTTGCTGCAGGGGTGGAAACCGCAACCTATAGTGTAATGCCTAGCACTACCTATTATGTCAGAGTATATGGTTATAATACAGCACAGGGTAATTTTCTGATACAAATTACAGAACCTCCTGTTAACGATGACATCTGTAATGCTACTGTATTGACTATTAATGCAGCAAGTCCTTCTTTTGTCAATACAGCTGCAGCTACAGTAGGATCCAATGACCCATCCAATCCGTGCAGCAGTAATAATAATACTGTTTGGTATAAATTCACGCCACCTACATCGGGTGCATATCAGATTGAATCCACTGTTCCAAGCAACAGCGGAGATCCATTATCTGCCTGGATCTTTACCTACACGGCTACGGGAACCTGCCCCGGCACTTTGACCCTGACAGCCAGCGGCGGTATCGGAATTCCCACTTGCCAAAGCGGTCCTTATCCGGCAACAGCGGGT
>Ga0153956_1001155_pt1 | contig 24706 bp, 26 predicted proteins | sample TSFL040MetaG_FD_104704 | JGI IMG/M metagenome (GOLD analysis project Ga0153956, IMG submission 104704) | Attine ant fungus gardens microbial communities from Florida, USA - TSFL040 MetaG | ecosystem: Host-associated > Fungi > Mycelium > Unclassified | place: USA: Florida, Wekiwa Springs... | reverse complement strand
TTAAGTTTATTCTTAATATCTTCCATTAAAATAAATTAGGGTCACGAACCGCTCGTTCGGACCTCTTACATCGCATCCTCGCCCATCTGCGATTCACGCGGAGCCGCAAATGAGATGCCTATATCACGTGCAGTACGCACAAGTTGGCTGTCGAGAGCGACACGCTTGATCGCCGTACAAGCATCTGACAGCGGCACGGTGCTGACAACGCCTGCCTGCACAGCGACCATCTTGCCGGTCTCGCCTCTTGCAAGTGCCCGCACGGCACAGGCTCCGAAATTGGTTCCCAGCATACGGTCGAGTGCATTTGGGCTGCCGCCTCGCTGCAGGTGTCCGAGCACGACACATCGCGATTCCTTGCCGGTCCGCTCCTCGATCTGGCGGCGAATGATCTCGCCGATGCCGCCGAGTCTCAGCGAGCCGGCATCGGAGTAAGTTTCGGCTTTACCGACCTCGATAGCTCCTTCGGCAACGACGATATTTGTAAATCGCGAACCGCTTTTTTCGCGAGCTTCGACCTTTTTCACGATCGAATCAAGCGAATAGGGTATCTCAGGTATCAAGATGATATCTGCACTGCCCGCCAAACCTGCGTGAAGAGCGATCCAACCTGTATTACGCCCCATCACCTCGAGGATCATTACGCGATCATGCGATGCGGCTGTCGTATGCAGCCTGTCTAGAGCCTCGGTCGCGATGTCGATCGCGGTCATAAATCCGAACGTCAACTCGGTCGCGGCAAGGTCGTTGTCGATCGTCTTTGGAACGCCGATCACCGGAAAACCGCGTTTATGAAACTGTTCGGCGATCGCCAGCGTTCCCTCGCCGCCCAAGACTATCAGAGCCTCAATGCCCAAAATGTCCAGGTTCGCAAGTGCCTCTGAGATCGGCATTTCAGGGAAAACAGGTACGCCGTCAACAAATTTTGCAAAACTGCCTCGGTTACGTGTGCCGAGTATCGTGCCGCCGCGGGGCAGGATGCCGCTCACCGAACGCGTCGTGAGCTTTTGAGTATGAGTTTCGCCTAAAATGCCTTCAAAACTGTCCTCGATACCGATGACACTCATTCCGTATTCGCCGATCGCCGTTCGGACAACGGCACGAATAACGGCATTTAGCCCCGGAGCATCACCGCCCCCGGTCAATATTCCGATCTGTTTGTACATACAACCAAAAACAAAAAGTTCGAGAAGTAAATACAAGTTTACTTCACGAACTCTGAATACAAAACCTGTGCCTTAAGGGCGAGTAAATATCGACGCCGTTTCAACAAGTTTGCCGGCCAGCGGCATAGACTGTATCGCGGTCGTGATCTGCGGATCGTTTTCGAGAATGACCTGCAATCCGGCCTCGTTAGAGTAGTTGGCGGTCGCTAATTCTTCGCGGATACGTGACTTGGCCCAAGCGGCTTCGGCATTTATCCCGTCAGCCGACAGATGATTTTGAGGCTCGGCAAGCGTCATCGTGCGAAACGCCTCAAACAATTTATCCGAGACGACAAAATCCGTCGGTTGGACGACCTCTTTAAAATTCTGCTTATCAGCCTTGAGACTCTCAAAACCCGCGACCTTGCCGGCAACAAGCTGACGCACAAAATAGAATGCTGACTCGTTGATCTTGACCTTGATAGCAACATCCTTTGTTTTTTCGACCTGGACATCAGGCTCGATACCGCGGCCGCCATAAAGGGTTCGGCCGTTGGCGGCGGTAACCGGACTGCCCGCAGGTTTAGTGGCAACGCCGTCGGCACTGTCCGGATTATCCGGCGAATCGGCCATGTGACTGTAATAGTCATATATCGACCCGCTCGAATAATCTCTCTGCAGCGAACGCCCGTACGGCGTGTAGTAACGTGCCGTCGTCAACGTCAGCCCGGTGCTGTACGGCAGACGAAAGACTCGCTGGACCAGCCCTTTGCCAAAGCTGTCGCTGCCGACGATCACGCCACGGTCATAATCTTGTATCGCACCGGCAACGATCTCAGATGCCGAGGCCGAACCGGAGTTTATCATCACGACTAGCGGCATTGTCTCGACATCGCCGCCGATCGCGTTGAGATTGCGATTTTGATCGAATCGTGCAGTTTTGACCGATACAACGGTCTGTCCCGCCGGGATAAATTTGCTTACGACACCGACAGCCTGCTCAAGGATGCCGCCCGGATTATTGCGAAGGTCGAGGATCAGCTGCTTCATTCCCTGCTTTTTCAGATCCTGGATCGCGGCCGAAAGCTCCTGTGATGTCGTCTGCTGAAAACCGCCCGTCAGGCCGACATAGCCGATGCCGTTAGGCAGCATAAAATAATTGCGTATCGACGGCAGCGGCACGCCTCCGCGAATAATGTCAAAAGACACCGGTTCGCTCGATCCGGCACGCTCGACCTTTACATTAACTGACGTACCGCGTTCGCCGCGGACATTTTTTGAGACCTCTGCGCTCGACCAGTCTGACGCATCCTTTCCGTCGATCGAGACGAACTTGTCGCCGTATCTCAAGCCGGCCTTTTCAGCGGGTGTGCCCGAAATAACAGATTGAACATAAACGCCGTCGCGATGCTGAAGTATCGATACGCCGATGCCGTAGAACTGCGAGGCCTGTTCCTCGTCAAGTTTTTTGAGTTCCTCGCGGTTAAAGAATGATGAGTGCGGATCGAGTGTCCATAACATTCCCTGGATCGACGCGTCCATCATCCGGTCACTGTCAAGAACTCCGCCGTAGTTCTGTTCGATGATCGAACGCGCTTCTTTATAATCACGTTCGATCGTCTCGCTCGTCACTTTATTGTCTGCCGACGCAGTGCCGGGCAGATGCCCCAAAAGGCCGCCGACAACGGCACATCCGATGATGACCGCGACCGCAATTAATGGAAATCTCTTTGACATCGACATACCCACGGCTAAAGACTGAATTATAACATAGCGGCTTTATAATATATCCGAACCGCCGATCCGATTTACTTTTTGTTATTCAACACGTAAAATCTCACTTTTGTCCGATGGCAAAAGACCTCTCAATAGTTGTACCGGCTTATAACGAACGCGAACGCCTCGGCGCGAGCGTCGTCACTATACTCGAGTACCTTTCAACACGCGATCTCGATGCCGAACTTGTCATCGTCGATGACGGCTCATCTGACGACACCTCAGACATTGCCCGACGCGAAGCGGCTAAGTTTCCCGATATCTCGACAAACATCATTCGTTACGAGCAAAATCGCGGCAAAGGTTACGCGGTCAAGACCGGATTGATGGCGGCACAGAGCGACCTCGCGTTGTTCAGCGACGCCGATCTTTCGTCACCGATAGACGAAATGGATAAGCTTTTAGATCCGATCCGCAGCGGCAGATATGATGTGACATTCGGATCGCGGGCACTCGACCGCAGCCTTATCGGCACGCACCAGCCGTGGCGCCGCGAGCAGGGCGGCCGCATTATGAATCTCATCATTCGCACGATGTCCGGCCTTAAGTTTGCCGACACACAATGCGGATTTAAAGCATTTGACCTCAAAAGATTTAGGCCGCTGCTCGATGTGATGACCGTTGACCGCTTTGGCTTTGACGTCGAATTTCTCTTTGTCGCCGCATATCACCAACTCCGACTTGCCGAGATCCCCGTCCGCTGGAATGACGTCGCCGGATCTAAGGTCAGCGTATTTCGCGACACCCGCCGCATGATCTCAGAACTCGCCCAGATACGCCGCAATCGTCGTCATAAAATTTATGACAAGATCACCCGGAACCAAGTATAATCACAGAATGAATTGGGAAAACCGTATCGTCTCCGATAAGGGCATTATGTTCGGAAAGCCCTGCATAAAGGGAACAAGGCTGACCGTTGACTTTATTCTCGACCGTCTCGCCGATGGCTGGACAGAACGTGATCTGCTCGAAAACTACCCCAGATTGCCCCCCGATGATATCCGGGCCGTATTTTCTTTTGCTTCGACGAATTAGAACTTTTTGATAAAGCCATTGCAATTCGAAGTAATTTTACTGTGCATCGGGAGATTCAGCGTTCTGAGCCGCGATAAACTTCGACAAAAAATCTTATGACAGCCAAACTCAACGTTAATATCGACCACGTTGCCACGATCCGCGAGGCTCGTAAGACCATCGAGCCGAGCATCATTACCGCATCCGTCATTTGCGAGCAGGCAGGTGCAAACGGCATCACGGTTCATCTTAGAGGTGACAGGCGGCACATACAGGATCGCGATATCGAGATCCTGCGTGATGTTGTGACGACCTATCTCAATGTCGAGATAGCGGCAACGGACGAGATGATCGCCATCGCCGCCCGGACATTGCCCGACGCTGTTTCGCTTGTACCTGAAAATCCCGGCGAGGTCACGACCGAGGGCGGCCTCGATGCGGTCGGCAATTTTGACAAACTGCGCCCGGCCGTCGAACAACTCAGATCCGCAGGCATCTTTGTCAGTATGTTCATCGACCCCGAAAGATCTCAGATCGACGCCGCCAAACGCGCCGGAGCCGATCAGGTCGAACTTTGCACTGCTGAATATGCCGAACTCACTCTCTCATCGCGTGCCGCTCACGGCTCGGGGCTGCAAAAAGCCAACAGCGAAATCATCCGCATAGACAAGGCCGCCAAGCACGCCGCATCTCTCGGCATGCTCGTCGCCGCAGGCCACGGCCTCACTTACCGAAATGTGAGCCGGCTCGCACATATTCCCGAGATCACCGAATTTAATATCGGCCACAACATCATCAGCCGCTCGATCTTTGTCGGCCTCGATAATGCTGTCCGCGAAATGCTCGCGGCGATCAGTGGTTAGGCTTTGCCGCCCCGTCCATTCGCACGCCCATCGCTGCATCGGCGTAGGTATGTCCGGCCCATGCCGCCGGTATGATCGACAGCAGCGTCAGCAGAGCCAGCCACACGGGCTGTCCCGGCAGCAGCACAAAAAAGTTGACCAATGCTCCCGCGATCAAAAATCCGCACACGGTCATCGTCATCGCCAATCCCGGGCTTTCGCGGCGCGTCATGTTGGTGACGATGTACCCGCCAAAAAATGCCCCGATCACTGACGTTACGAATAGCGTAACGTAATAATTAATAGGCTGTGTCGAGAGATAATGCTCGATCTGGCCGCGGGTCATATACTCGAGGCCCGTCGGTTCGGTGATACCTGCTGCCGTCGCGACCATCTTACCCGCGATGATTATTCCCCAAGCCGTGATCAGTGCTGTGATCGTTGCTAATACTTTGCGTCCCATAAACTAGCCTCCTGTTTGCTAACATATTCCCTTTTCAACAAACTCGCAAGCCGAAATGCAAACCAAGAGATGAGAGATTAGTGATGAGTGATTAGTGATTAGTGATTAGTGCTCCGTGTCAGAACCGCCTGCGTGAGCGGGCGGCCAGAAAGCCGAGGCCGAATACGCCGTGTCAGTGCCTTAGGCAGAAACACGCGCGGCAGCAAGTGTGCCCGACAGGGATCAAGATCTCTCGGACAGAAGAATATTATATTCGGCGCGAGTTAAGGCAAGTTGGATGCGTAAACGGTCAGTTCAATGCCGGTTCAGGAGTTTTTTCAGAGCTTGGCCCGTGTAGCTTTTTTTCACTTTGGCGACCTCTTCGGGAGTGCCGACGGCAACGATCTTTCCGCCGCCTGAGCCGCCCTCAGGCCCAAGGTCTATGATGTAGTCGGCAGACTTAATGACATCGAGATTGTGCTCGATCACGATGACCGTGTTGCCGGTATCGACCAGCTTTTGCAACACTTCGAGCAGCTTGTGAACATCGGCAAAATGCAGGCCTGTCGTCGGTTCGTCGAGGATATAGATCGTCTTTCCGGTCGCACGTTTTGACAGCTCTTTTGCAAGTTTGATCCGCTGAGCTTCGCCGCCTGACAGCGTCGTCGATGATTGCCCGATCTGTATGTACCCCAAACCGACATCGATCAGCGTTTCGAGCTTTTGCTTGATGGCAGGTATATTTTCGAGCAGCGGCAGAGCGTCTTCGATCGTCGTTTCTAAAAGGTCGGCGATCGACAACCCTTTGTATTTGACCGCCAGCGTTTCGCGATTGTAACGCTTGCCTCGGCACACGTCACAGGTCACATAAACATCCGGCAAAAAATTCATCTCGATCCGCTTTAACCCGTCGCCCTCACAACCCTCACAGCGGCCGCCTTTGACGTTAAATGAGAATCTTCCGGCCTTATAGCCGCGAGTTCGAGACTCGGGCAGCATCGCGTAAAGATCGCGTATCGGAGAAAAAAGCCCCGTGTACGTCGCCGGATTTGAACGCGGCGTACGCCCGATCGGCGACTGGTCGATCTCGATTATCTTATCGACGAGATCGAGGCCGGTCACCTCGTCATGCTCAAGCGGTTGGACCTGTGATCTGTAAACGTGTCGGTAAAGTGCGGGATAGAGTATCTCTTCGACCAGCGTTGATTTACCTGAGCCGGACACGCCAGTCACCACGGTCAGCAATCCTAACGGAAACTCGACATCGATATTCTTTAAATTATAAGCACGAGCTCCCTTGACCTCGATCTTTTGGCCGTTGGCAAGACGGCGAAACTCCGGCACCTCGATCGCGAGTTTGCCATTCATATATTTGCCGGTCAGCGACTCGCCTGAGTGTTTGATCTCGTCAGGCGTACCGACAGCAACGATCTCGCCGCCGTGAGTACCGGCAAGCGGCCCGAGGTCAACGACATAATCTGCGGCCTCGATCGTCTCTTCGTCATGCTCGACGACAAGCACTGTATTACCGAGATCTCTAAGCTGATGCAGCGTCTCGATCAGACGCCTGTTGTCTCTCGGATGCAGCCCGATCGAGGGTTCGTCCAGCACATACAGCACACCGCGCAGCTGAGACCCGATCTGGGTCGCGAGTCTGATACGCTGGCCTTCGCCGCCGGAGAGTGTCGCCGATGCCCTGCCAAGCGTCAGATACCCGAGTCCGACCGCGTCCAAAAATCGCAGACGGTCACGTATCTCTTTCAGGACCAGCCCGGCGATCTTATCTTCGCGAGCCGACAATTTTATCTCATCAAATCTTTTGACCGACTCGGTGATCGGCAGACTCGTATATTCGGCAATACCCAACCCGTTAACCTTTACGGCCAAACTCTCCGGCTGGAGCCTCGCCCCGCCGCAGGCAGGACACTGTATCGGAGCAACTAATTCCTCAAGTGCGGCCTTGATCTTTTCTGACGGCGGATTTTCGATCCGCTCACGCATCGCACGCATCGCACCGCGCCAATCGCGCTCGAACTTATAATCTCCGTGACGAAACGTCAGCCGACGCTTTGTCCCGTTAAAAAAAGCTTCGCGTATCTCGCTCGGCAGGTCGCGAAACGGCGTCGCAAGCATCACCTCGTATGCGTCACCGCCCGCTTCGTCCTTTGACTTGCGGCGTTTGCCCTTACGCGCTTTTTCTTTGCCGGTCGGCGGCTCGATGCTGTCGCCATTTGTAAATTTCTCGATGATCGCGTGCAGTGCCGAACGCAGGAATGAGCTTCCGGTCTTATCAACGCCATTCAAAAACTCGATCTTAGCGGCAGTTTGAGCGTCATCCGTGACGATCTTGCCCGCGTCGATCTCCATCACGGTACCGATGCCCTGACAGCGTTTGCACGCACCGAATGCAGAGTTGAATGAGAATGAACGCGGCTCAAGCGGTGCGATGTTGATGCCGCAATTGACGCACGCCATCTTTTCCGAATAGAGCTTTTCTTCGCCATCGACGACCGAGATCAGCACTGAGCCGCCCGTCAGCTTGAGAGCGGTACGCACCGACTCGGCAAGCCGCTCACTAACGCCGTCCTTCATCAGCAGCCTGTCCACGACGACCTCGATCGTATGATTTTTTCGTTTATCGAGTACGATCTCTTCGTCGAGCTGACGCATTTCGCCGTCGATGCGGGCACGTATAAAACCCTCTTTGTTGAGCTTTTCGAGTTCCTTTTTAAATTCGCCTTTTCGCCCGCGAACTATCGGAGCAAGTATCATCACACGCTCACCGTCGGGCATTTCGGACACGCCGCTTATTATCTGATCGACCGACTGACGCGTGATCGGAGCTCCGCATTGGCTGCAATGAGGCTGACCGATAGATGAGAATAACAGCCGCAGAAAATCATATATCTCTGTCACCGTACCGACCGTCGAACGCGGGCTTCGCGAGACGGTCTTTTGCTCGATCGAGATCGCGGGGCTTAACCCCTCGACCGAATCGACATCAGGTTTTTCGAGCTGATCTAAGAATTGGCGTGCGTATGCTGACAGCGATTCGACATATCGACGCTGTCCCTCGGCATATATCGTGTCAAAGGCAAGAGACGATTTACCGCTGCCCGACAGTCCGGTAATGACCACGAACTTGTCACGCGGTATATCGACGCTGATATTCTTGAGATTGTGCTGCCTCGCACCGCGAACGCTGATCTGCTTAATACTCATTACAGACAAGATCTCCGGATATTGCCGAAACGAGTATTTTAACAGACCTTGTGTTGCGTATGAAACGCCTACCCTTTTTTACCCGAGCTTTTCGTTAACGACCGTAAAGATAGCCGTCGCGATAGATACAACGATAAATGTAGCTATCGCCCGCCATACCGCGTCAGACTCGGTAAATCGCCAAATAGCCAAAATGCACAACACCGTACATGCCGTCAGCGAAATCGTGATCACAATGAACGCGATCCATCGCACCAATTTCGGATCGACAACGCCACGGTCTCGCTCAGGACGCGAAGCAAGCTCTACAACTACATCTGGATCGGTCGGCATTTCCGAATTATATCAGACCGCACCCTGTTATTTTATGATATTTATTGGCATTTAATGCTAATATTGGTCTTGGGGAATCTTTATGGGAATGACAAATCTAAATATTTCACTTCCTGAGTCGATGAGATCCTTTGTCGAATCCAGAGTAAAGTCCGGCGACTATGGGACGATAAGTGAATATCTTCGAGATCTGATAAGGGCCGAACAGGGCAAAGAACAGCGTCTGTTCGATCAGCTTGTAAAAGAAGGCATCGAGAGCGGGCCATCTGAACCATTTGATAAAGCCGACATCGAAAAAGCAAGAGCGGAAATTAGACGGCGACTTTCAGAGAAATGAGATTAGTCCGCAAACCGCAGGCTTGGCGTGACATAGTTGAGATCGGTGAATATCTTGGCGAAGCAGACCTTACCGCAGCAGACCGATTTTTGGACGCTCTGGAACGAACCGCTCAAACTTTACTACGGTCTCCCCGCATTGGCAATCTTCGGATCTCTGAGCAATTTGGCGTGATCAGGCTGCATCCCATTACCGGGTTTGAAAATTACCTGATCTTTTATAAAGAGACCGCTGACGAGCTTACTCTTATCCGAATCATACATACTGCGCGCGATTATACGAGATTCTTGTAACCGCATTATTAAAGCAGTTTCAGCACTGCTAAGAGGCTGATCACCGAGATGGCGATCCAGAGGATGATGCCCTGGATCATCGGTTTGACGCCGACGGTGGCGATCATCTTTCGCGAAAGGCTGGTGCCGATCAGAAACAGCGTGACGGTCATGCCGGCTTTGGCAAGATTGACCAGCCCGTCCCAAATACTCGGCAGCACAGTTGACGGAGCGTATGTCCTGACGACGGACGCCGCAATAAAAAGGAATATGAACCACGGAATGACGACCTTCATCTTTCCGCTCTCGCTCTTTCGCGAATGAACCGCCGAAAATATCAATGCCACCGGAGCGATCCATAATGCTCTCGCGAGTTTAACCGTGGTCGCGATCGCTAATGCCTGCGCCCCATATGTACCGGCGGCTCCGACGACCGAGCTTGTATCGTGGATCGCGATCGCTGCCCAAATACCGAATTGCGGCTCGGACAAATGCAGCAGATGCCCTATCGGCGGAAACAGAAATAAAGCTATCGAGTTAAGTATAAATACCGTACCGAGGGCGACCGACATATCATCAGATCCGGCATCTATCGACGGTCCGACGGCGGCGATCGCACTGCCGCCGCAGATCGCCGTGCCGGATGAGATGAGGGCCGAGATCTTTTCGCCGATGCCTAACGCTCTGCCGAGTATATATCCGACGGCCAGCGTGCCGAATATCGTGACGATCGTAAATAAAATGCCGTCCTTACCGGCACGCCAGATCGCCGACAGATCCATACCGAAACCAAGCAGCACGACCGATGCCTGGAGCAAAAGGCGTGTCGGCCTGCCGTTCAATTGCGGGAACGGGCTACCGAAGCTCATCGCGATCACAAGCCCCAATGCCAAAGCGGCCGGCGGCGAACCCCACGGCGAAAGACAGAACACGACCGCCGCAGCAAATGCTATTCGCTGCAATATTTCGCTCGCTCTGATATTCCGGGACAATTTAAGAAACGCTCTTTTGCTCAGCCTTTATTTCATCCGACAGCTTTTTCAGATCGAACGGAGAGTTGCTTATCTTTATACTTTCGGTGATCGCGGCCATCTTTGCTTTGCGGCCGTTGAGGTCGTCACCGACCGAGACCGGCGAGCTTAATCCGAAGATAAAATCATCGATCGCCATCGTCATATAAAGGTCACGGTCAAATGTATCGGCATATTTCGGACGTGTAAATGACCAGACCAATACATTACGCGAACCTACCTTGAGACTGTCCGCCTTAGCTGACAGCGGCGCCGCAAATATATCTTTAAGGTAATCGACCTCCCAATCTTTATGGGCATTAAGGATCGCATTTGCCGCAATTTTTCGTTCAGGGTCAAAATTGGTGAACGGCACTCTTAACAGTTGAATAAGGTCTCCGTCGATCAAAAAAGCAGGATTGTCGCCAGTGGTTTTAGGTTCGACCTTGTTGCCGACGATCTCACAGGACATCGATGTTCCCTTATCAGTATTCCAGATAAAAAGGTATCCGTTCTTCGTCTTGATAGATGCGGCGGACTGAGCGAACGCCGAGACTGTCAATAGTCCGGCTGCCAGACACACCAATACGGCGCAACGCATTTGTCTGAATGTCATATTTTTAATTTCTCCGCAATAACTGCTTGGATATTACTTCGCCTTTCCCTGACTGGCAACGGCCTCTTGAGCAGCCTTGATCGCATCGGCATCGCCCAGATAGTAGCTCTTAATGGGCTTAAGGCTCTCATCAAGTTCGTAAATGAGCGGAATGCCCGTCGGAATGTTGAGATTGACGATATCATCATCAGAGATGCCGTCGAGATATTTGACCAATGCACGCAGGCTGTTGCCGTGCGCCGCAACGATCAGCCGTTTACCGCTTCTGATCTTTGGCATTATCTCATTTTCAAAATACGGTACGACCCGTGCGACCGTGTCCTTAAGACATTCGGCCTTTGGAAACTTGTCTTTATCTATTGAGGAATAGCGGCTGTCCGCACCGAGCCAGCGTTCGTCGGTCTCATCTAACGGGCCGGGCGGAATGTCGTAACTGCGACGCCAGATCAAAACCTGTTCTTCGCCGTATTTTGCCGCGGTCTCAGCCTTATTCAACCCCTGCAAAGCTCCGTAATGGCGTTCATTCAAGAGCCATGATTTGGTCTCGGGTATCCACATCAGGTCCATCTCGTCGAGTATCGTCCAAAGCGTCCTGATCGCACGCTTGAGCACCGACGTGTAAGCTTCGTCAAAGACAAACCCTTCGGCCCTCAGCAATTGCCCCGCGGCCCTCGCTTCCTCTTTGCCCTTATCCGACAGATCAACGTCCTTCCAGCCCGTAAACCTGTTCTCCTTATTCCACTCACTCTCACCGTGACGGATCAAAACTAACTTATGCATAATGTCGATTTTAAAACAGGGAACAGGAAATCGTGAAAGATGTGCATTAAAAAGTGAGCAGTGAGCCGAAATACGAACGGCTGCGAGTGTGCACTGTGAGCCGTGAATGATGAATGCCCAAAAGTTAACTGTGACTGTGACCGTGAAATAGCAAAAGATATCGGGCCGGAAGATCAAATTATCTACTTTTTACCACTCACCTTTAACTATTTACCTTTAACTATTTACATTCAACTTTTTACTGTTTGCCTTCTCACTTCGCCGATCAGATATAGCGATCCGGTAACGAGTATGATTCCGTCATCGGGCGTCCAGTATTGTGCGGCGGCGATGGCATCGGGTACATTTGCTGTGACCATCATTCGTTCTCTCGAGATCTCGGGCGGCATCAGACCCGAAAGTTCTCCGTAGGAAAGTGCTCGCGGGTTGTCCGGAACGGTCAAGATAACTCGATCGGCCAACGGCAGAACAACGCGTGCCATTTCCGCAGCATTCTTATCCGACATTGCGCCAAAGATGACGGTGATCGCACGCTTTTCCTCAGTTCGAAGAAATTGTGCCAACGCCTCGGCTCCGTTGGGGTTGTGAGCACCGTCAAAGAGGTATTTGCCGTTGTATTCGAGCCGTCCCGGATGTCGAGCATGCGCCAACCCTTTCACGATCGCATCAAAGCTCAAGCGGCCCACAAGTTCGTCAGCCGACATCATAGCCTTTGCGGCATTTATCGCGGTCTCTGCGTTCTCGATCTGATGCCCGCCCTTTAGCCCGAACTTGAGATGACGCACATTCTCTTTACCCGCTTCGACGACGATATCGCCGGCCGCCGCTCTCGTAACTTTCCAGCGTCCGCCGATATCATCCGCATTAACGGCACCAGCTTTGGCGATCTTTTTAAAAATGATCTCGCGTGCCGCATCGCTCTGCTCACCGACAACCACCCGCGAACCCGCGTGAATGATCGCAGCCTTCTCCGCCGCGATCTTTTCGACAGTGTCACCGAGATATTCCTGATGATCGAGGTCGATGCGGGTGATAACGGCGATCTCTGCATTAGCCGCCGTGGTCGCGTCGAGACGTCCGCCGAGGCCGGTTTCGAGAATGGCGGCATCGACCTCAGCGTCGGCAAAAGCCGTCAGTGCGATCGCCGTGATCTGTTCAAAAAAGGTCGGCAGATACTGTAAACTGCCGTCTCTCAACATCGCCTCAGCCGTTTCCCTGACCCTTGTCGCGATGACGGCAAAACTCTCTTTGCCGATCGGTTCGCCGTCGATCTTTATTCTCTCGGTGATCGACACCAGATGCGGCGAAGTAAAAACGCCCGTCCGTATCTTTGCCTCGCCGCAGATCGAATCCAGAAACGCACACACCGAGCCTTTTCCGTTGGTCCCCGCAACCTGCACTTTCAGATAGTTCGACTGCGGCTCGCCCAACCCTTTGAGCAATGCCGAAATATTCTCAAGCCCCAACTTCATCGCCGCAACCTCATTGCCAAGCGAATAAAGATACTTTTCAGCTTCGTTGAAATGCATTGATAATATCGCTCAAAGCTATATTGCTACTTCCCGCTGAACACCTTTTCACGGTTGGCATTTATAAATTTCATACTCTGTTTATGATCGCTGCGGACATTGAGCCGAAGATATTTCTGCCAATCAGACGACTTTTCGCCTCGAAGATGTGAGTGGATCGCGAGAGCGTATCCCCATTCCATTTCAGACAAATAGCCTGATCTTCCATGCGACCATGAATACGCTCCTGTCTTAAATGACGTCGCCGAGTTAGCACCAAATATCCCAAAGCCGAATATGACCATCAGCAGATCGGTCAGTTGTTCGTTATTTTGTGGAATGCGTTCTTCACCCAACAGTTTGATGTGAGATAACTCATGAGCGATCGTGGCTATCAGTTGTTCAACATTATTCAGGCTCCTGCTGTTGAGGCCTATCTGAAAACACCCGTCCTCATCCTGTCCTACATAATGACCGGCAGCTTGACCTTCGCCCTCGGCCGGACGTAAAAAGACCCGTGCATAAGCGCCTGCACCGGTCGATATCTCTTGCTGTCCTTCGTAATAAAAATTGATGTCTATCTGATCAGGATCGAGATCCATCTGGACAGCAATGATATCGAGAAGTTCGAATGCATTCTCTTCGCTGCCGCAGAAATCTATTGGAAAATACTCCGGCTCGGGCAGCATGATCCGCTTAGATCTGACCAGGTCAGCCCCAAACTCCCTGCAAAACCATTGGAAACAGCTCTCTATCCAAATGCGCTGTTCGTCACTTATCGGGGCTTTGCTCGAATTTTGAAAAAAGCCGAACATCTTATTTACTGCTGCTTTTAAAGCCCATTACAAGGCTAACCATCGTCTATGATAATTTATCTGGCCGAGATGCCAGGTCAGATGAGTTGTGAGATGCGTCAGGAACCATGCTGTCGTCATCGGGCTGCCAAAGACCTCGATCGGGTACGTCTCGGCAAGCCGCTCGTCCGACAGATCCGAAATGACCGACTTGATCATCGATCTTGTCGAGTCTATCTGAGCAAGTATCTCGCTGCGTGAAATGTGCTTGGCCGCAAACTCGGCATCGCGATCACGGACATAGCCTGTGCCGCCGAGCGTCGCACCGACAAAATGGTTTAAGTTGCCGCAGATGTGCAGGGCAAGATTTCCGGCGGGGTTGGTGATATTACCGGCAACTTTCCACAGGTCAGCCTCGTCAGTGTAGGACTCGATCTCGACGTAAAGTTTGCCGAGATCGCGTTCGAAAAGATCGGTCAGGATCTGGTGCAGCATAACCTTTAGGCAGCGACAGCTTTGTTCATCATAAAATCGAGCGATCTGATGATGGTGCCGCGCATCTCGCGTCTATCGACAACGATATCGATCATTCCATGTTCGAGCAGAAACTCGCTTCGCTGAAATCCTTTCGGCAGTTTTTGCCGGATCGTCTGCTCGATCACACGCGGGCCTGCAAAGCCGATCAGAGCCTTTGGTTCAGCTAAAATAACATCGCCGAGCATTGCGAAACTCGCAGTGACGCCGCCCGTGGTCGGATCTGTCAACACCGAGATGAAAGGCAGCCTCGTCTCATGCAGCATTGCAAGGGCCGCCGAGATCTTGCCCATCTGCATCAGGCTCAGCGTGCCCTCCTGCATACGTGCGCCGCCCGACGCGGCAAAGATGATGACGGCTCCGCGATTGTCGATCGCTCCCTCGATCAGTCGGGTCAGTTTTTCGCCGACTGCCGACCCCATCGATCCGCCGATAAATGACATATCCATCGCGCCCGCATATACGAGATGGCCGCCGACCATTCCCTTTCCCGAGACGACGGCTTCGTTAAGGCCCGATGACGATTTGGCTTGTTTAATACGGTCTGCGTAAGGTTTCGAATCGAAAAATTCGAGCGGGTCGCCCGACATTATATTTTCGTCGAGCCGCTCAAAGCGAGCATCGTCAAAAAGATCGTTCAGACGGTCGATAGCGGCATATCTAAAATGATAGCCGCAGTTAGTACATACCTTTTGTGATTGATCGAGATCGCGGCCGTACAGCGCCGTGTCGCACTCGGGACATTTAACAAAAATGCCCTCGGTCTTGACGGTCTGCTCCTGAGACGCGTCGGGGCTGTCGATCTTGGGTCTATCTCTGCGAAACCATGACATAAATAAGCGTCTAGGTTAGCACAATGCAGATGCATTTGTCGTAAAGTGAGCGACACGCAAATTTTGCCGGTCGGCAGCTTACCCTTTCAATATATCGACCATTTGCCCATGGATCAGGCCATTGCTGGCAAGTATCGGCGGTATGTAGATACTGTTGCGCGAACCATCATAGTTGGACACCTGGCCGCCGGCCTCCTCGATAAGCAAGCTGCCCGCCGCGACATCCCATGGGTTCAAGCCCTCTTCCCAAAACCCTTCATATCGTCCGCACGCGACATACGCCATATCGATCGCCGCCGACCCGTCGCGCCGCACTCCGCGTGATCCGAACAGCATATTATGAAGCTGCCGTTCGAGTCCCGGACGCTCTTTTAAATTGTACGGAAAGCCCGTCACGAGCAGCGATTCGGTTAGTTTGTCTTCGGTCGAGACACGTATCGGCTTGCCGTTGAGAGCGGCACCGCCGCCGCGTTCGGCTGTAAAAAGCTCATCTCGCGTCGGGTCATAAGTAACACCGATCACGATCTCGCCGTCCTTTTCGAGAGCGATCGTCACGCAAAAACACGGATATCCGTGTGCAAAGTTCGTCGTGCCGTCCAGCGGGTCGATGATCCATTTCATCGAACCGTCACCGCCAGTCACGACAGCCTCGCCCGACTCCTCAGCAAGGATCGAGTGCTTTGGGTAATACGATCTGACCCGCTCAACGATCAGTGCCTCGCTCGCAAGATCGGCCTCGGTGACAAGATTGATGTCGCCTTTTTTATAGATCTCGATATTACGCCCGAACTTTTCGAGCAGTATCCGACCCGCATCACGTGCGGTTCCAATTGCAAAATTGAGCATATAAATTATGAATAGCGGCTGCCGAGTCTTTATCTCATTTCTTTATCGAACGATCGGCGACGGCTAGAAATTCACGTATCTGATCGTCCCAAAATTCCCATGTGTGAGCTCCGGGATGTTCGCGATATTCGTGAGTGATCTTTTTTTCGATGATGATCTGATCGAGATCGCGATTGCTCTGAAACAGAAAGTCATCCGTGCCGCAGGACAAATAGACATACGGCAGCCCTTTGACCGCATCAGGTGAAATTGTCTTGAGCATCTCAAAAATGTCATTCGACCTGCGTGCCGGGCCGTCATCGGCACCAAAAGCGGCATCGACCGTCTTACCTATCGCTCCCGCATTTTTTTCATTGAAAGCCGCCGCATTGACCGCTCCGCTAAAGCTGCCGACGAGCGAGAACATCGACGGATATTTTATGCCGAACTTGATGCTGCCGTAACCGCCCATCGATAGTCCGGCGATGATGCGGTGTTCGCGATCGACGATCGTCGGATATTTAGCATCGATCTCTGGTATCAGTTCCTTAACGATATATGATTCGTATTTGTCGGCCGCCGCTGTCGCACTGTCACTGTACCAGCCATTGCCGCCCTCGGGCATAACGATGATAAATTTATAAGACCTGAAATATTCAGTGAGCTTTGTCTTGTCCGTCCAATTCGAATAATGGCCGTACAGCCCGTGAAGCAAATAGATGACCGGATAACGAACCTTTGACGCAGCATCAATGTTTGCCACACCCGGCACAATGATCCGATACGGCATATCGCGGCCCATCAATTTACTATTCAGCTTTTCTTCAAAGTAAGGCGAGCCGTTAGTGACGCCTTTGACCGATTTTTGGCCATAGCCTGAGACGCCGAATACGAGTGCGGCCACGACAACAAATATTATTTTCAACTGTTTATTTGCTTTCATTCTATGGTCCTTATCTGCTTTTACCCGAACAGCTTTCCAAACCATCCGGTCTCGGTTTCTTCTTGAGCTACGTGGACAAATTCGCCTGCATCGAACCAGATGCCCGAGCATTTATTACAGACATCGATCTTGATGTTCTCAAAATCGGCCTCGACAAGCTGCCCGTCGCATTTCGGGCAATTGATCGCCGACGCAGATGCACTCTCGGCATCGAGTTTTGCCTTCATCTTAGCCAATAATTCTGCCTCTTGCCGTCGAAAATATTCATTTTCCAACGCATCTCCCCGACCTTCGAGATCTACTGACATGATCATTCCTCCTTAAACTCGACCTGACAACCTTATTTTCACTATTTACTATTCCCCGTTCAGCTCTCCGACTTATGTATCGACCTCACGCGATGCCTTGCTTTTTTCGAACGCCGTGTCGTGTTTCGCAGCTTTAAGTTGCTTTCGGCCCAATCAGAGACCTGTTTTAGCGGGTGCCACTCAAAACTTTCGAGCGGCAGTAATTCGCTCGAGGCGTGTTTTAGTTTGCGTGTTGTCAGCGCGATAAATATCACCGCAAGGTTAAACATCGCAACGCAAAGAACGACCATTCCGCCCGGCACCGGCCCGACGGTCGCGCGCTGAAAAAATATCTCAAAGAACATCTTTCGCTCAGCCTCGGTCGCGACAGGTATCGGCGACGGATGTATATATATCTTCAGCGTCCACGACAACGCCAAAAGCAAAAATATCCAAAGGTAATTTGCCCGCAGACGCCTGCCGACGGCTTCCCATTCGCTGATCGTAAAGTGCGGATCGAGCAAATTTGCCGACAAATGATCTGCCCATTCCTTATCCGGCGGTATCGATCGATTAGAGAGCATCGGCGCGATATATCCCGTTTCCATGACCCGCACACGATTTGCCCATACTTCGTAATAACGATATCGCCGTGCTTCCATAAACAAGAATATCGACACCAATATCGTATTTATAGGTATCGCAAAGTGCGGATTATCAGGCGAGCTAAAGACAAATGACAACGTCGCACCGGCAGTGATGACCGCCCAATTGGTCGTCGCGTCGAGGCGGCCGCGCCAAACATTTGACCGCTGCACCTCGCCGCGGTAAAAATGCACCATTGCCGTGTTAAATTCGGCAGGTGCAAGCTCTGACACGACAGCCTGCGGTGTCGGCTTAGGTTTTTCGCCGCGTTGCCGCACCTCCTCGGCTGTTGCGCGAAACGGTGTAGGAGCGTTCGATGTATGAACACTCGCGTTATTATGTTGAGATCCGGAGCGGCCTTCGTCGGGCATAACGGAATTACTGCCTTAAATTTTCGGGGTGAGTCATCTGTTGATGTCATCTATTTGTTTATCATTTAAGACATATCGATGTAAAACGTTGACCGCTGCGAATGTACAGATCCGCACGCCGCAGATGGCGATTCGCACATTTGCGGCAATTAAATATAGTATCTAACCGTAAATGGCCGAGACCTCAGATAACGAAATGATGCAGCGGGCGATCGCTCTTGCACGCAGTGCCGAAACCCTTGGCGAAGTCCCGATCGGCGCCGTCATCGTCGGCACAGACGGCAAGGTGCTTGCCGAGGCATTTAACAGAACGATCACCGACACTGACCCGACCGCACACGCCGAGATACTCGCCTTGCGTATCGCCGCCGAACGCATCGGCAATTACCGGCTTGACGGCGTAACCGTTTACTCGACCATCGAACCTTGCGTGATGTGCGCCGGAGCACTCGTCAACGCCCGCGTCGCACGTCTGGTTTACGGCGCACACGATCTGCGGTTCGGCGGCGTCGTCTCAAAATTTCGTCTCTGCGACAACCCTGATCTCAATCATCGTATGACGATCGAGCACGGCCTGCTCGAAGCCGAATGTCGCGGCCTGATGCAGCAGTTTTTTCGCCGCCGACGTTGACCGCCACTTGCTTAACCCGTGGCAAAACCGTTAGAATCAAACGTTCGCGGAGAGGTGCGAGAGTGGTTGAATCGGGCAGTCTCGAAAATTGTTGTGCCCTAACGGGTACCGTGGGTTCGAATCCCACCCTCTCCGCCATATTTTTTGACCTCATAATCAGAACGGTTTAAGAATGAGTTGATGTTAATTGCATCCGCTCATTTTTTGCTTGAGAGTTAGGTGTCTGCCGATCATAATGCGGCCGGCGCGTTTTGTATCTCTAACATTAGGAGTAACTTTATGCCCTTGTCTAAAAGATTAACGGCCGAGTTTCTCGGCACACTTTGGCTGGTACTCGGCGGCTGCGGCAGCGCTGTGCTGGCTGCCGCGTTTCCGTCACTCGGCATCGGCTTTGCCGGCGTGGCTCTCGCTTTTGGCCTGACCGTATTGACCGGAGCATTTGCCTTCGGACATATTTCGGGCGGCCATTTTAATCCGGCGGTCTCGATCGGACTGTGGGCCGGTAAGCGATTTCCGGCAAAAGAGATCATTCCCTATGTCGTCGCACAACTCCTCGGAGCGATCGCCGCGGCAGGATTGTTATACATCATCGCATCCGGCAAAGCGGGCTTTGGCCTCGGCGGCGGTTTTGCATCTAATGGCTACGACGATCATTCCCCCGGCAAATACAGCCTTATCGCCTGTTTTGTCAGCGAGGTCGTAATGACATTCTTTTTCCTCGTCATTATCCTCGGCTCGACTCATCGGCGTGCCGCGACAAAGTTCGCTCCGATCGCTATCGGATTGTGTTTGACCCTTATTCACCTTATCTCGATACCGGTGACCAACACATCCGTAAACCCTGCGAGATCGACCGGCCCGGCACTGCTCTTAGGCATCTATGCCGATAAATGGGCGTTGCAGCAGCTATGGCTCTTTTGGGCAGCACCGATCTTGGGAGCTCTGCTTGCGGGCTTTGTTTACACTTGGATCGTCGAACCGGACCCGGATACTGAGGAAAGCATTGCTGCCGATGACGCTGAATAGCTTTTCCTGAAATTTCGGTTATAATTCTAAATTCGCGGTATCCGCTTCAACCTCGGGTACCGCTCAAGATCGTCAGATCCGCCGCTTTCACAACAACGCGGCTTTATAGTTCGGAAAGGTGCAGGAGTGGTTGAACTGGCAGCATTGGAAATGCTGTGAACCTCAAAAGGGTTCCGTGGGTTCGAATCCCACCCTTTCCGCCATAAGTAAAGAAGTAAGGATACGGGATGAAGGATAAAGCTTCAGACCGTGTCCTTTTTTTAAATTCCCGATTCTCACACAAAATGAAAAACGACGATCTTAAAGCTAGGACTCGCGAGTATGCGGTGAGGATCATCCGGCTATTTGCCGCCTTACCTAAGAGTGCGGAGGCTCAGGTTATCGGTAAGCAAATGCTGCGCAGCGGCACCTCGGTCGGTGCTCATTACCGTAAGTCGCAATTTGCCGGATCCGATCCCGATCTCATCAGCAAGATCGAAGTCGGCCTTCAGGAACTCGAAGAAACCGCATACTGGCTTGAGATCCTTGAGGATATCTCGATCTTTCCTACCGAACGCACTCGCCCACTCAAAGACGAAACATCTCAGCTCACCGCCATCTTCGTCACCATCGTAAAAAAGGTCAAAGCCCGCCAAAATTCGTAGTTCCGCACTTTATCCTTTATCCCTTATCCTTTATCCTTTAGGTTGGTCTCAGGCCCCGCACAAGGTCTGTAGTGTGAACCCCGCTAGGCCGGGAACGGAGCAACGGTAGCATTTTCAACCTGTGTTGCGACAAGGTCTGAGGCCATCTCTTTCATCCCGCCCGATCTCTACATAACAACTGTCAACCCCAACTAAAGCCTTACACTTAAACACTCTAACCAATAGGATCGTAATATCCCGCCATTTATTATGAGCGGCACTCAAAGTTATTTTTGGATACTGCAAAGCAAAGATGGCTTAAACGCCACTCCTTGGGGAACCCGATCGGATCCGTCCGGTGCCTATGCAAATACGCACTATTCCCGATGCTTTATCTACGGCTTTTCGGGCCTGATCGTTTCTGCGTTCGTCCGACCCCTATAACCAGTGCGAGATCAAGGACGAGGACGCCCGACTCGTCGATGTGAGCGTCGGTAAAAAGATGCGTGCGGTCGAACCAGATGCCAAAGTGCCGGCAAAATCGGCTCGCACGTATCACGCGATGGTCGCCCTTTGCCTTGGGCTTGACCGGAAAGGTGTTCGGCTCGGGCCTGAACGTCGGCCTGATGCCGATCCGCAGCTTTGCCGTGTCAAAGTACAAGATCACGACCTCGGGCGAGTTCATACGTCTGACCGTCTTGGCCCCGAGTGTGATCGTTCCTTGAGCGTCGATCGTCACCCAAAGCTCGTCCGGCCTCGGTGCCGGTGCCATAAACTCTTGCCAGCATGCCAATGTCATAGGTAGATCAAATTTCATATTGTGTATCATACTTGAAACACTGTGCTATTCGCAACAATTATTTTGAAATATCGCATCTTTGTGCAGAGACGGCGGAGATGAGCAATATAGCGGGCCTCTCCGGCGGCAGCGGTGTCGTCAGCCGCCGCTGCCGAATTTGCCGACAACGCCGACCGTGACTGCTTATGCGTAAAATTGACGGCGGCAGTGCATAATGGCTCTCGCATGGGTTATAGCACCCGACACCCCTAAAACCCCCATTTTTACTGGCTCTCAACCGAACTAACCGCCCCGGAACACCCGAAATTCATCTCTCCGCAACACCACTTTTACACTGCTTTTACATCACTTTTACACCACTTTTACACTACTTTTGACGCTACACGGGACCGGCTTAGGCAACCATTTATCATCGAACCGCACCGCTCACACATCCAATGTCCTGCAAACCTCGTTCTCTTTTCACTCAATTCTCTGCTTCGCAACTTTATCCTTCATCCTTTATCCTTTATCCTTTACTTTTACCCGTGAGCTATCAGGTCATTGCACGAAAATGGAGGCCGCAGACTTTTGAGGAAGTTACCGGTCAGGAGGTCGTTACGCACAGTCTGCGCAACGCGATCGAGTTTGACCGCCTGCATCACGCGTACATCTTCTCGGGCGCACGCGGCGTCGGCAAGACAACGACCGCACGCATCATCGCCAAGGCTCTAAATTGTCACAGATCCGATAAACCCACGCTCACACCATGCCGCACTGACGACCCCGACGCGTGTTCGTCATGCAGAGAGATCGCCGAGAGCCGCTCGATCGACGTGCTTGAGATCGATGCCGCATCGCATACGGGCATTGGTGATATCCGTGGAACTATACTCGACGGCATCAACATCAATCCGGCACGCGACCGCTATAAGATCTTCATCATTGATGAGGTGCATCAGCTCTCTAAACCCGCGTTTAACGCTCTTTTAAAAACCCTTGAGGAACCGCCCGGCAACGTCATTTTTATAATGGCAACGACCGAACTGCACAAGGTCCCTGAGACGATACTGTCGCGCTGTCAGGAGTTTCAGTTCAGAACGATCCCCATTCAAAAGATCTTTGACCGCCTAAAGCTCATCGCGTCTGAGGACAAGATCAATGTCACCGAGGATGCATTGCGTGAGATCGCCCGCTCGGGAATGGGGTCGATGCGCGATGCACAGAGCAATTTTGATCAGGTCATAAGCTTTTCGGGTGAACAGATCGAGGCACAAGATGTGACCAAGGCTCTCGGTTCAGCGGGCGTCGAGGTACTGTCGAGCGTCATAAAGTCCATCGCGAATGGCGACACAAAAACGATACTCGACCTTGTCGATGATCTCATCGGACACGGCCACGACCTTCGCAACTTCTGCCGCGACCTTTTGGCTCTGATGCGCGATCTGATGGTCTATAAGGTCGCAAGCGGCAGCGAACATTTATTCGAGTCGGCAGTATTCTCCGTCGAACAGATGAACGAACTCGCCGCCGGATTTACAACCACCGACCTGCTGCGGTATTTTAACTCGCTTGCCGCGACCGAAGTCTCGCTAAGAGAGGCCGCACAGCCGCGTTTTGTCCTCGAGATCGGCCTCGTAAAACTCATCGAGATGCGAAAGGCAGCTGCGATCGAGGATATCCTCAATCGTCTTTCCGCGATCGAGATAGGCACGCCTCAGACCGCACCGGCAGCCGCCACACAGGAAAAAAAAACTTTAATTCCTGAAAAAACGCCCGCCGAACCTCGTAAAACAGCCGTTCCTGAGCCGCCCAAACCCGTAATTCCGGACAAAACACAACAAACCGCAACGCCCGCTAAATCGCCGCCTGCCGAGCCTGAGAACACGACTTTTGACAGCATCGTCGAGCCTCCTGATGACGAGATCGGCTTTGATGACGGCTACGTTACACACGTGCCGGAACCGTCGTCTGAACCTGCATCTGAGGCCGCGATCACGCAGCCGACATGGACAGTCACCCCGATGCGTCGCCTGGCTTCGATAGCATCCGAGGATCTCGAACATTTTGACGTACCCAGACTCGACGACGCTTACGAATGGGAACTGAAAGGCGAAGATGACCAACTGCTCCCGATAAATGGCGCATCGCATCTTGCGGACATACTCTCAGGCAAAACTGTCATAAAACCACCTGCGGCTGAACCGTCTGCACCTCTTAAAAAGATCGATCTCACCGGCATTATGCCCGAGTATGAGAATGACGACGCGGTCGAGATACCGACGCTCAGCGACGATCCGACCGTGGCAGAACTAATTACATACGCCAATGCTCTGCCCGACGTGCGACGTGCAAAACGCCTGCTCCGCGCCGATGTGATACACGCGGTCAAGAATTAGATCGGGCGGAACTCGCGGACATTCGGCTTCGTAATGTGTTAAGGTTTTGGTTACAGACCATTTTTCTTCTGATGACACTTGTCAATTTGAGACATCAGCAGCGATTGCTCACCGCGATATTAATGATACTCGCGGGAGCTGTTCTCGTATTTGCACAAGACAGCAGCACCTCACCGCTCGGACCGCCGAACGGCTTTGTTAACGATTACGCCAATGTCCTCGACCCTGCGACAAAGGCATCTCTCGAGACTAAGCTAAAGAATTTTCGCGACACGACCAGCCCTTCGGTCGAAATTGCGGTCGCGATCGTCAAAACGACAGGCAACCGCGATATTTTTGACTATTCGCTTGCCGTCGCACGTGATTGGAAGATCGGGTCAAACACTGACGACAACCCGGGGGCTTTGCTGTTGATTGCCATCGACGACCGCAAATACTTCACTCAGGTCAGCCGTCATCTCGAACCTGACCTGCCCGACGCCGTCGCCGGTTCGCTCCAGCGTCAGTATCTTGTACCCGAATTTAAAAAACAGAATTACGGCAAGGGCATCTCCGACACGATCGACGCCTATATCGAAACGATCCGCAATCAAGGCAACGCTCCGGTCATTAAACAGCCCGAAAGAGCCGAGCGATCAGGCTCAGGCAATTTTGCAACATTCATCTGCTGCGGGCTTATAATATTTCTAATATTGGCGATCATCATCAGTCGAGGCAACC